>Ga0209119_1002660_pt1 | contig 16202 bp, 21 predicted proteins | sample COG_03_FD_184747 | JGI IMG/M metagenome (GOLD analysis project Ga0209119, IMG submission 184747) | Pelagic Microbial community sample from North Sea - COGITO 998_met_03 (SPAdes) (version 2) | ecosystem: Environmental > Aquatic > Marine > Neritic zone/Coastal water | place: Helgoland, sampling... | reverse complement strand
CAATGTTACATAATCTTCGTCATTATGACTTACACTAACATAAGCATTAGTGGAAGAATTGCCAAATGTATTAACTACGATATCATGACCCGGACCATTTTTAATAACTTCGTTAATAAAAGCAAATATAATACCATAGTTTGGTTTAAATGATATGAATGTAGATGGCGTGTCCTCTAAAATAAAAGACATGTTCACATTTTTAAACGGTGTATAGGAAGTTGTATTTGATGAGATGATTACTCCTCCATCGAAGGTTACATCTTCTGTATGACCGTTATGATAATACCTAACGATATCGTCTACGAAATTATTATCTGAATAATCTCCTATATTATTATTATCATAACTAACGTCATTATACCCCCAAGCTCCTGGTAAGAGCTGGATGCACGAATCTGTATATTTCTCTCTAATCATATAATTTCCACTTTTCAGATTATTAAATTCAAAATTGTTTTTGACTGTTGTATTAATTGGTTCGTTTACATCATGTAATCCATTATGATTTAAATCAATATAAACGGTATGTTGTTGTCCTTTACCGTGACTTAATACATGATACCAAAAATACCCATAAATCGTATGTGAATCTCTCACATCGTAAGATGTATATTTTGTGAAACTAATCGAGGTTACATTTGTATTTAAAGGTTCGCCTAAGTCGTCAAGCGTTAACCATTTATCGTCGTTGTTATAATGGACGTATCCTAAACATTCGGTTGCATTTGCACATTCGTTTTTACATTCATATGATGTATTGTAAGTGGCTAAAACATGAGAGGTATTTAACACAGATGAAAATATTTGTGAGGATGCATCTCCGACACTATCGCTTAAATAGGATAGACGATAATCTATTGTTGGGTTATTTCCCATAAATAATAAATACGTTGAGCATAAAATACTAAATAATCCCATTAGATTGTTATAAATTATACCATCATCTTTTTAATTAAAAAATAACGCTTATAGAGTTTCTTTCCCGATTGTTCATACCCGTTTGATTTTCTCACCGGTTCCATTTTATAATTGTTTGTTCGTAATAATTGACGGATAATATTAATTAATGGGAAAATTTGCTTTACAGATGCGTTATTATGCAGTGATGTTAATAGCGAAGAACTATAATAACATTTAATATCTGACATTTTTAATATTAAACGTTTATATAAAACATTGTCAAGTAAAATATCCCTTTCTATTAGTGTTCCGTCTAATAATTCAAGTGATTCAATTCCGATTTCATTTAATATTTCTAAATACAATTTATCCATTTATTTTATATTAATGTAATATAATTCTATCGAATATCTTCTTAATAGTGCGATTTGTTAAAAAATTGAAATAATTATTATACATACAATATATATATACAACATACAACAAACATACAACAAACATACAACTATGTTGACAATTCACACAATCAAACAATACACTATGAAATGTCCTCCTATGATAGGTTTAGAACGTGAGCATAAAATTCAAGAAAAATATAATACATTTAATGCGGTAGGTGGTGGAAAAAAATTTATTACGGATACACAAACCATTTTACTTAACCAATTGTTCCATTTTACCAAAAATGATTTCCCTTATTATACCACAAAAAATATCGAACATTGGGTATGTTGGTATGGAAAAGACATTTCAGTCTCAGAAATAATAAATAGTATTGGAAAAAATTGTGATATTGTTACTTATTGGAAGAACCATACATTTAATCGTAGCATTGCAGAAATTAACCACATCCATGTATTTATACAGAAGAGTTAAATAATTTATTCATCATTACAGCTTCTTGTTTCACGTCAAGAGGTGTAAAAATTTTAGTTAGAAATGAATTATCTCGTAGACGAATTGAGTAATCCTTATTTTGTTTATTTCTACCGATGCGTCCAAGAGCTTGAATTAGTTTTTCTTGTGTAAGGTTTTGTAAATCTTTGCCTATATAACCATGACAAAATTGGTAGTTAGTACCATAAATATAATCATCTGTCGCTAAAATAATGAATAATTTTTGTTGTTCTACTAATTCTTTCATAATTTCTACATATCCGACACTTTTATGCTTCATAAAAACACCAATTCCCATTAACAATAACAATTTCCACATAGGTTCAACATCATTTAATTGCATTAATTTAATTACATATTTGTCGGAAATTTCTGGTATGAATGAATTCTTTGTATTATTTCCATTACACCATTTATAAATATGTTCTGGCGAATTGGGTATAAAAATTTCAGGCATTGATATACTGCTAATACGTTGTTGTAACACCTCTATTTTTTGCCGTAGGACTTTCATTTCAGGTGGCATTCTGCCATCATCTCCCATTTTTTTATCTTTTTCGGATTCTTTAACCATCGCGTCTTCGAATGTCTTTTCCATTTTTTCAATATCATTATTAATTTTTTCATTTTTGCATACTAACGAATTGATATGTTCTATAACATGAGAAGGAATTTTAGAGTGTTGGATATAGAATTTAGCCACTTTTTCGACGTCATTCGCTAAATATATAGACGGTCCATGTGTGAGCGTATGAGCATCCGTTGTTGTAATCATAATATTAGATTTATATGGAACAGTTCTGTTTTGTTGAAAATAATTATAAATATTGCCCCAATTTTCTTCTGCTATTTTTGAAAAGATGTCCAAATAATAAAGTTTGATTGTATGAATTGTAATATCACCCGTATGCTCGAAATAATTCATTAAACTATGGCTTTTTGTAACAATATAATTATTGTTATTTAAATACAATAAAAATTGACAAATGCCTGTTAGATCCATGTAACGGATTAAACTGGTATTTTTTTTACAATGGTTAATACATTCTGAAAGTTTAGTATAGTTGGAATTTTCAGATAGATGATGTGGTAATGTTACACAGCCTTCTTTTGAAATAAGTGGAATAGAGTTATTGCAATCGGCACTAATAATGGATATTGGTTCCCCTTGAAAACGATATATGTAGTCATCTAAAACATCTTTTATTTCGTCATCGCGGGGCAATGTAGCACTTGATAGTACTATATTTGGTATAATATTATCTCGCCAATTTGTTTTAATTATTTCATGAAATGGATGCGATTCATAATCCATTGTAATTGTTGGTTCATCCCAATAGGTAATAATATTTTCTTTATTATTAAATGCGGTCATGTAAAACATTGAGATAATATAAGATTGTATATCAGTAATTATAATTTCTACATTATCACCATGTGAATTATCCACTTTATAAATGCCTCCACTTTTATAATTTTTTGTGAATTCCTTCGCTGCTGAAAAATGTAACCGAATATCATCGGCATCTTTACAATTAAACGCCAATGCTATTTTTCGTCCCGCTGATACAGCAGATTTAGCCAACGCCAACCCAACATGTCTTGCTGCGCACACAAAAATAACCCTATATTTTTCAGATAAACCAATGGGCGTAAGTGTTTTACCTGTTCCGGTTGGTGCAACATACATTACTAATTTAGGGCCTGGGGATTTAAAAATATTAAAAATTCGTTTTTGGTGATCATATAACTGTATGTCAGTATAACGCAATAAAACATCATTTTTTTCCAAAATCATTTCAGAATTTTCAAAATACAGATTGTGATTGACTTCTGATTCAAATTTAATTAATAATCTATTTACTTCGTCTAATAATATCTCATTCATTTTTAATGTAATATTTTGCAAATGGGTTAATGTGTAATAATAAAATACCCATTTATCCTTGCCTTTACTATAACTAGATAACATTTTATTAATCAAATCTAATATAATAAAATCGAACAATATATGTTTATTTTCACTCAATGAATTATTAATATTTTCAATCCTAATTAAATCACGTTTTTTGGGCAACAGTTTTTTAATTGTTTTTCTTGGGATTAGAGAGAAGTCGTTGGCTAATTTTTTATAACTTTTTTCAAGTGGAGATTTCAAATATATATTAAACAAATAGTTTTCCATTGCGCTACTTTGTTCCAATTTAGCATACTGTAACAACGATAAATTATTATTATATTTTATATTAATATTAACGAACCCATTACTTATCATTTTAAGAATTACTATTTCTTCTGGTGAAACAGGTTGCTCTATTCCTTCCCATTCTTGTTTCGTTAGCTTATGTTGGGTAAAATCCATAATATAGACACATATGTGTCTATGTGTCTATGTTGCTTTATTATAATAATTGAAATTGTATATACAAATGGAGTTATAGTATTATCATTATGCCACAAACAATTTTGTCCATTGAAGGAAATATTGGTTCGGGAAAATCCACCTTAGTTTCACATCTTTCAAATATTATGGGTAAAATAGTTATATTTCTACAAGAACCAGTCGATGAATGGAAAACGATTAAAGATATCAAAGGTGAAACTATGCTTGAAAAGTTTTACAAAAACCAAACAAATTACGCATTTGCATTCCAAATGATGGCTTTCATTTCACGATTAGCTTTGCTAAAAAAAACATTAATGGAAAATCCTGATGCAATAATCATAACTGAACGCTGTCTTAATACAGACCGAGAAGTATTTGCCAAAATGTTGTATGATTCGGGAAAAATAGAAGAAGTCGAATACTTAATTTATTTGAGATGGTTTGATACATTTACAGCCGAATTTCCTATATCCAAATATATTTATTTAAAAACGACACCCGAAATCTCCCATACAAGAATGCTTTCGCGTAATAGAAAAGGCGAAACGATTAGTATTGAATATCTCAGAGAATGCCACTTATATCATGAAAATTGGTTAACGTCATCGACAATCGCATCACAGGTTATTACAATTGATGCGACGGGCGATAAAGACAATATAGAAATGTGGGGTAAAAAAGTGATTGAATTATTATTATCTTAAAATAATAATATATATTATATACATATGTATCCAATCCATTTACCAGATAATAATGATGCGAAGTGTAATAATAAAAACTATGTATGCGATTATAAACAATATTATAATAATAAAAAAGGATTACGTTCATACCGACAAGCTTTATCATTTAATACTGTAAAAAATTACGATGAAAATTTTAAACTTAATATTCATAAAAAACGTTTTTGTTATTTTTCTAATTACGAAACTCGCAGAAATGCGACTAATGCTATAATCAAGTGTAATAAAGATTGTGTATTAAACACATACGGCTAATAATAAGTAGTAATGAAATTAATTATTGATTCGAGAGAGGGGGATTTAGTGAAGTACCTGTTAAAACAAGGCACCGAATTTGAAATACAATCCCTACCTATTGGGGACGTATGTATCCAAGATGATGATGGCGCGATTATTATGTTATTTGAGAGAAAAACGATTACCGATATGTTAAGTAGTATTAGTGATGGACGATATGAAGAACAATCGTTTCGTTTAGAGCAATCAGGGTTGCAAAAAAACAATATCTATTATATAATAGAGGGGAATGTGGACACATATGTAGGAGCGGGAGCAGGGTTATATTCAAAATCGACAATCCATAGTTGTATGTTTAGTTTAAGCTATGTAAAAGAGTTTTCACTACTGTCTACCAATTCTCTTTCACATACAGGAGACATAATCATTAAATTTTTTGGTAAATTAATTACAAATTCTACTATTGTAAAAAAACAGACGAACAGTACATATATAGATTCTGTTAAATTGACAAAAAAGGGGAATGTAACAGATGAGATGGTAAACGTGATGATGTTAGCACAAATTCCAAAAGTAAGTAAAAAATCTGCTGAAACCATAATGGGTAAATATAATTATAGTTTACCTACATTAGTATACGCACTTAAAGCTGATAATAATTGCTTAAATGATATTAGTTATGAAATAGCTAATAATAAATGTCGGAAATTGAATAAACCATGTATATCAAATATTTTAAAATATTTGTATATATTAGAAGAAAATGAAACTGTCACATGAATATAAACAATTATTATTTTTATTATCAGTTGTATTTTTATGTTCTGGTATGTATTTAATATCACTTAAAACAGTTGAAGGTCTTGCTACCCCTGCGACTGCTCCTGACGCTGTTGTTTCTAAACCGGACCCCGCTCTTCTCGCATTTGTTGATAAAATGATGGGAAGCGATCTTGAAACAATAAAGGATTCATTATATCTTTCAAAATATAAAAATAATTATCAAGACTTTTTAAAAGACCTAATGGAATGGTGTGATTTACAAACATTAGTTACACTGACTTCTAATAATTCTGGGTTTAATATTAGTAAAGGTATAAATTCTACCAATACAGAATTTGTATCATCTTTAAACCAATATGCTGAATTCCGCAATACTATTCAAGGCATATATGATCGTGTGATAGCAAAGGCATAATGGTTTATATCATATAGACCTTTAACCTCTTGTTTATTCTAATTATACTTATTTACACTGTTACTATTTCAAATTGTATCAATTAAGCATAAACAGTTTAAACAGATAATCATATATAGTTATTATGCCTGTATCAAAAAGCGATATAATAACAAATGAAGAGTTAGAACATACACCAATGGGGATGATATTTGATCCTTATAATCCAAATAACAAACAGATACCATTGAATACTGTTCAATGGTATCTTAAAACATACGGATTGCCTCCAATTGTTAATAATATAAAATTGTATCAGCGTGCCTTTGTTCATGCATCGCATGTTAAAAAACCGATGACTGAAAATATAAACAATAATATAACAATTGCCCCTCAGCCACAAAATTGTTTGCCTTTAAATACCAAATCCAATGAGCGGTTGGAATTTCTAGGAGATGGTATATTAGAAGCTATTACTAAATTTTATTTATATCGTCGCTTTCCAAAAGAAAATGAGGGGTTTATGACAGAAAAGAAAATCTCTCTTATTAAGAATGAGGCAATTGGTAGTCTTGCATATAAAATGAAGCTCCATCAATGGTTAGTTATTTCTAAATATGCTGAGGAAAAAAATATTCGAACAAATGTTAAAAAATTGGGATGTTTATTTGAAGCATTGCTTGGAGCAATTTTTCTAGATTTTAATAAAATTGACATTAAAGATGATGATAAATGGTTTGAAACATTATTTGTTACAGGACCTGGATTCCAGATGGCTCAAATTTTTTTAGAAAATGTGTTTGATAAATTTGTAGATTGGGACGAAATTATCAACAATGATACAAACTATAAAAATAAATTTCAGGTTATTATACAAAAGCGTTTTAAGATTACACCTGATTATTTAGAATTGGGAAACAATGTTGAACATGGGTATACTATGGGCGTATATATAGCATTAGGGCAACCGGTATATGCTTTTGATAAAAATGAAGCACTACAATTTTCTACCCTTGGATCATTAGATGCTATTGAAGAAGAATTTAAAACCAGTGGTAATATTCTTGTATTTTTATCATCCGGAACACATAAAACAAAAAAAAAGGCTGAACAAATTGCATGCGAAAAAGCTATAATGTTAATTTCTTAATTCTATATTTATTAATTCTATTGTTAATAATTATACAATTCTATAAGCGGTGATAACGTATTTTTATACCATGCATCTAATTTTTTATTACAATACTCGTAGACTTCGCATTGTGTCGTCTCCATATCACTTGTTATAACAAGTTTAGGAATTGTAACAACCAGTTTTTTAATACCAGGGTTATAGTTATAGATATCGCTTAATAAAATATCTTTATGCGAAGTAAGGTCTGTATTCATACCATATTTAACAACCTGTTCGCGTGTTAATTCAGGCGTTGTTACATCATCAAACCAATTAACGCGCACATATATTAATTTACCCCCTTCTAAATTATGTTTGTTGTCACGAATCCTAATTCCGTAATTAGGATTTACTAACATTGCGTCGTGCGGGTCTTTATTTGAACGTGGGATTTTAATAATAATGGGTAAATTATGATAGATATTATCCATTGAATGAGGGATAACATTGTTATATACAATAAACAATGTTTGCAATGCTTCAACCATCCACTTATTTTCAGAGTGATAATTAATGTTATTGTACGGAAATCCAGAATAACTACCACAGATTAATGATAGATAAAACGGATCATCGGGTGGATATGTATTACCTGTTATGTAACACACACCCTCTTTAATAGATGAACCTCGCAAACTGAATGATTTGGCCAATAAAGATAAATCATTCAGTATTTTATCGCTTTTTTTTGTCAGAAAAACCTCATCGCTTTTGTACGACATAATCAGTTATGCAGACATCAAATTGAATTATTATTTACTTCAATTTTATCAACTAATGTATAGTACTTTTAATAAACGATTGTCCATTTTTACTTTTACTTATAATACTACCTACTTTCATATTATTAAATTTAACATTATCTGATGCTGTCAATAATACACCATAAGCATTTGAACCCTGATAATACCTTTCTTTATCATCGAGTAATGGTGAGTTCCCTACATCTTCGCCATTTATGATAACATTTTGTATAACCATTTTAGATACAACAATATGATTGCCTCCTGAAATAAATAACCCTATATTTCCTTTCATAAAATGACCCATTGAATCCCCCTGTGCCACATATTTTTGGTTGACCATATATTTTTGGTTGACCATATAGTTATCTAAGCTTGTATTAGATTTTGTCCAATTTATTAATGCAGTTGGTATATTTAACGTTCCTAAACCGTCAGTGAATTTGGTTGCTAAATAAATCTGTGCCGCCGATAACGGTGTGCTTTTATAAATATTATCTTTACTTAATAGATGTTCGATATCAAAAACAGCTCCAAATGCTCCAACTATACGTGGAGAACCGTATGCACCCTTTTTAACCTCTCCTGATTTTTCCATAGGGAGAGCTAATATTTCTACTGGATGACTTTCTACATTATTAATTGTGTTATCATATAACACAATATTAATATTACCTTCGGTGTTATTACGTGAAGAGAGAAAATCTTCTACAACAACACCATTTACATTTAATACTATTCCATACATATTAGCATCTGATTGTCCAGTTGTATTGTTAAAAACCGTCGTATGTGAGACAACGTTATTCATATTTTCTTTAATCGCCTGTTCTATCTCTCTCTCTAAATTTTTATATTCTGTCGAGTCCTTGACATCGCCACCTTTTAGTTTCATTAATCTTAGAGTAAAAATAGCTTGACTAAATGTTGATAATATATCAATATTCTTATTCTTCCCTATTAACCTGCATTTTGATATGACTGTTCCTATCGATCCGTTCAATGCTATACCGGCTACTTCGAAATTATTAATACGTAAATTATAAAGTATTACATTACTATTATTGTTACCATGAATACCATGATGTGAAGATTCGTTTAATCCACCGTTAATAATTAAACAATTAGTTGCTGATTTAAATAATGTTTCTTTAAATGGGTGGGGTCCTTGTTTTGGAATAAACGGAGAATTAGCCAATTCAATTACCGAAAAGAAACGCTGTATTAAATTATGACGCTTCGATTGCGTAATTGAAAATCCGTTTAAATCTAATATGACATTATTACATTCGATAGTGATAGCAGCAAAAAATCCCAAATGATAGGGTCCATCTTTTCCTGTCGGGTAAATAGCCTTTTGAGCGTCTGTTGGAAACTGATGTTTCGGATTAAATAGTATATTCTCTTGCAATATATAAACACCAGGTGTTACAATTCTGTATGTTCCGTTAATAAATAATGATTGGGTTATTTTATGTATATTGGTAGCCGTCCTATTTAGTTTAGCGTATTTATCAAACAGATCGATATTATCACCCGTTATTAAACGTCTTAATTCATTTGGTATCGTGAATAAACGATGATTTAATGATGAACCTGTTCTTGAATTAAATCTGGCGGATAATCTGTTTTTCATATATAATATTATAATATTATAATATTATATATGGACAACTTATCGTTTAACTAATACTTCATCGCTTTGATATTTACCAGATTTAATGCTATTTTCGGTTTCTTTAATACCGCCCCAATTATAATCCATTGGGTTATCGCTTACATCATCTGTCGAATGAGATAACTTATCAATCGGGACTTCTAAACCTACATATTGGTTATCTGGGTCAAATCCAGGATATGAATTTGTGTTATACGCTCCGTCATTGCGGGACGCATCTGTTAGTTTTGATTCTTCGTATACAGGTACATAACCATTTAAACCTCCGTGGGTATTAAATATATCAGGACGAATCTTATACACCTTTTCACCTTGTGTGTTATACGATTCTTCTAAATTTAATATAGGACAGTTTATATTTTGTGAACGTTGCCATTGTAAAAATTCTGAATATTGTTCCAAATTATCAAAAACAATAGGGTTAACGCCTGGTATAATAGCCTTACCAGATTTTTTTAAAAATATCTTAGAACCCTTTTTTAAAAGAATATCAGGACATTCGTATCCTCTTCTCTCTGAAAAACCTTCTATCATTTGAGGAGTATAATTAGATACAACATATAATCCTAACAAAAAGACCAATAATATTCCCATAATTTTTTTCATTATATATATATATAATGAAAAAAATTACTGTTATTGATCCTATTATCGATGTTGCCGATTTTCATAACAATATTCCTAAACATAAAGCTGTTATTATGGTATATACAATGAAGGGGTGCGGATATTGTGAAAATCTTAAACCCAAATGGGAAACAATTAAGGAGATTTTAAGTAAAGATCCCGAATTTAATGATGTCATGATTGCAGATATTGACAGCAATGCATCGTCTATGCTTTCTATGCCACCAGTATCAGGATACCCATCCATAAAGGTATTAAAGGATAATAATCTTCACGAATATAATGGTGAGAGAGAAGTTGATCCATTATTAACATTTATGCGCAACATAGTAACTAAGCACAATATAAATTCGTTCAATGGCCGAGGTGTAGCACCTACTGTAAGTAATGGTAAAAAGTCGCCTAGACATAAACGTAATAAAACTGCTAGTAATCGGAGAGGGACACCATATTCTGTAAGTAATGGTAAAAAGTCGCCTAGACATAAACGTAATAAAACTGCTAGTAATCGGAGAGGGACACCGTATACTGTAAGTAATGGTAAAAAGTCGCCTAGACATAAACGTAATAAAACTGCTAGTAATCGGAGAGGGACAATTCGTCGCAAACATAATAAAACCGTCAGCAATCGGAGAGGTACAATGCGACGAAAATATTAATAATAATAATAAATAATAATAATAAATAATAATAAATAATAATAATAATAACAATATTAATAATATTGTATAGTGTAATACTATATGTCAACTGTACATCCAATTATACAATCTATGCCCAGTGTATCCAGTGTATCAAGTATATCCAGCATTGACGAATGTTTTATTTGTATGGAAATAACAAATGAGCCCGTCATGAGTCTAATAGATTATGAAATTAATAGAACATGTAGATGTCATGCATTATTACATTCAAAATGTTATTCAAAATGGTTAAGAGATAATACATCATGTCCTATATGCAGAAGGCCTATAATTATTACAAGTCAGGCTACAACAATTAATACATATCATCCACCGGTGGTGGGATACGGGGAAGTGGAACACGGTATCCGTGTTGATCAGATTATTCCCGCACAAATAGTGCACCCTATCAATAATTCAGTTATCACATATTTTGTATGGGTTTTTATACTCATTTTTGGATGTATTATAGGTCTTATTATTATACTTTTATAAAAATTGATTTAATTTATTCTAAATGATACATCAATATAAAATGCCGAGAAGGGGTGTTAAACTTACGAGAGGTGCTATTAAAAACTCACGTAAACAAACACTGGTATGGTTTAAAAAAAATATGACCAAGGTTAATAAATTAGCGGTAGGTATTACACGCGATAAAAATATATCTATAAGTTATGATTACATAGAAACACTTAATAATATAGAACTTATATGTGATAACACTTTTAAACATTGGGCTGAAACCGACGGTATTACAATTTCCTTAAATGTATGGAAAAAATGGTCAAAACGGGTTTTAAAATATACACTAATACATGAATGTATTCATTACCTTATTAAGAGAGAAAACGGACATTATTTATCAGAATATAAAGAACATAAACTAATGGAATCTATTAATCCTCTATTGATATAAAATTGATTTATATTTATCACTATTTTATACCAATTAAATCATGAGTTCTGATAAATATAGCGATAAATACTCCGGTGATCGTGTTCCTCTTGTTGGTTGTGATAATGTTACCGCTAATATACTTAAACTCCGCCAACAATTAGTGAAGAATAATAACCTGTCAATTAACGATTTTATTGATGCTGATGTATGTGTATGGGATGACTTAAAATCTCATAGCGGAGAGACCATTCGACATACTATCCTTAATAGTGTATGGGATATAACAATTACACTGCTACCGTTCCATAGTATTTTATATTTTTACCATAATGATTTAACATTCAATTCACTAAGTAAATTAATAGTATCACATTATATTGAATCTGGGTTATCAGTTATAGAATCAGAAAAAAAACTAGTAAATGAAGACTTTCTGTTAAATTGTGAACGATATGATGAAACAAAAAAACAATGGGTGCCGGTAGTTATTGTGGTATAATTCATAAAATTGAAACAGATTTAACATGAAGGATTATATTAGTCATACCCATCCAATATGTCATCTCCTGACCAATCAGACGCATCATCTACTCATACAATGTCTACTCGTAGTCAATCAAGCATACAAACTGTTCCAGTCACGTCAACTGCAACCCAATCAGTTAAACCAATTGATAAACATCCTACATGTTGGGATAGCGAAAACCATTATGGTCAATGTGGTCAATCGTGTCCATGTTGTCGTGCTAGGGCAGGTGATTCCGTTAATTGGGGAGCTTGTCCGTTGTGTTGAAATAACTATCATTATTAATAACTATCATTATTAATAACTATCATTATTAATAACTATCATTCATTTGTAATATTTTATTCTAAAATAATAAGACAATTTATAATAACATCATTTGTCCACCCATCATCTGTATCTAATCTTGTAAGTTCAACCTCGCAACCTGTCTTATCATTTTTTATTATAGATATATCAAAGTCGCCGCCATCAGGTGATGGAGATTTACCAAGAAAAATATTATGGTTTGGGATATTTGGCGGTATCGCCAGTTTAACAACCTTCTTTTTAATTAAACTGTTTTCTGCTAAAAATTTATAACTCTTAAATTTTCTTTCCCATGGTGGTCTAGTATGTTTATTATCGAATTTAAATAATAATAACAAAAATGAAATAATATGATAAAATTCATTAATGTATCTTTTATCATATGGCAACTTGTTGCCATTATTACACATATAAATCATTTTATTCCAATTTTTTTTCATAGCAATACGATATTTTGGTATATTTGCAATTTTTAACGATATGTCAGGTTTTAAACACTTACCGTTAATTGCTAATTTTTCTTTTATTAAATAGGATTTAATTTCTGGGAACGGGTTTTCTCTCGTTTTACCTAAATTTAAAAAGTGTTCGATATTTATATATTTATTAATAATATTATTATAGTCGCGTGTTTTCCAAAACAACGGGATATGTCCATTTCCATCATTTTTAAAATTACTAAAAAAACCAGTTGAATTTATAATAGGTATAGTATTACTACATATGTCCGATAATTTTAAATCGTTTAACAGATACATATCATCATCGGATGATATAAAATATTCAGATATATTCTTTATTTTACCATAAAACATTTTTTTTGTTTCTGAATTAGACTGTAATGGAATATATAAACTACTTTCTTTAACGAGGTTAATTTTAGGGTCTTCTTTCAACCATGGAGGAGGCTCGCAATCTTGTCCAAGTATAATATGGATTTTATTAATCCATTTACAGTAAAAATGAATACTTCTTAAACAAAATAACAATTCGTAATTATCTCTTATATAATTGTGAGAATAAGGATAAGCATTTTCAGAAATATAACCAACTACCCAATCAACTTTTATAGTTTTATTAGTCATATATTATATTATTTGAAATATAATATATTTGCACACATAACTCACATATTCATTTCATCGCGACGTCACAAATCCTTCTCATATTAATATGTCAATAAAACATACTACTAATGAATCTTTATAAACATTAATGCTATTAGTATAAACATAAATATAAATGGTAATAACAATATAAACCATGATATACGTTTATGACCATACCGACAGAGAGTATTAAGAATCCATGTCCAAAAAACAATATATATCATTTTAATAACAAATATTCCCAACGTATTTGTGACTCTACATTCAAAATTTCCTACACAATACTTATTTACATTTCCAATATTTTGTAAACCCATTACTATTAAAGAAATAAGCGACATTATAAAATACACATGGGCGGGAGTACATAATTTTTGTAAAGACGTTGTTAACATATTATATACTACCTACATATAAAAAATTAATAATAAAGATAATTTATTATTAAATTTGTTTTTGTTTATTATTAAATTTGTTTATTATTCGATATCAACATGCGTCAATAAATGACGCCTACAACACATGTTTGTTAATTTTAATGTATCCATAACCTCTCCCTCGGGCGTTTTCTTTGAGCCAACATCAGTTAAATACACTACCTTATTTATATTAATATTTTCTCGTATTTTAATCTTTCTAACTTGTTCGCAATAAAATACGTATTTGTCAGCCAAAACTTCTCCACATGTAAAACATTTAATTGGGATAATCATGTCAATAGTATATTATATCTATTTATTATTTTTATATCAATTTTATCAATCGATGTCAAAAGATGAATGGCTACTATAATTATCATAATTTGGGCTGTCCGGTATAATTATAATTATTTCATCCCTACAATGTGGACAACATGGGTTAATATCTTGTTTTAACTGATTACTAACCCACTCCTGTAAACACATTACATGATATATATGCTTACAATTTAATATCACATTTTTATTATTAATTTCAACTGTATCTAAACATATAGCACATTCTTCATTAATACTATTTAATTTATTTCTACTATTTAATTTATTTATAAAATTATTTGTTAATTTATTATTATGAACAAGAATATTCGTTTTTTTTCGTTTACACCTTTTTATATATTTATAACATGAACACATAATATCATTAAATTTTGTGGTACAGCAATGTATTGAACATAATAAACATATACATATAAATGGTGACATCGCCACTATAACAACAATATAACTATGATAGTTATTATATGTATTGTTTGCAGAGCTATTGTTACCTATTTCTTCATATTCATTACTTCCAAACCCACTATAATTAGATGACATGTTGAGGTATATATTCAATAATATCTACTTAATTTATTTCAATTTAATTAGTTATAAGGTGCATAAGGCATTGGGTTTGCCAATTGTCCGCCTACACCCGCACCATCGGCATCAAACTTATAACCTATGAGTTGTGGTTGATTATTTAAGTATTGTCCATCTCCACCACTCATCATTTTCCTAGATTTATTAGATTTCATAGATTTATTTGATTGCTTAGATTTATTTGATTGCTTAGATTTATTTGATTTCCGAGATTTATTAGATTGCTTAGATTGCTTAGATTGCTTAGATTTCCGAGATTGCTTAGATTTCATAGATTGCTTAGATTGCTTAGATTGCTTAGATTGCTTAGATTGCTTAGATTGCTTAGATTGCTTAGATTGCTTAGATTTATTTGATTGCTTAGATTGCTTAGATTTCATAGATTGCTTAGATTGCTTAGATTGCTTAGATTGCTTAGATTTCATAGTCATTATATTATTTAGTTAGATAATAATTTTACAGGAACCCATTTTTTGAACGTATCGTGTAAAATACACTTAACTGTTACCTTTTTAGATAAATCCACAAATTTAGACTCATCAGTGTTTTCAAAATCATCTTCTTCATCACTTTCTTCTAATGCATCTAAATTATTGTTTTCCTTAATAACTCTAAAAATAGAATTCATTAATTTACTGGTTTGGTAATTAGGAATATAAGCTATTTGGATGAATTCTCCGGTATGTTTATCCATTAACTTATAATTGTCCACACCCTTCATAGCCATAATATCAAATGACATACTATTACGGTTGCTATTACT
>Ga0209119_1002658_pt1 | contig 16207 bp, 19 predicted proteins | sample COG_03_FD_184747 | JGI IMG/M metagenome (GOLD analysis project Ga0209119, IMG submission 184747) | Pelagic Microbial community sample from North Sea - COGITO 998_met_03 (SPAdes) (version 2) | ecosystem: Environmental > Aquatic > Marine > Neritic zone/Coastal water | place: Helgoland, sampling... | reverse complement strand
TCACGAATTTCATCGATCAAACCTGATACATGTACAAAATGTTCACTGTTGTTTCCTTCTTCTACGATAAATCCAAATCCTTTAGATTCGTTGAAAAATTTTACGGTACCTTTACTCATAATATTATATTATTGTGTTATCTATTTTATTACAGACAACGTTATTAAATTAGCTGCAAATTTACAGTAAATAATTTAGAAAACACAAATTAATTGAATTTCTTTTAATTATAGTTAAGAGACTGATTTTTATAGGATTAGTTTCACCCTACCTATCACACCAGAAGTTAATTGCACTTTTATACCGTGAAGATGTGTAGCTGAATTGGTTAAAATACGCTGAACAACGCCATTAGTTCACTCACCACTTCTTTGATGGTGCTTTTGTACCACATGTAACGTTTACTTAAATAATTTAAAATTACTTCATGAACTATCAGTTTCAACAAAAAGAAATTGATTTTTATAGGGTAAAATAATCTAAAACTAAAAACAGCCAGTAATATATTGGCTGTTTTTTATTATGATCTATAAAGATTTCTTCACCTCCTCAAACTCTTGTATAATATCTTCTAAAACCACTTTTGCAGGTTTTATATCATGTATAATTCCAGCAATCTGGCCAATTTCTAACTCTCCATCTTCTAAATCACCTTCAAACATTCCTTTTTTAGCTCTTGCTCTTCCTAACAACTCTTTAATTTCTTCTATTGTAGGATTTTTTTGATAGAGTTCCTGTATCTGTTGATAGAACTTGTTTTTTATCAAACGAACAGGCGCTAATTCTTTTAAAGTTAGATGCGTATCGCCATCGTTTACATCAACAATGGTTTGTTTAAAATTAGCATGTGCAGAAGATTCTAGAGTTGCCGCAAATCTACTTCCAATTTGAACTCCGTCTGCTCCTAACACCATGGCTGCTAACATTCCACGACCACTTCCAATTCCACCTGCCGCAATTACAGGAATTTTCACCTGTTCTTTTACCATCGAAATTAAGGTAAATGTGGTGCTTTCTTCCCGGCCGTTGTGTCCGCCAGCTTCAAAACCTTCACAAACCACTGCATCAACTCCAGCAGCTTCGGCTTTTAACGCAAACTTTACAGAACTTACTACATGAACAACAATGATTCCTTTTTCTTTTAAAAATGCCGTCCAAGTTTTTGGATTACCAGCCGATGTAAAAACAATTTTTACACCATCTTCTACAATGATGTTCATCAATTCATCAATCTGCGGATATAACATTGGCACATTAACTCCAAAAGGTTTATCAGTAGCCTTTTTACATTTTTGAATGTGCTCTCTTAATACATCAGGGTACATAGAACCTGCACCGATCAAACCCAATCCTCCAGCATTAGAAACAGCTGAAGCCAATTTCCAACCACTTACCCAAATCATTCCACCTTGAATAATTGGATATTGTATTTTAAAAAGTTGGGTGACTTTATTAATCATTGTGCTTGTTTTTAAGAGATTACACCAGAACCTAACAATTCTTCATCTTGATACCATGCAACAAACTGTCCTTCTTGAATGGCAGATTGTGGATTTTGAAACTCAACAAAAATACCGTTATCTTCTTTATATAAAGTGGCTTTTTCTAAAGGTTGTCTATAGCGTATTCTTGCCTGCACTTCCATCGTTTGATGTGGTTGTAATTTTAAATCCTCTCGTATCCAATGTTCTTCTTCGTTCGACACAAATAAAACACTTCGGTACAACCCTTTATGATTTTTACCTTCTCCTGCATAAATAATATTCTCATTTACATCAGTTTCAATAACAAATAAAGGTTCTTTAGTTCCTCCTACTGCCAATCCTTTACGTTGACCTTTGGTGAAAAAATGCGCTCCTTGGTGTTTTCCTACAATTTTCCCATCTTGTTGTTGATATTGAAATTTTGTAGCAAAAAAATCTAATTCTTCTTCTTTTGATGAAAAAACAGGAAGCTCTCTTTTATAAATGTCAGAATTATGATCAACCTGAACAATAACTCCGTCTTTAGCTTGTAATTTTTGTTGCAAAAATTCTGGTAAACGAACTTTTCCTATAAAACACAATCCTTGTGAATCTTTTTTCTCTGCAGTTATTAGGTCTGCTTTTTTGGCGATTTCTCTAACCTCAGGCTTTGTTAACTCCCCTATTGGAAATAATGCTTTTGTTAATTGCTGTTGAGAAAGCTGACATAAAAAATAGGATTGATCTTTATTAATATCTTTTCCAGCTAACAATTTGTATACTGGTTTTCCATCGACAATTACTGAATCTTTTCTGCAATAGTGACCTGTGGCAACATAATCTGCTCCTAGATTCATAGCGATATCCATAAAGACATCAAACTTAATTTCTCTATTGCATAAAACATCCGGATTTGGAGTTCTTCCTTTTTCGTATTCATCAAACATATAATCTACAATACGTTCTTTGTATTGTTCACTTAAATCGACTACTTGAAAAGGAATTCCTAATTTTTCTGCAACAATAAGTGCGTCGTTACTATCTTCTAGCCATGGACATTCATTAGAGATGGTTACAGAATCATCATGCCAGTTTTTCATAAAAAGACCAATGACTTCATATCCTTGCTCTTTTAATAAATAGGCTGTAACACTACTATCTACACCTCCAGAAAGCCCTACTATTACTCGTTTCATGTATTTACTTCTAATTCGACTGCAAATTTACAAAAATGCTTCTGAAGTTTATAGGGAAAGAATGGATGAATTAAATTCTAGTATAATCAATTATCATCCTCTTTTTTAATGTCATTTTTATTGAATTTATTTCCTTCCTTTTTTTTCTTTTTGGTAGCTTTCTTACCTCCAATATAGAACTCCCATTTACCATAACGTTTTCCGTTTTTATAAATACCTTCTTCTTTTAAATCTCCATTAAGTTCAAAGTATTTAGCATATCCATCTAAAATGTTATTGAGGTAGTGTACTTCTTCAATTAAAACACCTTGATCAGAATATTTTTTTGAGACTCCATTTTTTATACCATTAGAATAAGTGGTTAACTCTAAAATTTTACCGTTTTTATAGTAGTTTTTTAACTGACCTTCTAACTTACCATCAACATAAATTTCTTCAGAAAAAAGTTTTCCATTTGGGAAGTAATAGATCCATTTACCTACTCTATTCCTTCCAACCATATTTCCTTTTGTTATTAGCTTACCGTCTAAATTAAAGTATCGAACCTTTGCTGAGTCAGATTTTGGAGAATATTCTTTAATTATAGTTGGATGCTTCGAGGTAGTAATATCATAATATTTAAAAGTTCCAACTTCTTTTCCATTTGCAAATTTACCAACATATCTAATTCTTTTGTTTGGATAATATTTTTTCCAAACACCTGTTCTTTTTTTATTTTTATCAAACTGATTTATTTTTTGAGCATTTATGGATGTAAATCCAAAAAAAACTGAAAATAAAAGAAATAGAAAAACGAGTCTTTTTATCTTTAGCATTAAATTAATATTTGTTTTGTAAAAATACATATTTGATTCAAAAAAAATGGATAGTGAGTATTTAATAAAAGAACTCAATAATATTGAGATCGCTAAAAGAGATAACCGACAAAGAGTTGCAAATATTGTATCTGAAAGGTCAGAATTAATTGGTCTGCTTGTAAAAACTACTTTTAAAGTAGATGATAAAATTTCTGTGAGAGCTGCTTGGATTCTAGAATGGATTTGCACTCACAATAATTTAATTCTAATTCTTCCGTATTTAGATGAATTTACATCCAATATTAAACACCTAAAGTTTGATAGTGCTATAAGACCCTGCGCGAAAATTTGTGAGCATTTAGCAATCGCATTTACCAGTAAAAAAGAAAACTTAGTTAAACAACAATTGAAAGAAAAAAAAATTCAATTAATCATTGAGACTGGTTTTGATTGGTTAATTACACCACAAAAAATTGCAGTAAGAGCTTATACTATGAACTTTTTATATTTATTCGGGCTTTCAAAAGACTGGGTTCATCCTGAACTAAAACACCTAATTAGCACTAAAATCATTCATGAAAGCAAAGGTTGTAAAGCTAGAGGAAGACATGTTTTAGAAGCCATAGAAAAACATCAAAAAAGCACTCAGTAAATCTAAGGAATTGAGTATTTTTGTGCATTAGAACACAATACCGAAAATGAACATTACACAACTAAATGCCATCTCTCCTATTGATGGTCGATACCGCGGGAAAGTCGCTCAATTAGCAAATTATTTTTCTGAAGGAGCTCTAATAAAGTATAGAGTTTTAGTAGAAATTGAATATTTTATTGCGCTTTGTGAAATCCCATTACCACAATTATCTGATTTTGACTCTTCACTTTTTCCAGCTTTAAAAGAAGTCTATGAAAACTTTTCTTCAGAAGATGCTCAGAAAATTAAAGACATTGAAAAGGTAACCAATCATGATGTAAAAGCGGTTGAATATTTTATCAAAGAAAAATTCGATGCTCTGGGTTTACAGAAATACAAAGAGTTTATCCACTTTGGATTAACCTCTCAAGATATTAATAATACTGCCATTCCTTTGTCTATAAAAGATGCTGTTTCTGAAGTTTATATTGAAGAACTTACTGCTGTTTTAAATAGATTAAAAGAACTTGCTACAGATTGGGCACATATTTCTATGTTAGCTAGAACTCATGGTCAACCTGCTTCTCCTACTCGCTTAGGGAAAGAAATCGAAGTCTTTGTTGTGAGGTTAGAAGAACAAATGAAGTTTTTAACTAAGATTCCTAATGCTGCAAAGTTTGGAGGAGCCACCGGTAATTATAATGCACACAAAGTTGCTTATCCATCAATTGACTGGAAAGAATTTGGATCAAATTTTGTGAATAATAAACTTGGTTTATACCATTCTTTTCCAACGACTCAAATTGAACATTATGATCATATGGCGTCTTTATTTGATGCCTTAAAAAGAATCAATACCATACTGATTGATTTAGATAGAGATATCTGGACCTATGTTGCCATGGATTACTTTAAGCAAAAAATTAAAAAAGGGGAAGTTGGTTCTTCTGCAATGCCACACAAAGTAAATCCTATTGACTTTGAAAATTCAGAAGGAAATTTAGGGATTGCAAATGCACTTTTTGAGCATTTATCTGCAAAACTTCCTATATCTAGAATGCAACGAGATCTTACAGACAGTACAGTTTTAAGAAATGTTGGTGTTCCTTTTGGACATACTTTAATTGCTTTCACATCGACTCTAAAAGGTTTAAATAAGTTGTTATTAAATGAAGGAAAGTTTAAAGAAGAGTTAGAAAATAATTGGGCTGTAGTTGCTGAGGCAATTCAAACTATTTTAAGAAGAGAAGGATATCCAAATCCGTATGAAGCTTTAAAAGGTTTAACCAGAACCAATGAAAAGATAAATCAGAATTCGATTGCTAACTTTATAGATTCATTAGAAATTTCCGATGAAATTAAAGCAGAATTAAAAATAATCACTCCTTCTAACTATACTGGAATTTAATGAAATCAAATTTTAAAAATACAAGACAATCACTAATATTGATTTTTATTGGAGTTTTACTACTTTCTTCCTGCGGACCAGAAAAATATATTGATGCATTACGATTTAAAACTGGTGTTTTTGAGATTCCTGCTGGTAAAGGTTACAGCAAAACAATTGTAACTAGAGTTGATAGTTTACAAATAGAAGAATATGTGAAATTTGCTGAAATTTCTACAGATTCAGGAGTATTTCAGAAAGAAACAAAAAAGATAGATACTTTGTATATCAAATGGAAAAATAACTTTTTTTATACCTTAAAAATGAAGTCTCCTAAGAATGATTTAGATAACGATCCTATTTTTGTACAGATTACCAAAGTAACCGATACTTCTTATAATTTCACTGCTAAGATTGGATTTTCAGAATTTAAACAAAAGGGAACCCTATACAAAATAGAATAATACATGGAAATATTTTTACATATTGATACCTGGGTAGCATTACTTACTCTTACCTTTTTAGAAATTATATTAGGAATCGATAATATTATTTTTATATCTATTTCTGCAAATAAATTACCTGAAGGAGAGCGAAAAAAAGCAACTTTTGTAGGCCTAGCATTGGCAATGATCACTCGAATTTTATTGTTGCTTAGTGTCTCTTATTTAATCGCTTTAAAAGATCCTTTTTGGTCAATTCATTCCTCTTGGTTAAATGTTGGATTTACAGGACAAAGTTTAATTCTATTTCTCGGAGGTTTGTTTCTATTATACAAGAGCACCAAAGAGATTCATCATAAGATGGAACTATCAGAAAATAAAGAAATCGATACTGAACCAAAAAGAACAAGTACTTTTTCTAAAGTTATTGTACAAATCATTTTAATTGATATTGTTTTTTCTTTTGATTCCATATTAACAGCGGTAGGGATGACAAATGGTATTGATGGTGCATTAAAAATTATGGTGGTAGCTGTTATCATTTCAATGATTATCATGATGATTTTTGCCAATACAGTAAGCACATTTGTAAATAATAATCCTACCATTCAAATGTTGGCGTTATCTTTCTTAATTCTGATTGGATTTATGCTAATTGCAGAAGGAGCACATTTATCTCATTTAGAAATCTTTAACAAAAATGTAGGGGTTATTCCAAAGGGTTATTTGTATTTTGCAATCGCTTTTTCATTAGGCGTTGAAGTATTAAATATGAAAATTCGTAAAAGAAAAAAATCATAGAGAATCTTAGAAAACATAGCATCTTATTACTAGCTTTTTTGCTTATTTTACCAGCTTGTATTCAAATTGTTCATGCGTTTGAACAACATGAACAAACTATTTGTACTTCTGAAATAGAAAATCATATACACATAAATGATCTAGAATGTGAATTATGTCATTTACAAGCAGAAACTCCTGCTATTCTTCCTAAGGTAACACTTTATCTAGGATCTAAACAAGCAAAATTACTAAAGAATAAAAACTATCAATTTCTTTTTAATCATCAGCAATTACCTTTCTCTTTAAGAGGCCCCCCCAATTTTTAACTTACTATAAAATCTTACACAAGTTAAAAAATCAACTCAATGTCAAAAAAATATTATTTGACTTATGTATTTGTGTGTTTTACATACTTACTCATAGGGCAAAATTGTAATCTGAAATTTACAGGAGCAGTCAAAGACTTTCATGACGGTACTCCAATTGTTGGAGCGACTATACAAATAGAAGGCTTAAAAACCTATGCTGTTACTGACAGTAAAGGGAATTTTACAATAAATAATATTTGTAACTCTATTTTTACTGTTAAAGTTGCACATGTATCTTGTGAAGAAAGAATCATACAGATAGATCTTAAGAAGAAGTCTTTATATGAAATTCGATTAGAACATCATATAGAAGAATTAAATGAAGTAACCTTAAGGTCTGAAGTAGATAAGAAAACAAAAACTTCTCAAGAAACTGTTCTTAAAGGTAACATCTTAGCTCGTTATAGCGCTTTAAGTTTAGGTGATGCTATTAAAGAGATTCCAGGTGTTTCTTCAATCAACACAGGTAATTCTATTGTTAAACCAGTTATTAATGGTTTACATAGTAGTAGAGTTCTTGTGATGACAAACAATGTCAGATTACAAGATCAAGAATGGGGAATAGAACATGCTCCAAATATTGATATCAATTCTGCTGGAAGTGTTTCTTTGATTAAAGGAGCCAATGCTTTAGAATACGGTGGCGATGCTATAGGAGGTGTCATTGTTGTGAATCCTACTAGAATTTTCGCAAAAGATTCTCTTTTTGGACAAACTACAGTTAATGGACAGAGTAATGGAAGAGGTTATGGTATTAATTCTTCACTGACTAAAACTTATGATGAAGGTTGGTATATTAGTGGTCAGGCTTCCTATAAACGATCAGGAGATTTTAGTTCGCCAGATTACATATTAACTAATACAGGAAACGAATCAACAGCTTTTTCTTTATTCACTGGACGTAAAAAACTAGAATATGGTTATGAACTATATTATAGTTATTTAAAAAATGAAATAGCTATTTTACGTTCTTCTCATATTGGAAATGTCGAGGATTTGGTTAATGGAATAAATTCTCAACAACCTATTGTAATTAATCCTTTTAGTTATGGTATTAATGCACCTAAGCAAGAAGTTACACATCAGATTTTTAAAGGAACTTTCTACCAACGCTTTAAGAACTTTGGGAAGCTAGATATACAATATGACTATCAAAATAATCATCGATTTGAATTTGATATTCGTGTGGGTGATGATCGAAATACTCCGGCTATTAACCTTCAATTGCAAAGTCATACATTTAAATCTACTTTAAAATTAGACTCTAATTCAGAGAATACTTATAAAGTAGGGATCATGGTTGGTTTGCAGGATAATTTTGCAAATCCTTCTACTGGCGTTCGTCGTTTGATTCCTGATTATGAAAAGTTTGATTTCGGTTTTTTTACTTTGGGTAATTTTAAAATCAATGATGATTTTAGTTTAAATGCTGGAATTCGATATGATTTTAATAGGATTGATGCAAAAAAATTCTATCAAACTTCTCGTTGGAATGAACGTGGATACAATGTCGATTTTGCTGACATTATTATTCAAGATTTTGGAACACAATTGCTTGTAAATCCTGTTTTTGATTTTCACAATATTTCTGTTTCTGCAGGAATCGCTTATTCTATGAATGATAATAGTTCTTTAATTTTTAACTATGGATTATCAAACAGAGCTCCAAATGCTTCAGAATTATTTAGTGATGGATTGCATCATTCGGCCGCGAGAATAGAATTAGGTGACTTACGTATTCAAAAAGAAACATCTAATAGAATTTCAGGAACCTACAGTTATAAAGGGGAAAAAGCGAGCATCAATATAGAAGGATTTTTTAACCATATAAAAGATTTTATTTATTTAGAACCTTCAGGAGTAGAAACTACAATTAGAGGTTCTTTCCCTGTTTGGGAACACAAACAAATTAACGCAACATTATTTGGTGTCGACTTAAATATGAGTCATTATCTCAACCATCAATTTACAATTCAAAACAAATCTTCTTTTATCAAAGGAAAAGATGTAAGTTCAAATAGAGCTTTAATTGATATTCCAGCATTTAAAACGGTTAATATCATTCGATACAAGAATGAAAAATGGTCAAATTTTAATGCTGAACTTCAAAGCGAATGGGTTTTTAGACAAAATGAATTCCCTAATAATGACTTTGAAGCTTACATTCCAAGAACAGATTCTTTTGTATTAGTTGATATCAGTACACCTCCTCCAGCCTATCACATCTTTAACTTTAGAAGTGATTTTGACTTGAAGATTTTTAAAGAAAATAGTGTAAATGTTGCTTTTACAGTAAACAATGTACTCAATACATCGTATAGAGAGTACTTAAACAGATTAAGATATTTTGCTGATGAACTTGGAAGGAATTTTATGATTCAATTAAAGTTCAATTATTAATAAAAAAAAACAAAAAATTATGAGATTAAAATTAATTCACGTATCGTTTATAGCATTTGCTGCAGTTCTATCATGTAATGACAGTGATGATCCTATTATCATTAATGAAGAAGAAGTAATTACAACAGTAACAGCTACCTTGACTCCAGTTGGAGGAGGAACTATAATTACTTTACAAAGTAGAGATTTAGATGGAGATGGCCCAAATGTTCCTGTAATAACTATTTCAGGAAACTTAGCTCCAAGCACAACATACTCTGGAGCAATTGAAGTATTGAATGAGACTGTTACGCCTGCAGAAAATATAACAGAAGAAGTAGAAGAAGAAGGTGATGAACATCAATTCTTTTTTACACCAACCAATAATGTAGTTACTGTCGCTTATGCTGATATGGATATAAATGGAGATCCTATTGGAATTGAGTTTACACTAAGAACTACAAATGCTAGTTCTGGAAATCTAACGGTTACGTTAATTCACGAACCTAATAAAAATGCAGCAGGAGTAAGTTCAGGTGATATTACTAATGCCGGTGGAGAAACAGATGCAGAAGCAACTTTTGCTATCGGAGTTCAATAAAAATCAAATAAATTTAGTACAAAAGCGGAGCAATTGCTCCGCTTTTTTTATGAATTATAATAACTTAATTAAAACACGTAAAAATACGTATTGCTATTGCAAATGAAGATTGGTAGGTTTATAATTAACTAATAATCATAATATATGTATTTAAATAAAATTCAAAAAAGTAATAAAAATTACTTTGGTTTTTTAAAACTAATCATCCTTTCACTTCTATTAACATCCTGTGTATCTATACCAAAAGAGACCGTCACTTTATCAAAAGTAATTGGAAGTGATCTGAATATATTACAGAAATCACATGTAAATATGACTCAGCTATATTATCAAAGAATAAAATCTAACATTAACAATTTTATAGATGATACCTATAAGCCATACATCATTAATTATATGCTTAAGGATCAATTAGAAGAGTTTAAAAAAGGAAATACCTCTTTACTTACTTCTATTAATAATGCTGCACAAAGACCAGATAAAAAAACAGCCGATCTTGCTTTAGATGATATGTCTCAATTTTTAGAAGCTACTAACTCTCAAATCGAAAAGAAAAGAAATGAACTATTGAATCCAATTGAAAAGCAAGAAGATGAAATTTTAAAAGCAATTAACGATTCATATTCAAATACTATTTATGCCAACGCTACAATGACAGGTTATTTAGAGTCCATTCGTAAAGTAAAGGATGCTCAGAATGAAGCAATGTCTCTTATAACTGGTGTAAAAAATACAGACAGTATTGTTAGAAGTAAAATATTACAACTATCTGATATTGTAAATATAGCTATTGATAAAGGAAAAGGAATTGAAAAAAATACTGATGATGCAAAAACTCAAATAGATGATTTCATAAAAAAAATAAAAGAATTAACCAATAAAAAGTAATATATGTCTAATAAATACACAAAACTTGCCGAAGAAGCAGACAAAGCATTTAATGGAGATTATTCTGAAGAACTTAATGATTTGGTAGGCTTATCAAAAGAAGAATTAGAATCTGTAATACCAGATACCCAGAATAAAAATACCTATATAGCGCTTATTAAAATAGTTGAACAAGCCTCAAAAGAAAATACAAAACAAGCCGATCTAATAAATAATATTAAAGAATTGGGTGAAGTAGCAGTAAACATTGCTAAGAAAGTTCCTGGATTAAAAAATCTAATCTAAATACCAATTATCGCAATTAAATATTTTCAATATGAATACAAAATTTACACAAAACGATGTTGTTTTAAAACTAATTGATGAGATACCAATCAACAAAAGATATTCAGATATAGAAGATGCTCACGGAAATCAGTATATAGATCTGGTACAAGAAGGTGGTGGTGTACTTGGAATAGCATTGGTAGGATATACTTATATCTTGGAAAAGTCAGGAATCCGATTTATGAGTTTAGCAGGAACTTCAGCAGGAGCAATAAATACAATGATGATGGCTGGTTTAGGAAGAATTGATGAGGAAAAGTCAGAAAAAATATTGACAATATTGAGTAATCAAAATTTATTTGATTTGGTAGATGGTCATAAAAAAATAAAAAAACTCATCAATAAAGCAGTTAAAAAGGAAAAAGGATTGATATGGTCGTTAGTGTGGTCTGCTTTATTAATCTTTAGAACACTGAAAAATAAATTAGGATTAAATCCTGGTTCCTATTTTGAATCTTGGATTACTAAAGAATTGAAATTAAATGGGGTTCATACCCTAAGAGATCTTAAAGCCTTAAGAAAAATACTACCTATAGATTTAAGAAACGTTCAAACTAACACTGCTATTGATACTATAGAAGCAAAACTAGCAATTATTACATCAGATATTACCACACATACAAAAGTTGAATTTCCAAAAATGACAGAACTATACTGGTCAAATCCTGATGATGTTGCTCCTGCAAAAATGGTAAGAGCTTCCATGTCGGTTCCTTTCTTTTTTGAACCTTTTAAAGTTGATGACTTACCTAATACAGGCAGTGAAAATGATTCAAATTGGGATAAGTATGCTAGATATTCAGGGCCAGTTCCTTCTTCAGTTCGGTTTGTAGATGGTGGGATGTTATCAAATTTCCCAATCAATATTTTTCATAGATCTGATGGAGGAATCCCAAGAATGCCAACATTTGGAGTACGATTAAGTACGTACAGAGAAAACTTTAGTGATACTGACACTTTTTTAGGAATGAATGGAGCTATGATAAGCACAATGCGTCAAATTCATGATTATGATTTCCTTATAAAGAACCCAGACTACAAACAACTTATCTGTAGAATTGATGCTGACAAAACTTTTAACTGGTTAGATTTTAATATGACTGAGGAAAGTCAAATTAATCTTTTCAATTTGGGAGCCAAAAAAGCTGTAGAGTTTTTAAATAAATTTGATTGGGAAGCTTACAAAGCCTCAAGAGCATAGAAAAACTATTACTTTACATACTTAGTCTCCTTTAAGAAACTTAAAGCTACAAAAGAAGCTACAAAGAAAATTGCTAAAAATAGCACACTAGCTTGCATAGAACCAGTTACTGAATTTAAAATTCCAAAGGTTAACATCCCAATTACTATAGCTATTTTTTCTGTCACATCATAAAAACTAAAATACGTTGCATGATCGTCAGTTTCTGGTAATAATTTCGAATAAGTAGAACGTGCCAAAGACTGAATCGCTCCTAATACTAAACCAATCAATCCACCTAAACCATAAAAATAATATTCTACATTATCTTGATATTTATCTAAAAAGAAACAGATTAAGCAAATCAATGCCCAAATGATAATAGTCGTTTTTAAAGCCGTTATGTTTCCGAATTTTTTTGATACTCCAGAAAAAATAGAAGCACCAGCTATAGCAACAAACTGAACCAATAAAATCGCTCCAATTAAATTTGTAGTTTCTAAACCTAATTCTAGACTTCCAAAGATTCCTGCCATTAAAATAATCGTTTGAACACCAATACTAAATAAGAAAAAACTCACTAAAAATGTCTTTAATAATGGTTGGTGTTTTAATTCTTTTAAGACTAATTTCAGCTCACTAATTCCTTTCCAAAGCACTTTGTCTTCGCTTTTATTTTCTTTTTTGTGGTTTGGTAATTTTCTATAAGTAATCTGAGCAAAACCTAGCCACCAGATTCCAACTAAAACAAAAGTAAGTCGAGTAGCAAAACCTTTCTCCATTCCAAAAGTTTCATGCATTTCTACAAAAACCAAACATAAAATCAATAATAAAATAGAGCCTATATAACCATTTATAAATCCTTTTGCACTAACTCTATCTTGATCTTCAGGGTGAGCAACTTCTGGTAAATATGCATTATAAAATACAATACTTCCCCAAAAACCTATACTTGCTAAAATGGTAAATACGATAGCAACCCATAAGGTTGATTCTCCATCAAAGAAAAACAAACTCATTACAGAAATTGACCCCAGCAAACAAAAGCCTTTTAAGAAACCTAATTTATTTCCTTTATAATCTGCTATACCTGATAAAATTGGAGAAAGAAGCGCTACAATTAAAAAAGAAAAAGCCATCGTATAATCATACAAAGTGGTTGGATCCCATTGGGTGCCTAAAAAAGTAACTTTTTTATCCATATTCTGAAATGACTCAGTCATACTAGAATAGTAAATTGGAAAAACAGCTGTACTTATTACTAAAGAATATACAGAATTTGCCCAATCATAAAATGCCCATGCATTGATTAACTTCTTGTCCCCTATTTTTAACATTTATTTCTTTTTTAAAATTAAAAACCGATCCAATGTTTTCTTAAACATAAGATCGGTTTACAAGATACTTAAAATTAGTTTAGATAACGTTTTCTTTATTTACTCTGAGCATTATATTTAGCAGCTAATCTATTTGCTTCTGATAAATAAGCTCATAGAGTTGTAATTCTATCTTCATTTGTTGGATGAGTTCTTAAAATTTTTGGCCCTCCTCCCCAGAAGTTTTCTCACTCATTCTTACCCAAACTTCTGCTGCTTCCTTTCCATCATATCCTGCCATGATCATAAAAACTAATCCTAGTTTATCTGCTTCTGTTTCATGCTTTCTACTAAATGCTAACATCCAACATTAGACCCAACACCATATGCTAAATTCCAAATCAACTGAGTATCCTCTTCTTTACCCATTGTCTCTAAAGCAACCGCAACACCTCTAATTGCTTGTAGTTGTCCTTGAGACATTCTTTCTTGTCCATGCTTTGCAAATGCATGCGCTACTTCATGTCCCATTACCGCCGCTACTCCATCTTCATTTTTACAAATAGGTAAAATCCCTGAATAAAAAACCACTTTACCACCTAGCAAACACCAAGCGTTAATAGTTTTATCTTCTACTAAATTAAATTCCCATTGATAAGAATCAGCCTCTTTTAACATATTATTATTTCTCATAAAACGATCAACTGCAGCAGAAATAGTATTACCAATATCTTTAATCATTATAGTAGCTGATTGATTGTTAGATAAAGTGTTTTTTTTCTAAAAAACCTCTATACTGAGCAAAACTAGCAGACAAAACATTTTCATCTTTAACAATATTGAATTGTTTTCTTCCTGTAATAGGTTCTGTAGTACACTGAACAAAAAAAAGGACTATAACAATAAATGAAATTATTTTTTTCATTTTTATGATATTAACGAAGTTAACAAAGATGATTCCTTATTTTTGTATGTAGAATCAACATAACTTTAGAGTAGTTTAAAATTACACATTCTTAATCAGCATAAAAAAATAATTTCTTGCATCTTTTAGAAAAAAATAAAACTTTACAGCCCAGTCTTTCTATCCCAAAGTTTGTCATTTATTTTACAAAAACTATAGAATTACTCTCTAGCTCTTTAGCAGCAACATTAGCCAGAAGAATATTTACAACACCCTTTAAATTCTCTACACCGAAAAGAGAATTATATATGTTGAAAAGCGCTCAAATAAAAAGATTAGCTATTGAAGAAATTAACAAAGAGATTGAAATTATTTCTTACGGATATTCTAAAAAGAAAGTATTGCTAGTCCATGGATGGTCTGGAAGAAGTACTCAATTATTTGCCTTTGCTGATAAGTTATTAGAAAAAGGATATATGGTGATTTCATTTGATGGACCGTCACATGGAAAATCTTCTGGAAAAACTACGATAATGCCTGAATTTTTATCGACTATAAAAAAGATTGATACAGCATATGGACCCTTTGTTGCAGGAATTGGGCATTCTTTTGGAGCTATGAGTTTGTATAATGCTACCTCCCATTTTTTAAAGATTAAAACTTTTGTAGCCATAGGTTCCGGTGATAAAGTTTCTGATATTATTAGAAATTTTACTGATAATTTATCTTTGAGCGAAAAATCAGCCAGAAAAACACAATCTGGATTAGAAAAAAAATGGGACATAAAAGTTGATGATTTTGCTAGTAGTAGTGTTTCTAAAAAAATAGAGATTCCTGTTTTAGTTGTTCATGATACAAAAGATGGTGATGTCCCTGTAAGTTGTGCTTATAGAATTCGTCAAAGTTTAACAAATGGTTCTTTATTGATTACAAATGGTCTTGGTCACACTAAAATCCTTAGAAATAAAGAAATAGTAAATAAAAGTATAGAGTTTATAATACAAAACACATGAGAAAAATAATATCAATTTTTACGATCGCATTACTAGTTAGTTGTTCTGGGGTTGCTCAAAAACCTGAAAAGAAAAAAGAAAAAAAATATGACATTGTAAAAACAGAAGAACAATGGAAAAAAGAATTAACTAGCATCCAATATTATGTATTAAGAGAAGCTGGTACTGAAAGAGCTTTTACAAGCCCATTAAATAATATCAAAGAAAAAGGTTTATATGTTTGTGCTGCCTGTGAAACTCCTTTATACAAGTCTGATCATAAATTTGATTCTGGAACAGGATGGCCATCGTTTGATAGAGCTATTATAAATAATGTTGAACTTGATGTAGATTATAAGATTGGATATGCTAGAACAGAATTAAAATGTTCAACATGTGGTGGCCATTTGGGACATTCATTTAATGATGGACCCAGCGAAACTACTGGAGAAAGACACTGTATTAATGGCGCTGCATTGAAATTTAAGGCTAAAAAAGGTGCTTTAAAGAAAAAATAATTTTTAAAAAATTAGCTCGTCATTTTTTTTT
>Ga0209119_1002648_pt1 | contig 16241 bp, 15 predicted proteins | sample COG_03_FD_184747 | JGI IMG/M metagenome (GOLD analysis project Ga0209119, IMG submission 184747) | Pelagic Microbial community sample from North Sea - COGITO 998_met_03 (SPAdes) (version 2) | ecosystem: Environmental > Aquatic > Marine > Neritic zone/Coastal water | place: Helgoland, sampling... | reverse complement strand
GACCACCTCTAACCCCGAATCCATCGCCAGCGACCCATATATCAACTCAATCACCTCAGCCAACCGATCCTCCTGATAAGCCACCGCAGGCGCCGCTCCCCAAACCGGCTTAGGCCAAACAGCATCGCTAACAAAGCGCGCCACATGATGAATATGCAACTGCGCCACCACATTACCCAACGCCGCTACATTTAATTTTTCTGCTGCAAACTGCGTTTGCAACAATCGCGAAACCGCATTCGACTCCTGCAAAAACTGCAACTGATCATCCGCTGACAACTCCACCAACTCACGCGCGCCCTCACGTCGAGGAACCAATATCAACCACGGGTAATTCGCATCATTCATTAAAAGTAATTCGCATAGCGGCAGCGAAGCAATTGCGATAGTATCTTTTTGTAATTGAGGATCAAGCGTAAACATTGAATGCTACCTTTATATTTTAGTTTTAGTTCTAGTTCTTTCTCTATTATTCTACTACTTATCAATACAATGGATGAGCTGATATGAAAAAAACACCCACTGCCGAAATAATAAATCGCTGCGATTGGTGCGGCGATGACCCACTTTACCAGAAATACCATGACGAGGAATGGGGAGTACCCACCTTTGATGATAAAACATTATTTGAATTCTTAATTCTTGAAGGCGCACAAGCGGGCCTCAGCTGGATTACCGTACTACGCAAACGTGAAAATTATCGAAAAGCCTTTCATCAATTTAACCCTGAAAAAATAGCCCGCTATTCCGAAAATAAAATTCAACGCCTTAAACTCGATGCAGGCATTATTCGCAATGACCTTAAAATTCGCTCCGCCGTCACTAATGCGCAATGCTATATTGAACTATGCAATGAAAAAGGCAGCTTATCGAATTATCTTTGGGATTTTGTAGAGGGCAAGCCAATTAAAAATCACTGGCAATCAATGAAAATGATTCCCGCCAATACAACGCTCTCCGATACCATTAGTAAAGACCTAAAAAAGCGCGGTTTCAAATTTGTAGGCTCGACGATTATTTATGCCTATATGCAATCGATGGGGCTAGTCAACGATCACTTAGTTAGCTGCCACTGCTATGACAAATAGCTAAGCATTAATTTATAACCGCTTCCATCTAGGCACATCAACACCCGCTAACCGTAATATCTCGTCAATCATCGACAAACTCATACCCCAAATAACCTTGCCGTCATAACGATAACACGGCAGGTTTATTTTCCGCTGCTCATACTCTATCGAATGAATACTACGATTATTGATATCAGAAAAATAAGACAGAGGAATCCAAACCGTTTCGGCCACTTCATAATTCTCTTCAAGTAATGGCTTCTCGGCTACTGAAAAAACATAGGGTGTCACGACCATGGTTCTCGGCGTTATACGCCGCGAAGTACTAATATCTGACAACCGTCCTAACCACTCACCTTTTAAAAGTCGATGCTCTGCGTCATCAATATCAAAGCCAACTTCTTCATGCATTTCACGCTTGGCTGTGGCAAGACCGTTTTTATCGAAGGCCTCACAACGACCACCAGGAAAAGCCATATGACCCGACCATGGATCACCTTTATGCTCGGCACGCTTAATCATTAAAATGGATGCGTCAGTACTCGCATGTTTATCAAGCACTATTGCAACCGCCGAACGCTTTGACCAATAGCGAGACAGTTTCTTTTTTGCTTTATACCTAATTAATATTTCAGGTAATTGATTTGACTGCATACTGCTCCGCACTTAATACGCTTTGGCGTTTATTACTTTTTACTCTATTTAATTTTTGAACATACTTTTAAATACGTTTGAACACTTTTAAATACGCTTAAACATTTTTAAATACGCTTAAACACTTTAGGTTAAAGCTAATACATAAACCCTTTTTGGAACTGCACTATCGCTCCTAATAACGCATTATCATTAACAACTAAAGCGCGCGCTTTTTGAGCCAACGATTGCGCCTGATTTTTCTGCCCTTGAAGATTACGCACTTGCGCTAACGAGAAGTAAGCCCGCGCATCTTGGGGTGCAAGACGAATGGCTCGCTCTACGAGTGCTGACGCTTTCCCTAATGACTCTTCAGCTATTGCCGAGTGAGCTTGGACTAATAGCTGATCAACAGCGCTAGCACTTTTTTTGCTTTGTACATTGGCGTCTCTTGGTGGCAAACGCAAGCCAGCATCTTCAACGTCAGTGTTTTTTTCAGCATCATCGATGATTGGTGGATAACCATCACTTGATCTATCAATTGTTGGCGCAGATCCACATGCCGTTATCAGTACTAGAAATAAAGCTAACAGCGTTGCTTTTTTAATGTTACTAAACATATTTACTTTTCTCTTTTTTGCTTTCTTTTTTGTTTTCTTTTTCAGTTTATCAATGCGGACTAGAACAGCTTTTGGTTCCTTGGGGATTAGACCCTTTAATAAATGGAATTTCAGCGGCACTAAAACATGACTCTTTTGATGGGCGACCCGTGACTAGATCAATCCAGTGATAGTTAATATTCTCCGGAACCAAGGGTGAGAATGGTCGACGACTCGCCGACTGTATGAGCTGCGTCCACACTGGTAAGGCCCCACTAGCACCGGTATATTTTGTCGGTGTATTATCATCATGCCCCAACCAAACCACGGCTAATACATCACCGGTAAAGCCAGCAAACCAACTGTCACGCTGAGAATTTGAGGTGCCCGTTTTACCCGCAAAAATAAAATCATTACCCAGTTTTTGTCTTGCCGAGCGCGCGCTACCATCGCGTCCTACTTGAATCATGGCTCGCTGAATTAAGTGTATCGCATCTGGCTGCACACCTTGCTCTAATCGATACTGAAAACGCTTAAGTGGTAAATTATCACTATCAAGCACTGCTCTAATCGCTTTTAGCGGCGTGTGGTAACCATTGGCTGCAATGGTTTGATACATGCTTGTCACTTCAAACGGGGTAAGCTGTGTTGCACCTATAAATAAGGAAGGCACTTGATTGACCTCACGCTCAAAACCTAGCTGCTGCATAACTTCAGCCACAGCGGCAACACCCACTTGATTCCCCAAACGCGCCGCAGCCTGGTTATAAGACTTCGCCATCGCTGTTATTAATGGTACCTCACCATGATTCTTTCTATCATAATTTCGTGGTGTCCATTCTTTACCGTTAGTCTCAATAGTAATTGGGCTGTCATCAATAATTGTTGCTAAATTATATTTCTCAGGCTGTGATAATGCCGCCAAGTAAACCATAGGCTTAACCACTGAGCCTATGGAGCGCTTAGCATCTAAGGCTCGATTAAACCCTGAATATCGAGGCTTTCTACCACCCACAACCGCTAGCACTTCACCCGTTTCCGGCTGCGTAACAACGACAGCCGCTTGCAGTTTTTCATCATCTCGAATACGTAGACCTTCAAGCATGGCTTGCTCTGCATGCCGCTGAATACGCGGATCAAAACTGGTATACACTTTTAAGCCATTCGAGGTCAGGTCACTATTTTGATAAACCTCACGCAATTGCCGCTTCACTAAATCAATATAAGCAGGAAAGACATAATGTGATCGCGACTGCTTACCTAAATTTAATGGCTCTGCTTTTGCCCACTGCGCATCACTGACATCCAGTAACTCACGCGTCACTAGCGTATCTAATATCCGATTACGACGATTAATAGCACGCTCAGGATGTCGCCAAGGATCATAATAAGTTGGCCCGCGCACTACAGCAATCAGTAGCGCTAAACGATCAATACTTAATTCCGCTAAGGGTCGATTAAAATAATGTAGGCTTGCCAAACCAAAACCATGAATGCCACGATCACCCGCTTGACCTAAATACACCTCATTGAGATACGCCTGCAGAATGGCTTCTTTATCATAATGAAACTCAAGCAGTAGCGACATCAGGGCTTCAGTCACTTTTCTACTAAGACTACGCGTGCGAGTTAAATAATAATTTTTAACCAACTGCTGAGTAATAGTTGAGCCGCCCTGCACCACCGAACCGCTTTTTAAATTCTGTATTGCCGCACGAGCAATACCCACTGGTGATACGCCGCTATGATCATAAAAACGATGATCTTCGACCGCTATTAACGCCGCAACTAATAATGGCGGCACTTCTTGGATATTGACCAACACTCTATCTTCACGATGATTAGGATAAATGGCGCCAATTTCCATAGGCTCTAAGCGCAGCAATGGTAGAGCGCTATTATTTAACTCACGAAGCTGAGTTAATTCGTTATTTCGAAACACGACACGCGCTTGCTGAGGCGCTTCGTCACCATCCCAAAAAGTATGACCGCGCGAGTGCAACGTTACTTCATTAGCCTTACGATAATAGCTACCAGCACGCGTACTACCGCCTTGACGATAGCCAAGATCCTTAAGCTCTTGCTCAAATTCATTGGCTGAAATCGCCAAACCTTCAAACACCTCTAATGGCCGAGCATAAACACGCGCAGGCAGCTGCCACTTTTTACCCTCAAAGCTACTAGTTATGGTTGCATCCAAATAAATGACATAGGCAGTTAAGACAGTAGCGAGGACAAAATAAATTTTAAATGCCAAAGGTCTAAATAGTAGGCGAATCGATTTTTTGAACCAAAACATGGGCGACCAAAAGCGGCGATTATCGCGGGTACTTTTACGGCCTTTCTTAGTGCGGGCTTTACTTGCTTTGGTCGAGTTGGCCATTTAAGGTGTGTCGCTTCAATGTTATTGAATAAAATGTTACCTAATAAGGCAAACAGAATAATCGGAGACGATAGTAATTACGATGAAAAAATATCACGTTTATGGAATAGGTGCTGCATTAGTTGATACTGAGCTCGATGTGACTGATGCGGATTTAACCAATATGCAGGTAGATAAAGGTTTAATGACCTTGGTCGATCAAGCGCGTCAAGCTGAATTATTAGGTCATCTCGAGAATCATTTGGTTCACTCTAAGCGCGCCAGTGGCGGCTCTGCCGGAAATACGATTATTGCCGCCAGTTATTTTGGCGGCAGCACCTTTTTTAGCGGCAAAGTAGCCAATGATGAAAACGGCGACTTCTATATGCAAGATATGCGTAATGCCGGCGTCGACACTGTGACTGTAGCCGCCGAAGATGGCGTAACCGGTAAATGCTTAATTCTTATTACCCCCGATGCTGAACGCTCGATGAACACCTTTTTAGGTGCCAGTGAGACCTTTTCGGGCCGCGAATTAGATGAGCAAGCGATTGCTGATTCTGAATATTTGTATATCGAAAGTTACTTAGTGACCTCGGACAGTGGCCGAGCAGCGGCTATACAAGCAAGAGAAGCTGCGCAGAAGAACGGTACTAAAATTGCGATTAGTTTTTCTGATCCTGGCATTATTGCTTACTTCGGTGATGGCGTTAAAGCCATTATGGGTGACAAAGTTGATTTGGTTTTTTGTAATCATGATGAGGCTTTGAGTTTTGCTAAGGTTGATAATATTAGTGATGCTATTGAGGCAATTAAGCTGGTTGCTAATGAGTTTGTCATTACCTTAGGCGCTAAGGGTGCTTTGATTTTTGATGGTAATGAGCTGATTTCGATTAGCGGTGTAGAGGTTGAAGCTGTTGATACGAATGGTGCTGGTGATATGTTTGCTGGGGCTTATCTTTATGGCATTACGCATGCGATGTCACGTGAAGCAGCGGGGGATTTTGCGAGTGCAGCGGCGGCGAAGGTGGTTTCTCAATATGGGCCGAGGTTGGAGGCTGATGACTATCGAGCGATAGTTAAATCATTTAGCTGATTTTTTATCTGATTTATGAATTAATAGTAAATGAGCGGATCGTAAATTTAGCATGCTGGTTTTAGTGTGCTGAATTTGAATAAAGTTAAACCTTGAATGTTTTTTTATTATGATGTGACTTTTGGATTTTTTAAAATTTTTAAGTTCAAGGTCGTCGGGGTGGTTTGAGATGCGCGAAAGGCTGTAAGTATATTTATTGGCGTATCTATTGATTAAAAAATATCATTACTACCCCGCCCGTTCCTCAGTGGTTTTGAAAGTTTTCTTTTGACCCTAGCTTCAATAGTTAGTCGAGCTTCAGTTACTGCCCTCAAATACATTTATTACATTTCACAAATTGACAAGCCAGCAAAGCAAGATTAGGATTTGAGTTCTTCAAGGATATGAGGAAGACATGATGTCACGCCCCCGAAAGCAATTAATCTCAATCGAAGACACACCTTATTATCACATCACCTCCCGATGCGTTCGCCGAACATTTTTATGCGGCGTCGATCAATATACCGGTGAAAGCTATGAGCATCGACGGCAATGGATTGTTGATAGAATTCGTATTCTTTCGAGTGTTTTTGCCGTCGACATTTGCAGCTATGCCGTTATGAGTAACCATTATCATTTAACGGTGAAAATAACACCTGAGCAAGTAGAACACTTGTCCGATTATGAAATTATGCTGCGTTGGTTAACGATATTCAAAGGCACCCTGCTCGTCCAACGTTACCGCAGCGGTGCGAATCTATCAGAACCCGAACGTAATGCTGTATCCGATACCATAGCGGTTTATAGAGAACGCCTGGGTGATATCAGTTGGTTTATGCGCTGCCTTAACCATCCGATTGCCGTACAAGCCAACAAAGAAGATAACTGCAAAGGCCATTTTTTTGAGGCCCGATTTGATTCAAAAAGTTTAGATGATTTTGAATCGCTTATTACCTGCATGACCTATGTTGATTTAAATCCGATTCGTGCAGGCATGGCAACTACGCCAGAAAACTCGGACTACACAAGTATTCAAGAGCGGATTAAACCCACCTTTGATTTAGGCGACGTCATAGAAGAGCTATCAACACATCAAACGCTTACTGATTTTGGTGGCGAGCTAAAACCATTAATGCCTTTTTTAGACAGCATCAACGAGGATGAAGAAGAAGGTATACCTATGCCCTACTCGGCTTATCTTGAATTAGTGGATTGGACCGGGCGAGCAGTTTTAGCAAATAAACGCGGCGCAATCCCTGCTGACTTACCGCCCATTCTTGAGCGGCTAAACATCAGCGGTAAACGTTGGTTAAGTGGTGCAACACAGTTTGAGGCATTGCAACACAAGCGCTATGGTCGAAAACGAGATCACTTATTGGCTGATACGGGTTAGCTAAACACTTAATTCAAACACAATAGAAAAAACCTGGGCAATATATGTTGCTCAGTGAAGCGCTATGAATGCAAAATAAATAATTCCAAACTTTAGCCCTACACAAACAGCTTTTTCAGCACTTAAATCTAAAAAATCATTTTTTTCCGATAAAACAAATCAAAAGGCTCAACTTCATCCATTACGATATTGATTTCTTTTTTCTAAGTGCCTGTCCACTTTTTTTTCATCTGACCGCGGTTTCAAGGACGACGATATCTTTGAAGGTCTCTTTTTATAGCAGCACTCAGATCAGTGAACACTCCATAAATCATGAGGTTGTAAAAACTTTCATCTGACCCCAGTTTCAGGAAAGCAGTTAACGATAAATGCAAAGAATGTATTTATGATCCAACAAGCCCAGGAACGTGGCGAAAACAAGTCGAAGACTGCACTAGTAGGTTGTGCCCTCTTCACCCCGAACGTCCCATACAGATTCGAAATTCATCAAAAAAGGGCAAATCTAGCACTATTGAAGTTGGGGTTGAGGTATGACGCTCAAATTAATAGATAGCACTTTTGATAATGACCCAGATGAAGATAAGCCGTTACTACCTGAGGGAGAATATCGACTAGCTTACCAATGTCATTTTACCCGTAAGATTCATAAAGCTATGAAGTTAGAGATTTGCTTTCGTGTAATTGACCAAGGTCCATACTTTATGAAAAAGGTAAGTCGTTATTATAACGTTCAACATAAGGGCAAGATGGGCAAGAATGGAAAGTTTAGTTGCGGCAAAACAACAGCAGCTTTCCGAGAGCTATCAAATGTATTAGTTTTTAACCGAGGTGACAGGATTCCCTTGACGCTTCTTAAGAATGTGATTGTTATTGCTGAGGTATCAACAGTAGCAAAAGACAACAGGCAACAGTCTATTCACCCCCAAGCTCAATATAGCGTGGTGCGTAAAATCACAGGAAAAGAACGTTAATGTTTTTGTTACTGTTAATGCTATTGCTAGTGCTACTTAAAACCCGCCAAAGGTCAGGTGCACTGCGACTTTCAGAGATGTGCTATGGCAAAGAATTGACCCTTTGATAAAGTAGTAAGGTCATGTTTACTTAACTATGTAGCTACGCCTCGGTGGAATCTCCTTATAGGATTGATGAAGCCGAGGTTCAAAAAAACAACTTATTGATTTAATTAGCATTATTACAGTTCAACCTTAACAAGATTAAAATGGTATGTTTTTTAATCTTTTGCTAATATACCTGAATAATAAAATCTATAGAGACCCATCTCCCCCGATGACTCTATGAAAATGGAACTTGGAGAATACGGAATGACCTATCTATTACGCTTAGTTGCGTGTCTGTTTTTGTGCGTTAGTTTAAATTCGTTTGGTGCTCTTTCTATTCGTGACTTAGACGGTGATTGGTCTAATGGGCACGAAGGTGTCTATGATGATGTGTTAGATATCACTTGGTTGGCTGATGCTAATATTGCTGAGAGCAATTCATTTGGACACTCGGGTAATTCAAGTTTATCTACTGGTTATGACAATTTATATTCTAGTTATTTTGGCGGACCATTGTTTTCAATGCCTAGCGCCATAGATTATGTACAAGCGGTAAATGAAAATAATGGGGTTGGCTATCTTGGTCACTCTAATTGGAGATTTCCAAAAATCGTGCCTTTAAGTAATGGGCAGTACATTAGCGGTGGTATGACATTTCAAGGCACCTATAGACACAGATATGATGGTAGTTCTGATGAGGGCTTTAATATCACTGCACCAGTTAGTGAATATAATCCTACAGGTGCTAGTGAGGGTGAAATTAGAAATGAATTGGCCTACAACTATTACAATAATTTTCAGGCTAAAGCGCCCAGCAGTGGTAATAATATAAATGGAGCTGCAGAGAATCGCTACCCATCATCCATTTGGGGGCTCAATAATTCAGAGGATACTGAATCAGTCGACTTATTTATAAATTTAGGCACTTATGACCGTTACTGGACTGATTTTTACACTGGCGGAAATAGTAATAGCTGGCTCTCATTTAAAATGGAAACTGGTCAAACAGTTGGTAGTGGCTACAACAATGGTGCTCGCGTTTGGCTTGTCCACGACGGCGACATAGGAGCATCACCAGTCCCACTCCCAGCAGGTATCTATCTCTTTCTATCGGGGCTTGTAGGTTTAGTTGGCGCTAAGTTGAGAGGTAGAAATGCGTAGTCTTATACTTTTACTTCTATTTAGTTCGCAGGCTTTTGGTGCTCTTTCTATTCGTGACTTAGATGGTAATTGGTCCAATGGACACGAAGGTGTCTATGACGATGTGTTAGATGTTACTTGGCTGGCTGATGCTAATTATGCTCAAACAAGTGGTTACGATACTAATGGTCGTGTTGATTGGTATCAAGCTCAATCTTTCGCTAGCACACTTTCAATTGGTTCATTTGATGATTGGCGGCTACCACTAGCAGTTTGCTCAAATGGTTATGGATGCTCACCTCAAGCCAGTGAGTTAGGCAATTTATTTTTTATTGGTTTGGGTAATTATCAATATCCTCAGGTGACTAATTTTAATTTTATTGATGCTCAAACGAATCAATTGGAAAGTTTTAGTAATGGTCAGGAAAATCATTACTGGATGTCAGGCGACTATTTTTTCGAGAATGGTAACTTAAGTATATATAAATGGTTTTATGATTTTAATAATGGTAATCCCTATAATGTCGACCCCAATTATAATAATCAATTTGCTTGGCCAGTCCACGATGGTGACATAGGCTTAGCACCAGTCCCACTCCCAGCAGGTATCTATCTCTTTCTATCGGGGCTTGTAGGTTTAGGTTTGATAAGAAGTAGAAGAAGTTAACAACTTTAAATAATTTAATAATAAAAACTATAGAGATCCATCTCCCCCGATGACTCTATGAAAATGGAACTTGGAGAATACGGAATGACCTATCTATTACGCTTAGTTGCGTGTCTGTTTTTGTGCGTTAGTTTAAATTCGTTTGGTGCTTTATACGATAGAGGCAATGGTCTTATCTATGATGATGTTCTAGATATTACTTGGCTACAGGACGCTAATTATGCGCAAACAAGTGGCTATGCATCTGCTAATGCCGTTGGCATCCAGAATCAAAATTCAAATCATATTTTGATTGATGGGAGAATGGGTTGGGATGCATCTCACGATTGGGTTTCTCAACTAGAATTTCAAGGTCATGTTGATTGGCGACTACCATCAGCAAATTTTATAAGTCTTGAAAACCCATGTTTTGCATACAATGGTAGTTGCGATACTGGGTATAACAATGCCTCGAGTGAACTAGGATATATGTTCTATATGAATCTTAATAATCCTGGCTATCGAAGTGTCAATGGTGTCATTCAAGGATATAGTCCAGCAAATAGCGATTTTATTGATGAGGTTAGCGGGCAAAGCTTAAGCTTTCTAAATTTGCAGAGCTGGACCTATCTTCTAGCAGAAGATTTTTCAAATGACGCTTTGATTTTTGATTTCTATGATGGCGGCCAAGGCCCCTATTATAAGAGTTATAGTGTTTACAGTTGGCCAGTCCACGATGGCGACATAGGCTTAGCACCCGTCCCACTCCCAGCAGGTATCTATCTCTTTCTATCGGGGCTTGTGGGTTTAGGTTTGTTAAGAGGTAGAAGTTAATAATATAAAATGAAGTCTGTATTTTACATAACTGGTCGTGAAGGGAGCTTAAATAAAGGTCTCGCATTATATTTACAGTCTTGCACTAAACAATTTGATGGAATTGCAGTTGACGTAGATTTCCTTCGGATGCAGCCATTAATGCAAGTAGAAACTATACAACGTGCACTCAAGGCTGACCCTGACCGATTAATTGTTGCTAATTCTTATGGCGCCTATCTCACCTTACAGGCATTAATAGATTTAGATATTACACCAGAGAAGTTACTTCTTTTGTCGCCTGTACTCGGTGTTGCTAAGGCTAATGATCGAATGTACCTTTCCCGCCCACCTTTAACGAAAAGGTTAAAAGCTGCTCTTGAAAATAAAACTATTTCAAAGCCTAAGAAAGTAAAAATAATCATGGGGGATATGGATGAATTATATGACTCGGATACATTAACGTTATTCGATTCATATTTTGGCGGTAAGGTCGTCAATATACTACCTGGAGAGGGTCATATGATAACTGAACAAGCAGTTCGAAATGCACTGGAATCGTTCACCTAGAACTGAGCACCTTTAAAGAGTCTTAAAAAAACCTAGAATCAAAAGTATTTCTAGCAATCCATTTGCATAGGTTAACAATTTAAATCGATTCTAGCGTCAGAATTAGTCCATTTTGGGCAATATATAGATGCTTAGGGATATCTTTCCACTACCTCCCTCTTCTTTCCCCTTATTCCCTTTTCCTTCTCCCTGCTCTCTAAGCTGTCATGTAAGCTGGCTTACATATACTAACCATAAGACTTAGTAGACGATTTTAAATCTGTCATTTTTGCATTAAATGGACATCATCGATATGACAGTATCTATAGCACTCTAGAAAGAGTAGCAATAAGACTCGCTCGGCAACCTCGCCACTGATCAAACGGTCCAATTATCGATTGATGGATAGGATATCCAAGCCCAACCTGAAAAAGTGCATCTCTTATTGAACCTTGTAACTCTTCAATTAAGAATCCAGACACATGCATTTTTTTATGCATATCAAAATATTTGAACTGCTCGAGGCAAGAAGAGTCTTCTTTCGGGAAATCATCCCAATGTATCGCCCACATTACAGTGTATAAAGGTGAATAGTTATGCACTGCATATTTCTCGACATCATCTTTAATTCGATTGAAATTATTATTAGGCTTTGCACGCTTATAAACATCCGGCGTTATGCATGACTTGCACTCGATACAGGCAATAACTTCTTGTTTGAGTGAATCGAATAAGACAATATCCGAATGTGTTCTAGCCCCCTTTGCTCTTGGAACACTAACTTCCACACGTGATGAATATCCGCAATTCTCTATAGCAATACTTAACCGTCTATTTAATTCAATCTCTCCCTTACCATCAAAGAGTAAATTAGATAAGTCTGGGATTTGAATGCATGTTATGGCATGCGATAATAAATTATCGATTTCTTCAAGCTTCACTATAATAACCTTTCAATTTAACAACCATAAAATTTAGCCAATCTATATCTTTATTAGGCGCAACTATTATATTTCTGTTTTCGTATTTAATTAATCTCCTAGATTTTCAAGCATAACCTTTATAAAAACCCAGTCTTTCCCGGTGTCCACACTGTCAACCAAACGCTAAATCACTTAACTTACTTAAAACAACACCCATTCATTGTTTAAGCAGCGGTAAAGATTAATGGCACTAAGGTAAAGGCCCAATGTTGCGGTAGTTTTATAACCCACACACCGCTAGGGATACGGCTCTCAATCTAACAATATTTTTTGGCAACCCTCCTCTAAGAAGTCGAGACTAGCCAGCCATTTCTGATGCAGTAAAGAACAAACCCTCTCGAAGATCCATTCCTATGATTACCCACAACATCTGACATCTCGTCAATCGTCATACGTGATTTTTTTAACGAATAACTCACAATTCGATCCCATGATCTAACATTGTCTTGTTGTGTAGTGCTTGGTGTCTTTGCTATTCGATAAAACATATACTTTCCTCTTAAGATAAATAATCAAAAAATTAACTAGCTCAATCATTCAATCTTGATGTGCTCGATAAGCCTAGCTCTCCATACATTAGCATCAGTTAGGATAGGCTCAAAACGTGTGAGGAATTCTCCATTGATAGACTCCCCAATCAAGACCTCCTCGGATTCATTAGTCGCCTTTTGCCACACAATATAAAACGTAAAATGATTTTCGATTCCGAGCTTTATCTTTTCTAAAGCATCGCGATACCCAGCTGACTTGCTTCCCGATTCGGACAACCCTACTTCGCTCGGAAATATGTCGATCTCTAACTCTTCGGAATCCAAATTATTTAGCAAATGCTCCCAAGAGAATACGAAAATTGATCCCTCGTGTTCTGCGTCAGGCTCCCTTGTACCAACCCAACCGGATCGAGGATTGGTCATTTGAGCAGTTAATACTTCCCGACAAAATTTTATTTTGGGAATCTTAAGTGCCGAGCGGTTCGGCTTAATACTTTTCTTATAATTAAGGAAGCTGACATAATCTGGATGAAGGTTAATCAAAGTATCATCAGGCATACATCTCAAATCCGCCCCCTCAAAACTCTCATCGTCAAAAGTAATTAATTTCGACAAAGGCGACTTAATCGAGGAGAAATTATTTTCAGCTTTTTTATGATAAAAGAGCATTCCGTCTCGGTCTTCACCCTCGACCCATTCATTCCCATCCGCACCCATCAAATACACAAGGCAATCCATTACCGTAGCGAGTGTGTCACTATTCTCAATCGAATCAACATGCATACCTTCTGGGGGCTCTTGCAGAAGACGCATTAACTTATCAGCGGCCCGCTCTAATTGAGATGCATAGCGGTAGCGGCGAGATCGTTCTTTGTCTGATAATGGTGGCATTACAAGTATCCTTCGTGACGAATAAGCGTCACTATACAGGTAGTAAAATCTTTGTCAATGAAAGTGACGAAAAAATGTCACGAAAGATAAGAGTGATATTTGCCCAACTTTTCTAAAAGTTGATAGGCAATCATCTCACTGGATTAAATGAAAAAACAAAATCAAAAAAATCAATTCGGCCAGCTTACAAAATAAGCTCCGGTATATGGAGTGGATATACTAATACTAACGAGACATGTAAGTTGGGGGTGGGGGCTAAATTACTGAACCGATGGGAAAGGGAAAATGCCATCTTCTTTAATTCCATTCAACCACTTAAACTCTAAGCTAATCTTTTTTATTTGTTACACATATCGTTACACAAATCCAAGCATGATAAATAAAATTAACTTAAGTCACTGTTTTTTATACACTTTAAAAAATAAAATATAAAGAAGAATTGAAATACACATGAAAAAATATCACGTTTATGGAATAGGTGCTGCATTAGTTGATACTGAGCTCGATGTGACTGATGCGGATTTAACCAATATGCAGGTAGATAAAGGTTTAATGACCTTGGTCGATCAAGCGCGTCAAGCTGAATTATTAGGTCATCTCGAGAATCATTTGGTTCACTCTAAGCGCGCCAGTGGCGGCTCTGCCGGAAATACGATTATTGCCGCCAGTTATTTTGGCGGCAGCACCTTTTTTAGCGGCAAAGTAGCCAATGATGAAAACGGCGACTTCTATATGCAAGATATGCGTAATGCCGGCGTCGACACTGTGACTGTAGCCGCCGAAGATGGCGTAACCGGTAAATGCTTAATTCTTATTACCCCCGATGCTGAACGCTCGATGAACACCTTTTTAGGTGCCAGTGAGACCTTTTCGGGCCGCGAATTAGATGAGCAAGCGATTGCTGATTCTGAATATTTGTATATCGAAAGTTACTTAGTGACCTCGGACAGTGGCCGAGCAGCGGCTATACAAGCAAGAGAAGCTGCGCAGAAGAACGGTACTAAAATTGCGATTAGTTTTTCTGATCCTGGCATTATTGCTTACTTCGGTGATGGCGTTAAAGCCATTATGGGTGACAAAGTTGATTTGGTTTTTTGTAATCATGATGAGGCTTTGAGTTTTGCTAAGGTTGATAATATTAGTGATGCTATTGAGGCAATTAAGCTGGTTGCTAATGAGTTTGTCATTACCTTAGGCGCTAAGGGTGCTTTGATTTTTGATGGTAATGAGCTTATTTCGATTAGTGGTGTAGAGGTTGAAGCTGTTGATACGAATGGTGCTGGTGATATGTTTGCTGGGGCTTATCTGTATGGCATTACGCATGCGATGTCACGTGAAGCAGCGGGGGATTTTGCGAGTGCGGCGGCGGCGAAGGTGGTTTCTCAATATGGGCCGAGGTTGGAGGCTGATGACTATCGAGCGATAGTTAAATCATTTAGCTGATTTTTTTTATTGTGAGTGACTAGTGAATTTAGCATGCTGGTTTTGGTGTGCTGAATTTAATCGAGATTATGCTTAAGTGTTTTTTAATGATGATTTAGTTTTTATATTTTAAGCTTTAGGTTGTCTTGAGTGGGATCCAGAACCGAGTTTTTTAGTTTTAACGACTCCTTTATATTCTGGATTTTTTCTTCTATCTTTAAAGTTTTAAGTTCAAGGTCGTCGGGGGTGGCCCGACAGCCAGTCACTTTTCGTGATTCGCTTCGCTCACCCTACGGGACGCCTTGCAGGCGCGCAGCAAAAAACGCTGTCTTTGTGTAAAGAAAAGTAACCAAAAGAAAGCACACAATCTGACGAAGATTGACCCCGATATAACCTATTCGCTTTGGGATAGTTCTAGCCAGTACATCCTAGCTACGCCTACGAAAACGTTTTTCACTCGATTTAGTTGTTCGTCAATATCTAAGCTCGCCTCCAGCCAATATCATTCTGACTCCTCAGACTTTTCAAAACACAATGCGGCTACAACGAACAAGTTCAGTAGACTTCTTTTTATTTTAGAACATGTAAAAACCGTGCCTAACGGCCGGCTTTTACTATTGAGCTCCGCATGCCGCTCAAAAGGAAAAAAGAAAAAAGAGTAGAACTGCTATTTGGCTCAAAGGAAAAATTGGACGTAAAATATGATGCAAGTGCAGCACAAAAAAAGTACCCCCTATACCGCTTAGCGATAACCCCCCTGGAACTGCTGGACAGAAAACTCTGCGAGATGCACCCGTCGTGGTTAAGCTTCGCCGTTAAGCTTACGGCATTTTTGGTTACTTTTTTTGCTGTTGAAAAAAGTGACTGGCATGTCGGGCCACCCCCGACGACTTTGACCTTAAAACTCAAAAAACAGAAGCAAAAATCCAGAATATAATATTACTCTTAAAGTTTAAAAAAGTACCCCCTATACCGCTTGGCGATAATCTCTCTGGAACTGCTGGACAGAAAACACTGCGAGATGCACCCGTCGTGGTTAAGCTTCGCCGTTAAGCTTACGGCATTTTTGGTTACTTTTTTTGCTGTTGAAAAAAGTGACTGGCATGTCGGGCCACC
>Ga0209119_1002640_pt1 | contig 16288 bp, 19 predicted proteins | sample COG_03_FD_184747 | JGI IMG/M metagenome (GOLD analysis project Ga0209119, IMG submission 184747) | Pelagic Microbial community sample from North Sea - COGITO 998_met_03 (SPAdes) (version 2) | ecosystem: Environmental > Aquatic > Marine > Neritic zone/Coastal water | place: Helgoland, sampling... | reverse complement strand
AGTTTCTGTTTCTGTTTCTGTTTCTAGAAAAACACTAATATTATAAGTTGTCAATAGGCTGTAACCCAGCAGTATAGTCACTTAAACTATTTATTAGCTTTATGGTGAGTAAAAAATTATTGCAGCACAACGATGTAAATGGAACGTTCTACAGCTCGTAAATCATGTCTTTGCGTTCTATTACCACCTTCCACCCCATAATCTGCGCATGATTATACAAAGCCTTATTCGGATTAAAGCAAATTGGCTGAGCAACGGATTCAAGCATTGGAATATCACCTTCTGTGTCTCCCACCGCTACTGCACCTTCGGGTGTCACTTCTTCTTTTTCAAATACGCGCTTAATGATATTGGCTTTGTTCTTAATGACGTGCTCATCAGTAACCACACCGGTAAACTTATCAGTTGGACCGATCTCATACATTCTTCCGTACACCTTATCAAAACCATAGGACTTACAAAACTCATCAAGGATAGCTTTGGGTGATTGTGAAATAGCGACAATAAAATAATTCTGTTCTTTAAGTTTCTGGACTAAGTCGCGAGTATAACGATAGACTCGTTTATTGTGTGCCGAAACAACCTCACGCCCGACATCAGCTACGACACCATAATGAACACCTTTGATGTGATTATAAAATGTCGCAATCATTGCATTAATATACTTCTCATAGGAACCTTCGCGATTAAGCCAAGACTGGTACACTTTGTCATATTCGTCTGCGGCTTCCTTAGGAAACACTTCCTCCTCAATAAGCTTTTCAATAAGTTCGATAAACAAACTAGAGCGGAAGACCGTACCGTCTATATCAAAAAATGCTACCTTTTGTTTCATCTGCACAGTATAGCAAATAGTAAAATTAGTGTAAGGGTAGTCCTTATACAAAAAAAGTCACACGAATGTGTGACTTACGGTCAATTGTGTTTCTTTAAGGAGCAGAGATCAGGCTGGCAAAGGGTATAGAGAGGGGACCTCCTCTTCGCCAGCCATCTCAGCGTACATGGTTCGCACTAGCAGTAATGAAACCAATTCGCTAATGAAGGGGGTGCAAACAAAGGCTACAGGCGTGGGTGGTACCTCCGAAAACAACCACAATTTCGTCTGGTATCAAACAAACGAACTACTTCATATGAGCAGAATACCACAAGGAATCGTTTGTGCAATAGATGTTGAGCTATTTGATTCTGGCGGTGCTGTGGCACCTCCTAGTCCAGTAATTTACCCTAGGACAAAGGGCAGATTGGGATATACATTCGCAATAGTCGTTACACTCCTTACAGGAGCTGTTCGGGTTTTCGCTCTGACGAGCTGGTAACCTCTTGCAAAGTGACATTAGGTCACTCCTCACCTTTGCTCATGCAATAGCTATAAAAACAGGCCGTAATTCTTTATATTGGTCAGTTGTTAGAATCTCCTCAGTGAAGGTCATCGGTTCTTTCTTCCCTATCTCAGTAACTTTAATGCTCCCATCGGGAAACACTGCTTCCACAAAAGCCAAGTGGCCAATGTCATCAACTACATATTCCATAACTGATTCTGTCTTCGGTACAATCCCACTGTGAATACCGATCTTGCCTCGAAGCTTTCGAGCCCACGTACCTGGTATACGCATACGAACCCCTTCCCACGAAATCACCCTTTTCTTCCGCAACAATCGGTAATGTACGTACTCAGCTGGTGACAATGGATGATTCCCTCGCGCTCCACCAAACAAATCATCAATGCAGGCACGCAGTTTCACCGTTTCTTTTTCAGCTGCAGTATAGATCACCCCTTCCACAAAACGAGGGTATACGTCAGTAGCCTGGCGTTGCAATGCATCAGTAAACACCCAGCCTTCTAGGTCATTGACTCGCACCATTGCCCACCTGCCTTCTAATTTAAGCAATCGAACTTGTTGACCATAATGTAACGTTGTCAAACTGTTATCAAATGCGAGCGTTGGTTCATTATATATAAATACGCCAATTGAACCGATGAAGTATTGATCTCCAAGACGTAACGGCGTATGTGTTGAAGCGTCAGCTTTCTCAGGAGCTTTTTTAGAAGCTGGTACAACAGTACCTTGTATACGTGCAAGTTTTTCCTGATAGGTATTAAGTGTTCGTTCGGTGCTCGGTGCATATACTACGGTACCAAAAAGTGACGTTCGCACAAATACAATCAAATCATCAATTACCGCAATAAGTACCTTCATAATACTCATACTATAGCACCAGCATACAAATCTCAGGCTCTTGACCAAGGCTGTACTGCATGATGCGTTTTATTTTGCCTTTGGCCAAAGTGTATTTGCTTTTGGGTATACCACCGTTAGTGGATGCTCCAAACAATCATGTTTGTGCGCCTTACAGTAATCTCGTCCATAATTTACTAAACGGTGATTAAACCCCCACCACAGATCACGCGGCATAATATTCTGTAAATCTTTTTCAATACGTACTGGGTCTCGATAATCAGAGAGATCAAAACGTATAGCAAAACGACGCACATGAGTATCGACCGCAATACCTTCGTGGATTCCGTACAGTGTAGAAAGTACTACGTTTGAAGTCTTACGTGCCGCCCCAGGAATAGTAATCATTTCTTGAAGTGTTCGAGGAAGTTCACCATCAAACTCATCACGCACTTTCTTTGCTGCAGCAATCACATTCTTGGCTTTGTTGCGAAAGAAGCCGGTCTGATAGACATCTTTTTCCATTTCTGCCTGAGACGCATTGGCATAATCATCAAGCGTTTTGTATTTAGCAAATAACTTTGCGGTCACTTTATTCACGCGTTCATCAGTGCACTGTGCAGAGAGCTGTACCGCAATCAGACATTCAAAATCAGTGTGGTAATTCAGGGCAATTACCGCTTCTGGGTAGAGATCCTGCAAAATTGCATTCATTGCAGAGACTCGTGCAATTCTTTGTTTCTTTTTATATGGAGTCACAGTGACTATATGTTACGCAATGATGCGATACATCCGTCCGATAATACCTCCCACGGTTACACAGAAGATCACCACCGCAGTTAACGGACCGACAATCGGAATCAATAAGAAAATCTGAAACACAAATGCTCCAACGAGTATCGACAAAAGGTTTACCTCAAGTCGCTTGGTCATGGTTTTCATTACAAATGCTCCTAGTACCACACTCGAAAGTGCCAATCCTGAAACATACAGCGCCAACACCCAAGCGAAGGTAAGTAATCCAACAAACAAACCGAGTACCGTAAACATGAGTAACAACGATACCAGTGGACCAAGTAGTAACGTTAGACTTCCCACAAGCACACTTCGTGCAAATGATTTTTCAATAGATTCAACCAACGACTGCAGTTCATTCTTGAAAAGTAGATAGAGAGAAAGTGTCGCAAATAGCGTTATAAAAACAGGAATCAGTGCATCACGGGCCTGTTCTTTTGCGCTCACTAATGTAGTAGCGCCTTTACTTACTTCTCCGGCAATTACACTTCCCTGCCCCCTGGCCAAAGTTACAAAACTTGTGTAATACACAGAACCACCAACAGAAGCAGAATTCCCTAACGTGATACCCCCAGGAGCATCCATATCAATGTCACCACCTATAGCGCCATCGATCTGTACTTTTTGTGCTTTACCACGCAATGAACCTGCCACGTCTCCTTCAATATTTAAATCTCCTCCAAAGAAAAATACTTCTCCGGAAATATTTGCAGTAGATAAAATAGAAAGTGAACCTGCAATGACAAATACGTCACCACCAACATCCTCGGCGATTGTCACCTCGCCACCAACAATACGTACATCATCAGTTACTGACGCGTGCAACTGTGCAGATCCTGCTAAAATCGATACATCTTTGCCTACCTCACCATTGAGGATGACTGATGCTCCAGCAGCATACATATCTTCAGTAACCATCCCGGACATTACTGTCTTACCTGCTGGCCCCGCAGAGACGTAGTAGTCACCCTCAACTATCTGATCAGACTCAACAGAAACATCACCCCCTGTGCGTAATACAGTTTCAGCATGCGTGTATACAGGAAGTACTAATAGTGCAAAAAGGAATACGTATAGTGTTTTCATAATGTTAGGTATTGTGCTCTTTTTTCAACTCATTGTCCAATTCTACAGCCTCAATTGCATCATGCTCTTTCTGTTGCTTTTGTTCTTCCTGTTTGATCGTCGACTCAGCAATCTGCTGTTTTTCGTAGAGATTCATAAGAGAAAAGCTAACCATCGCGGAAAAAACAATACCAAAGAGGTTCATCAGTAACATAACAACGGAACCAGAAATGACTGCCATATCAAGCATCGCAATACCCGCCCCTACTACTGCAAGTGGCGGGATAAGTGCAACCGAAATTGCGATACCAGGAAGCGTTTCGCTCCATTCAGGTTGTGCTAGTGCAAAAGACACTGCAGCTCCAGCAACTATTGCAACCATAAAGTGTAATAATGACGGATCAATACGTGCTGCAATTTCTCCCGTAACAAATCCATCTCCAAAAAGCAGTGTTGCAACGATTGAAACTCCCAACCCAATTGCTAGCGCCTTTACCAACGTGAACATAGACCGACCAAGTACTTCCGTATTGGACATAACTAACCCAAGGGCAACTCCCAAAATAGGATATAACAATGGGGCAATCAACATACTTCCAATAACAATGGACGGACTATCAGCTAAGAGACCAAAAGTCGCCATCGAAACTGATAATCCAGTCAGATAAAAGAAGTCAAAATTCGGCGTACTGTTTTGCATCAGCTTTCTCACGACGGCTGCCTTGTCTTTTTCTTCAATAGCACGAAATCGAGCGGTAATAGACATATATATGTATTAATTATTCCTAAACAGTATACTCAAAATTACGTTGCGGTACAGTAGTGCTATATACAGGCAGCAAGCGAAAGTGCTTCCAGTATTGTCGGGGTACTTCCTTCTGCAATCTCTTGAGTTCGTGCTATACCAAGTTTTTCTTGTGCACACGCAATCATTTCGGGCGTAATGGTCATTGACTCAACGTCAATACCAACCTTTTCAGCAATTGCTTTCTGGGTTGGACTCAGCACGTCAGGATCAATCACTATCCCCTCTTCAGGAACAATAATTCCCTCAGTAGAAATAATGCTTGCCTCAGTCTGCTCGGGCGATAATTGTTCCTCTGGTGCAATAATTTGTACCTCTGGTGAGACTATTTCTTTTTGAATGGTAAACCAAATATAAGCAGTTGCAGATAAAGCAACAACCATGAATAGAAAACCTATAAGGATGAAACGTGTAAGTTGTGTCATATGTCTGTAGGAAGTGTGTTATATGTTACCGGAGATTGTAGAATTATAGCAAGTAATACCCCGAGCAATACAATGCAAACCATCGCACTAAATAAAGCAACCCTCGGCGTAGATAATTCCCGTCGGCCTGAGTGCCAATCACGTGCGTAGAGAAATGGAAAAATAAATTTAAATATCATCATACAAGAACTATCCTAATTTCTTATATAGTGTACCAGTTCCTACAAGCGTCATGATTCCTATGGCTAGGATAAGCACTGGTCGATCATTAATGTACGTCCATTCTGACAACAGGCGTTCAAACCCAAAAAAGGTTGCCACTGCTCCGAATGTTACAAGCAAGGTAAAGAGCGCAGGAAATCGCGTAAAGACACTTTTGCGCACAGGAGCAATGGTTGCCTCCATTGTTCGCTCAACAGAACCAACAGTGTCATCTACACTATCCAGTACTGAATTAACTGTTTTTGTGACATTTTTCATATATGTTTATTTATTAAACAATTCAATACCCCGTTCCCATATTTCTGGATGATCTTGTTTGTATAACCAGTACCACCATTCTGCACCCCACAGGTATTGTTTTTCATATCGTGTCTCTTGCGCGTACTCTAAAATTTCTTCAAACTTTGCAAGATCCATTCGTGAGTACTGTGTATCAATTGGTACATCAGTAATCGGCTCTAGTAACCACGGCTCTGCAGAAAGTTCAATAAGCATCGTCTCCTTTTCTCCATACATGAGTGTCATCAACCCTTCTTTCACACGATAAAACCATGGAGGAAGTATTGTCTTAAACTGACCCAATTCAGGGTTCCAGAAATGGACGTATACGCTCGTACCAAACGCATCTGCGTGTTTATACGGTCCTGTCCATTTCCCAAGGTTTCCACTGTCAGTTATTAAAAATGGACGGGTATCATCCAATGATCGGAAGTGAGCAACTTCTTTTTCAAAGAAAACCTCATCAAACTCCCCACAATGTTCTTTTGCGAATACTTCAAGATATGGCTCGTTTTCAATTTGCCAATATTTAATTGCAGGACTATCTTTGTAACGAGTTACAACAAAGGTGATGTACTCGAATAGTTGTTCTTGCTGCTCTTCCCAGGTTTTCTCTTGCACCCATTCTGGGATGTGACATTCAGGCCAACGTGGAAGTCTTCGTCCTACGGCAAACACAATGTCAGCTCCAACATCTTCTGCTTTTGCCACCTGATAATCAAGTTCAGAAAAATTATAAATATCATCAATAGGCTCTACCATGGGCCAATGTGCTGCCAAACGCAAATGACGCACACCAAGATCATCAATGATGGCGTCATACACCTCCTGCCAATCCAATCCAAGCTCACGTGCATAGAGAGTATTGAATGACATGCCGTATTGAATTTTCTCAGGTTTTTCTTTCTGGGCTAGAATAACCAGCACTATTGTAAAAAATACCAGCAAAGCGGTGATACATAATAGTATTTTTTTGTGATGTTTGAAAAAAAACATTATCTAAACAAAATAATAAATCCGATTGAAATAATAGCAACGTAAAGCACCTTCCGAACAATCGTCTTGGCATCGTTGCTATTCTCTCCAGCTGCCTTTGGAATAAATCGACCAAAGACTATACCCATAAGGATGATAAACACATATTTGAGACCATCAAGCGCTTGTACCACTGTCACATCCCCTAAGTCGGTTGCCTTAAGCAACATGAATGCAGCCACACCTGCCAAAAGTTTAGCTGCAAGCACCAACATACCACCCTTTTTTGTAGTCTTCTTTGTTTGTTCCGTTATTTTTTCGTAGTAGGTTGGAACCAAAAGAAGCGAAAGTGCAAACACAATAAAACCAATGCGTGACCAGAAGAAACCGTCATCAAATGAGGTTTCTAAAAAGAGACCCTTCATGGTGATGTAATGTAGTGAGAAAAATAATCCACTATGGATAGTATGTAGCACCAAGCTATGAGTGAAACGCATTTGTGAAACCAGGAGCGTTCCTACCGCTAGAAGCACAATTCCCCAAATAAAGTTTGGTGTTAACGTTGTACCAAGAAACATGTACGACATCCCAAAAGATGAAATAGCTGCTACAGCACCCACTACCGGCATCACGTCAGACGCATCAGCGCTCTTCAGACCATCATACATAGACACCAACGCCATAAAGAATGTGTACGCTGCGAGAAATGACATCCCTACCACTTGAATAGTTGGTGATTGTACATTGGCGAACGAAGGTACCCCAATATCTGAGAGTCCAGGAATAAATCCAATAAAATAGATAACTATCCAGAAACTAGTCACCAAACACGAATAAAAGGCATACACAAAAGGGCGTGGGAGTGCTGCATCGTCAGATACGATGTACTTATCCATCAATGCTACAATCGCATTAATAAATTGCCCCGCGGTTGCAAGAAGTAACCAAGTCATTCCTTATAGTATCCCATTAAATCAAGCGTTTTACGCTGTATATTGTCCACAAAAATCTAACCTTTCTGAGCTTCCTCAATCAACTCCTTGTACACCCATGCTGAAGGTCTGATTTTTCGTTCGAGTGTTTTGTAGTCAATCTCTACCAATCCAAATTTTTTATCAATACCAAGTGCCCACTCGTAGTTATCAAAGAGTGACCAGTACATATGTCCACGTAGATCAACACCTGAATCTATCGCTTTCTCTACTGCGGCGACCTGACGGGTAATATAATCAGCTCTATAAATGTCCTGTGCATCGGCCAATCCTGCTTCTGAAACAAAAATGGGTTTCTTATACTTCCACAACATAATCAACGAGCCGTAAATGCCCTCTGGGTAAATATCCCAATCCATATCAGTCTTTTCATATACTGCATTATCACCAAATTTCTTATGGAAATAGTAATTTAACCCAATTGAATCACACTTTTTATATGTCCGCTTCATAAAAATATGTGTCCATGAATAGTTCGCGATCGCTGCTTTTAGCTTATTGAAAGGATTCCAGTTCGCATGAAAATAAATCACGTGCTTTACCACACCAACATCTGCTTTTGGTAGTATCTTCTTAATAGCGTCATATCCAGCATTATGCGTGCGAGCAAGATTCTTCATCACACGCAAATAGAGAAAGAACGGTCGAATTCCTTTATCAGCACGAGACTCAAACATACGACCTGAGTTGGTAATAGAAACTAAATCAGTTGCAGCAAAACGTTTAAAAGGGGGCCAACTTCCACGAAGATACCCATTTGATCCAAACACATTAGGTTCGTTCATTGTAGAAAAATGGTCACATTGATCTCCTAGCTCTTTTGCTACAAATGCACAATAACGCGCAAACACTTCTGGAGCGTCCTTTCGTTCAAATCCTCCTGACTCTGAGAACCATAATGGCAGTGTGAAATGCCAAAGCGTTACAAAGGGAGTAATTTTCCGCTTATGTAGTGCTTTTAGTACCTTACGGTAATGCTCAATCTCTTCTTGATCAAAGACACCTTCTTGTGGCTCTATCCTTCCCCACTCAATAGAGAACCGATGTGCGTTGTGACCAAGATCTTTTGCAATATCAAAATCCTCTTCATATCGATGATAGTGATCAGCAAGACGTCCTGCTGGGGGCACTCGCCCTTCTTTTGCAGCCTTTGCCCAATCATTGTTCTCATTAAATCCCTCAACCTGATACGAGGCGGTCGCTGCACCCCAATAGAACCCTTCTGGAAAGTTTTTCATATAACAATTATAACGTAAATGCTTGCGGTAAAGCTTTAAAACAACCTATTAAGTATGGCCGCTCGGCAGAGACAGTGTACCGATACCCTAGCGGGTGTTCGTATCCCCCACATTCATCCACCTCCCCCTCATACACGCCGTAAATTGGGAATCCATCACGTGCATACCCAATGTGGGTCTGTTCTCCTATTCCTCGATACGCTTTGGCGTCATTATTGAAAAGAAGAATACCCGCGTTACTTACTCCCACTATCTCACTAGGAACACATTGGGATTCTGCCTGCTGAACAGGAGAAAGTGCCAACTGCAGTAATGGTGTTACTGTAAGTGTAACTTCAGGAGTAGCACTTGCGGTGCTGGTACTAAGATCTGGAAATACTACTTTTTCTTCAAGATACACCAGACGTGCACCCTCTCTGCTTTCTACGTGCACATTGGATAACGGCCATAGCGGGACCAAGGAAAGTGCATCGTCTGGGTATGTACATTTTTTGAGCAAACCCTGTTCTTCAGGCACAATTTCAGATTCTTCTGATTCTGGCGATGTTGGTACCGGGGTAATACTCAGAGTATTATTTGCAATTTTATTTTTCAAACGATTTATAATTTCAGTTCGATTAAGCTCAGAATTCTCAGGTGAACCTTCAGAGGAAAGGGACAGCTCATTATCAGTAAAAGAAATCCCAGTAGCCACAAAGTCATCGCGGGAGGAATCCCGCGCAAGCGTACTAACAATAGCCATGCTCAAGAACAAAAAAGCAACAACAAACAAAATAAAGTCCCGTGTGCGTATCATTGGGTACATAATACCAAAAGGCAGTGAACTTCGTTCACTGCCTTTTGGTATAACTTATTTCTTTTTAGCTACGACTTTCTTTATTTTCTTGACCACTATCTTTTTAAGTATCGGTTTCTTTGCATGTCCATTACCGTTGGCCACTTTTACATCTACCATTTTTTCAATACGCCGAATATCTGCCAATAACTTAGAGCGGTCATCATTGTATAGATACGCAAGAAATATTGACCTACCTCCATTACGCGCAAATACTGCTCGGTCACCAACTTTCTTGTTTACAGAAATACGATGGAACGATTCAAGACTTTCGATCTTCTTAATTCCCTTTGTTTCTAGAATAGTTCCTTCTTTATCAGCAAAATATTTCAAGTACGCTGCAAACCCTTTACACTTCTTTGGAATCACTGGCTTGCGTGGCATTCGAATAGCAATATCATTGACGGTATGCTCAATATCACAACTCAGCTTATGGAGTGTGTCTCGTGCGCCTCCAGAACGTGGTCCTACCTCAATAATTTTCCATTCGTCATCCACCTTCATCAATTCAACGTGGGCAGTGACACTTCGTAAACCAAGTGCATGAATAGCAGTCTCTGCAACAGCTTGTGCTTTTTCAATAGTTGAACTCTTTAGTGCTGTGGGAGTAATCTGTAAATAGTTATAGAAGTCGTCATGTCCGATATCCCGAGCGGTTTTCTGTCGAACTAACGGGCAATGATATACCTCACCACGAGTGTTCACATACGAATCTACAGAGTATAAGTCACCTTCCATGTATTCCTCAGCAATAATTTTTGGCACTTCCATCCTCTTATCCTTTTCGTAAGCTTTCCTAAGTTTACGAAATAAAACACCTAATGTTTTCTCAAGCTCTTCTTCGTGATAACAAATAGTTACAAACAAACTTCCTGCGAGATTTGCAGGTTTCACGATCATCGGAAACTTAACTTTTTCAATAACCCTACTTCGTTCAACTTTTGTATTTTCTTTTATCCAAGTGAATGCGGGTGTATTTTTTGCATCAAAAAGTTTCAAGCGCTTGCGCATCTCATATTTATCAGTAGCCCATCGCAGTGAGTCAGTGGTAGGAGTTCTAAGATAGGGTACATGAGGAATCACTTGAGCGAAACGAGAAATGTTTTGTTCGGAGCGACACGTAATAGCCATAAGCTCATCTTGATACGGCAATAATGCTTCTGCAATTTTGTGAGGTTTAGAAAAATCACAGACAAGATGGATATCACACTCTTCATGTGCGGCTACCTTACTTATGCTGGAATCACTCAATAACATGATGCGGTACTCTTTTCCGTTAGCTTCTGCATATGACTGGATGTCTTCAATATACCTATCCAAAATAGTTGCTACAAAAACAATGATATTTTTCTGTTTTTTCTCCATGTGTATCAAATCTAAATAAAATAAACTACCGTATTTCAACCGTTTTTGTAATCCGAGTCAAAAGCATACTACAAAAAGAGAGTTTTGCAATATTTCAACACATAAATTACCAAAAGCAACGCTTGACAAATATATGTTTTACAATGGAACTTCCCGCATATCAATTACATTTGCCATAAATCAGAGATGAACAAAACAACCAATAGAGATAAAAGTGTATAAAATTTAGAAAGACAGGATATAAAGCAACTTACCGTAGTAAGAGTTACCGTTCCAATTTAGCAGCAAATTCAAGCATCATTGTTGCTATATCAATACCAGTAATGTCCTGGCAACAACCAAAATCAGTTGGGAAATTTACTTCTGCAATATGAGCATTCCCATCGGCATCAAAGAGTAGATCAACTCCCCCAAACTTTAATCCGAGTACAGAAACCGCATCAACAGCAACTTTCTGAACATCTTCTGGAAAAACATAGGTTTCGCCATTTGGCGTGTCAGAAGTATTGGTTCTAAAATCACCATCAAGTGAGCCCGCTCGGTTACTTGCGACAACTTGGTCTCCGATGACAATGAGTCGGCCGTAATACTCATGTTCCACATATTTACGTATTATTACACTTGTGTCCTCACCGCGAAGAAAATCACAAATAGAAACTAAACTCTTTTGTGAGTCCACGCGCATCACACCGACACCCTTTGAACCGCCTATCGCTTTTACTATAATAGGAAAACCTCCCAATTCTTCAGCAAATTTTTCAACTTCATCACGATCCTTGGGAATTAGAGGAATGGTTGGAATGGCTGGAAGACCATGCTTTTTGTGGTAAAAATATGTAGTACCTCGCCCTCGAAGTGACTGATCCCAGAATGAATAGAAATGTCTACATGAATCATTTATCAAAAGCTTCTCAAATACCCTTGCCCGTTCACCAGTAGCGCTTCTGTAGAGAATATCATTAGAATCCAGCTCCGGAAGAGAGAAATAGTCAAATTTTCGACAATTAATTGGGAAAAATTCAATTCCAAGTTTTTTACAAGAGTCAGCAAAAAGCTTATAGGTACGACCCCCTTCTGAATTTTTAGAGCTATGGATGAATACAAATCTCATATTATTTAATCGTTAAGACACTTTACCATTCTGGTAATTTCAGAAGGGACTATTTCTATTGGCTTTGTGTGAAAATAAAATACTGCTCTGTGAGCAGTGAATTCAACAATGCTAGATAAAATCCCGATAAAGTAAGTGTGGGCCATTAATGTGACGCATGATCATACCACACAATTAGCAATAACGCTGGGAAATTACAAAATATTAGTAATTTTAAATAGGAACAAGGATGAACTGAATCAAAAACAGCCCCAATTTGGGATGTTTTTGTATGTCTACACTCTATTCGTCTATAGTCCAAACCGTACTGCTGGTTCTGTTGCATGATCTGCCTCCATTTCAGCATCAGCGGCTTCTGGATTCACTGCTGCGGTAATTTGACCTACAAAATCTTCGTATGTCTGAAATGACATTCGTTTTCCATTGAGGAAAAATGATGGAGTGCTGGTAAGGCCAAGTTCACGTGCTTCCTCAAACTCAGCTTGAATCTTATCGTTAATCAACGACGACTTCATGTGTGTTTTAAACAGTCCTACATCAAGTCCTAACTCTTCGGCATATGCATTAAAGAATGCCTGTGGAGCTGCTCCTACCGACCAAATTTGTTGATTCTCAAACAACTTGTCATGCATTTCAAAGAATTTACCTTGCTGTCCCGCTGCTTCAGCTGCCTTTGCCGCAGGTACTGCATATGGATGAATTGAAATCAATGGGAAATGCTTGTATTCAAACGCGATAGAATCGCCGTGTTCAGCAAGAAGATCTTGTATCACTGGAAAAAATTGACCACATGCAGGACACTGAAAGTCACTGTGCTCAGTAAGAACCACCTTCGCATCAGTATTCCCCTTTATATGCGCCTCAAATACCACTCCGTCATTAGCTCTGCTACTTACAGAGTTTGAGTACACGATTGATGCACCTACGGCAAGCACTGCAACTACTCCAATTATTTTCCAAACATGATCTTTCATACAAAAACATTCATTACATTAATAAGTAGATAATACCAAAGGAGTTGTAATGTTCCTAGTGTGCGTGTGACGCTTCTTCTGCAACATGCTCATGATGTTCGCCGATGGCAGTGTGTGTGTATATAATCAAACTCCCTACCAGAACAACCCCAACAAGTGTGGCAATAAATGATTTCATGAACGCGCCACTCTTTTGAGATTCTTGGTGCACCCCGGGAAGTAAATCGGATGTAGCAACGTACAGAAGGTTACCTGCTGCAATTCCTGTGAGAACCCATGTGAACGAAGCAAATGAAGCGGCGAGCAACATCGTTGCACCCGCTCCAACAACAACCCCAAGGGCCGAAGCAAAATTAAGTAGTGCAGCTTTCTTCGGTGAGTACCCTGCACTAAGCAATACACCGTACTCTGCGATCTCTTGAGGGATTTCATGTAATGCAACACCAAATGCAGTTACAAACCCAACGGTCGGATTAACGATAAAGGCAGTTGCTATCACAATACCATCGGTAAAATTATGAATAGCATCCCCCCACAGAAGCATCAGTGCACTGACTTTTGTTTTGCTGCAGTGATCATGCTGACCATCAACATCATGATGATGGTGATACGTATGCAGTAAATTTGAAACAAAGTAGAAAAATAAGAAACCTGCAACGATAGCTACAGAACCATATAGCTCCGAACCTTCGAGTGTCTCAGGAATCAACTCAAAAAAGGTCACTGCCAAAAAGGCACCAATAGCAAAAGGAACAATAAAACGATGAGTTCCCGTAATTCGTCCTGACTTACCGAAAACAAAAACACCTATCAGTGAAATAAGTGAAATCACGCCGGTAGTGAGTAATACAATCATATTATAAAACGATAGCACTCAACTATATAAAATACAACAAACCCCAGCACGTTAGTGCTGGGGTTTGTTGTATTTCTCTATATTCCAAATCCAACATAGAGAAGATATCCGCCAAGTATCACCATAAGCCAGAGCAGAATTTTTACAAATCCCATATTATGAGCAAAACTTTGTCCCATCTTGATAACGCTCCCAGGAGCAAGTACTCGCACTACCCCCTTCAAGAAAGTAGCCCAAACAATTACACTGATAATCATTTCGAGCCCAGTTCCCCACACGTTGTGAATGAGAATAAGCGGAATTCCAACAAGCAACGAAACAAACCCACCAACCATCACCGATACCTTGTCCGAAGAGAATTGAGTGATAATTCCCTTAAGTGCATTCATCTGAAGCACCATACCCAAGCCTCCGATCACAAAGAGCAATCCAAACGCTTGCGCTAAAAATAGTGTTATATCCATAAAATTATTATTACTCCAATAATGTTATACGTCTTATAGACTGTATACATGAGACCTAATAACTTCTTACGACCTACTACATATAGTATACGCTTGTAGTGAAATCTTGTGAATACGCGAAATACTGTATTACGGCAATGTTATACTGCAGGCAATGACAATCAAGCAACCTTTTGAAGGCCGGATGAATCGGAAGAATTTTATACTCAGTCAGTTAGTCTTGTTATTCCTTACCCTTCTGCTGGTGGCATTCCTTTTTAGAAACGGACTGCAAAGCATTAGTCTTGAAAGCATTGATACACTCATACTCCTTATGTTTGTTGGACTGCCTTTTCAGTTCATCTGCGTTTTTCGTCGCACGCACGACATCAATCAATCTGGTCTCTGGTCATTCCTTATATTTGTCCCATACATAGCACTTCCCTTTCTTGTCTACATTTCCTACAAAAAAGGAGACTCAACAACAAATCGTTTTGGAGAACCCGATACAAGAAAATTGTTTGATTCATTGATTAATCGGTAAAGGGCTCGTAGGCACAATAAACCTTGACAAATAAGTGTATTCGTATTACTGTACCGCCAAGCTTTTGAAACTCGTGTGGATTGAGAAAGCGTGGGTGAACAGTGACTTAATGTCACTGTGCAAGACTCATTGAGGATAATTATGAGTTTACGAAATAATTAAACCAATGAGTGGACAGCTTTCGTAGAAAGGCTTTCTCAATAAACTGATCATTCAGATAAAACTCCTGACTGGTAATTTTTTACCATCAACATTACTACCTACACACCCCCGGCGTCTAAGACGCCTTAAACACTATTACAGATGAATACAACGTCAAACAACCGACCTAGTCGGAGTGGTTCTCCTTCGCGAGGACGATCAAATTACTCAAGCACTGGATCACGTCCAGGCGGCTCTAACAGTGGACGACGTTCACATGGAGGAAGCGCACGACGTGGTGGCAGTAGCGGATATAAAGGAAGTGGTGGTGGATCTCGAGGAGGTTCACGATCAGGTGGAGGAGGACGAGGTGGTGGCCGAAAAATGCCAACATTCGACCCATCACAATTTATCAACAAAAATCCTGTTGATGTAGCCGAAGAAACATACGTAGCAAAACACAAGTTCAGTGACTTTGGTCTTTCAGGACGTCTAGTAAAGACAATCAAAGACATGGGGATTGAAACACCTTCTCCAATTCAAGATCAAGTTATCCCAGAAATTCTTGATGGTCACGATGTTATTGGACTTGCTGAAACAGGAACAGGTAAAACTGCAGCATTCCTTGTGCCGTTAATTGAAAAGACACTTAACGAGTACTCACGACAGACATTGATTCTTGCACCAACGCGAGAACTCGCTATTCAGATTGAAGACGAACTAAAGCGATTAGCTCGAAACCTTAAGATGTACTCAGTGGTATGCGTTGGAGGTACGAACATTCGTCCACAGATCAATGCATTGCGACGAAAAAACCATTTCATTATTGGTACCCCAGGACGTATTCTTGACCTGCTTAACCGAGGACGGTTTGATGCAAGTAAGATAAGCACTGTGGTACTTGATGAAGCTGACCGAATGCTTGATATGGGATTCATCCATGACATGAAGTCAATTCTGTCTATGACTCCTGAAGATCGAGAAACACTCTTCTTCTCTGCGACTATGGGGAAAGATATCGAGAAATTGGTACATGACTTCCTAAA
>Ga0209119_1002638_pt1 | contig 16293 bp, 20 predicted proteins | sample COG_03_FD_184747 | JGI IMG/M metagenome (GOLD analysis project Ga0209119, IMG submission 184747) | Pelagic Microbial community sample from North Sea - COGITO 998_met_03 (SPAdes) (version 2) | ecosystem: Environmental > Aquatic > Marine > Neritic zone/Coastal water | place: Helgoland, sampling... | reverse complement strand
AACTTGTAATTACCATATTTATACCGATCTTTTACAGTCTGGAAATTATCAGAATTCCCTCCTTGTAATACGAAGTTTTTAGCGACTCTGTAAAAAACAGTGGTGTCGAAATACTTAATTTTCGTTAAAAAAATAAAATTAGCTCTGTGCAGCGGAGTATCTTTAAATAATCGGATTTTAATGTTTCCGTAAGCTGTTTTTATAAGGATTTTTGTTTCCTTATTCTTTTCACCATAGGCATTTAGAAAAGCAGTAACATTTTGCTTGTTTAAACTATCCCAAGCTTTTTCGATCTGTTTTTCTTTTTTCTCCAACGTTAAAGGCGTTTTTTTAAATGCCTCTTTTTTTTCTTTTTCACATTGATAAAAAACAACGAAAAATAGCAGCAATAATATTTTGAATCTGATTTTCATGAATAAGAATTTATTTCCCCAAAGATAGCCCTTCGTCGGTAACGTGAAAAATGATTTTACTTTTCTGAATTGACACCTCAAAACAACATGATTTACTGCTTCGACTCTAATTATAATTCAAAAAAACGATGAGAAAAATTCGTTTTTATTTTGTCAATGTAATGTATATATCTGTATTGACAGTCAAGCTATCTACAGGTAGGTTTAAAACACTATTTAACTGTTGCATTTGTGCAGCATCTAATTGCTCTAAAATATTTTCGTTAATTGCACTTTTTAGACGCAAGGTATCGTTATTAAAATAAACAATACTAGATAAAATAGTTTCACCTTCCTTTGAAAATGTAAGAGTGTTATCCAGCAGTGACCAAGATGCTGGAGATAGAATACTAGGAATACTGTCTAGGACTTGTTGGGTTGTAAATTGTTCATTTAAAAATGAAATAGTACCGTTAAAAGTAAAACTTCCTGATGTGTAAAAGTTATTTGGGTTTCCTTCGAATAAAGCAGTCATATCAAAATCGCTACCAACTCCATGATAAGTTCCTGTAATACTCTGTCCGTTAAAGTATACTCCTGTAGTACCGTTTTCAGTGTAAAGTTCAGAAACTTCCCATGCGCCCAATAAATCTTCTTCTGTAATACTTTGATCTACGACATCGTTGCCCGTACAAGAACTAAAATTGGCAACAAATAGTAAAATTATAAAATGATATGTTTTTTTCATACGATTGGTCTTATCCATTTTGGTGTCTAAATTAATCAAAAAATCATATTTGGCTAAAAAAACAGCTTAAATTTAATAATTGCGATCGATTAAAAAGTTAGTGTCAGTTGATTTTACTATTTTTGTAAGTATGGAAGAACAAGTTATTTTGGTAGATGAAAACGACAATCAAATTGGATTGATGCCAAAAATGGAAGCACATGAAAAAGCTGTTTTACATAGAGCATTTTCTGTATTTATTTTTAATAAAAAAGGAGATTTAATGCTGCAACAAAGAGCAGCACACAAATATCATTCTCCCTTACTTTGGACAAATACTTGCTGTTCGCATCAAAGAGATGGCGAAACCAATATCGAAGCTGGCACTAGAAGACTTCACGAAGAAATGGGATTTACAACCGATCTCAAGGAAGTGTTTTCTTTTGTATATAAAGCTCCTTTTGACAATGGGCTTACAGAGCATGAACTGGATCATGTAATGGTGGGCGTTTTTGAAGAGGAGCCAGAAATCAACACCGAAGAAGTACAAAGTTATAAATGGATGCCATTAGAAGCCGTAAAGAACGATATTGAAAAATCTCCAGAAATTTACACTGAGTGGTTTAAAATTATTTTTAAAGAATCCTATCAAAAACTAAAAAATGCCTAAAGTTACCGTACATAGAAAAGCACATTTTAACAGTGCACACCGTTTATATAGAAAAGATTGGTCTGATGCAAAAAACTTTGAAGTTTTTAATAAATGTAGCAATCCTAATTTTCACGGACATAACTATGAATTAATTGTTTCCTTAACCGGTGAAATTGATCCTGAAACAGGTTATGTTTATGATTTAGGTATTTTAAAGAATTACATAAAATCTGAAATTGAAGAAGCTTTTGATCATAAAAATCTAAACATAGAAGTTCCAGAATTTGAAGACCTAAACCCAACAGCCGAAAATATAGCGGTTGTTATTTATGAGAAATTAAGAAAATTATTGCCGCAGCACTTAGACTTGAAAGTAACATTATATGAAACCCCTAGAAATTTTGTAACCTATTCTGGGGCATAAAATAGCACACAATCAACGCATGAGCATTTATCAATTTTTAAAGTTTGAACCCATTCTGAAAAATAAAATTTGGGGTGGAGAAAAACTCACCTCTATATTGGGTAAAAAGTCTTTGCTTAAAAATATTGGAGAAAGTTGGGAAATCTCTGGGATAAAGGAAGCAATATCCATTGTGCTTAACAAAGAATTGAAAGGGACAGCTTTAAACGAATTAATAATAAAGTACAAAAACGATTTACTAGGAGATAAAGTGTACAGGCAGTTTGGAAATGATTTTCCATTACTTATAAAATTTATAGATGCTAAAGAGGCATTGAGCATTCAGGTGCACCCAAACGACGATTTGGCAAAAAAACGCCATCAATCTTTTGGGAAAAATGAAATGTGGTATGTTTTGCAAGCAGAAAAAAATGCAAATCTAATTATTGGACATAAAAAGAACTCTTCAGTAAAGGAGTTTAATACTCATATAGAAAACAATACGCTTTTAAGCATTTTAAATACAGAATCGATTAAAGAAGGGGATGCCTACTACATTCCAACCGGTACCATTCATGCAATAGGAGCAGGGACCTTAATTGCTGAGATTCAACAAACTTCAGACATTACCTATAGAATTTATGATTGGGAACGGAAAAATGCGGACGGTATTTTTCGAGAACTGCATACCGAAGCAGCAAAAGATGCGATTAATTATCATGCTAAAGATTCTTACAAGGCCCTCTATTCAGAAAAAGAAAATAGCACTTCAGAAATGATATCCAATCCTTACTTTACAACCAGTATACTGCCTTTATTAGGAAAGGTTGAAATCAATCACCAAAAGAAAGATAGTTTTGTTATTTATATGTGCGTTGCAGGAAATGTAACGTTCGAATCTGAAGAACAAAAAGAAAGCTTATATTTAGGAGAGACGCTTTTAGTACCAGCCTGTATGAAAGAATTCAACATAGTCGCTAGAGAAAAATCAAAATTACTAGAAGTTTATATCAAATAGCAAATTCATATGAAAATAATTGCAATGATTCCTGCGCGCTATAGTGCAACTCGCTTTCCAGGTAAATTAATGAAAGATTTAGGTGGGAAGTCAGTGATTTTAAGAACCTATGAAGCTGCGATAAGTACCTGTCTGTTTGAGGAGGTATATGTGGTCACTGATTCAAAAGTGATTGCTGAAAATATTTCTGATGCAGGAGGAAAGGTACTCATGAGTAAAAAGGAACACGAGTGTGGTTCTGATAGAATCGCTGAAGCTGTTCAGGACCTGGATGCAGATATTGTTATTAATGTGCAAGGCGATGAACCATTTATTGATACTGTTTCGTTATCAAAGTTGATTGCTGCTTTTAAAAATGATATCACAGAAGAAATAGACTTGGCTTCATTGAAAGTTGAAATAACAAACAAAAAGGCCATTGAAGATCCAAACAATGTAAAAGTAATTACAGACAATAACGGATTTGCTTTGTACTTCTCAAGAAGTGTCATTCCCTTTCAAAGAGACCAAGGTTTGCCAGTGAAATACTACAAGCATAAGGGTGTTTATGCCTTTAGAAAACAGGCATTAATTGATTTTTATCATTTAGAGGTAACTCCGCTTGAAGCTTCAGAAAAGATTGAAGCGATCCGATATTTAGAAGTTGGGAAAAAAATTAAAATGATCGAAACGGACATTGAAACTGTTGGAATAGATACTCCAGAAGATTTAGAGAACGCAAAGAAATATTTAAATCAACCATAAAATATCAAAATGTACAAAGACATAAAAGTGATTGCTTTTGATGCAGATGATACCTTATGGGTCAATGAAACCTATTTTAGAGATGCAGAGCATGAATTTGCAAAACTGCTTTTAAACTACGAAACTGAAAATAAAATTGATCAAGAACTTTTTAAGAAAGAAATAGAAAACTTAAAATTCTATGGGTACGGAATTAAAGGTTTTGTTTTGTCTATGATCGAATGTGCATTAGAGCTTTCCAACAATCAAATTAGTCCAACCACTATCGGAAAAATAGTAAATATTGGAAAAGCAATGCTCGAAAAACCAATCGAACTCATAGCAGGTATTGAAGATGTCTTGCAAACGCTACAAAACGATTATAAATTAATAGTAGCAACAAAAGGAGATTTATTAGATCAAGAAAAGAAGTTAGAAAAATCAGGTTTATTAAAGTATTTCCACCACATTGAGGTGATGAGTGATAAAAAACCGAAAGACTATTTGAAGTTAATAAAGCATTTAGAGATCGAGCCCAAGGAATTGTTAATGATTGGAAACTCTTTGAAGTCTGATGTTTTGCCTTTGTTAGAAGTTGGTGCAGCTGCAATTCATGTTCCTTTCCATACCACTTGGATGCATGAAGAAGTTTCTGAAAAAGAGAAGTCAGCATCCATTTATAAAACTGTTTTAAATATAAAAGAAGTTATAACGCTCTTTTAAATAAATAAACTATTTTTGCACCAATAAATAAATAAGATTATGGCAAGCATAAAAAACTTAAAAAAAGATATTAATTACACTTTAGGAGATTTAATTGAAGAATGTTACGTTTATCAATTACTAAACCCTAAAGCAGATGTAAAAGCTTCTGAAGCTCTTATTGATGAGGCAATTGCTACTTTCGATGATTTAATTGCAAAATTAAATGCAAAAAATGTAGAAAACAAAAAAGCGCATTATAAAGGAATCAGTGTAGAATTAGAAACAAAAGTTTCCGCTTTAGTTTCTAAAATCAACGCTTTATAAAGCATACAATTTTTACTTATATTTTAACGATTCTCTAACAAGAGAATCGTTTTTTTTTGCTTAATTTTGAGATATATTGATACCTAAACAATATTTTTAACAAGAACACGTTATTATTTAAATGATCTTAAATTTATGGCAAGAGCAATGTTTGAGTACACTAAAACCATACTGAAAAAAGTGAGCTTTAATTCAGATTTGTTTTGTAAAGAATTAGAAAAGGCATTAACGAGATTATTGCCTTATGAAGTGAAAGAACTTACCATATGGTTGAAAATTTTCACAAGTAATAAACCAGAATTATTCATTTGTATGCATTTAATTAAATAAAAAAGGAAGCTAATCGCTTCCTTTTTTTTGTAGGTTCTTATTTTTTCTGTGTCGATATTTCCGCATTAACTTTTTGCCAAACTCTTTTTCTGCAATTTGTAATTTTAATATTTTTTTAATCGGAAGTATCGTCTTCAGCTTTGTGATGTAATTCTGTCTCTCTTCAAATTTTTTCCTTTCAAGATGTTGAGTCAAATTTAATAGAATTAGTGCTTTTCTTTCATCTATGCTATCGATTTCTTTTACAACGTTTATTTCTTTTTTTATTGCATCAGCTTTTTTAGCCATAAAATCAAGAATGTTCTTATTGTGTCTATTGTAGATCGGCCAAAATTTTTCTGCTTCCGAAGCAGTTAAATCCAACTGTTCTGTTAAGTAAGAGATTTTTAATAGTTTTATTTTTTCTTTATGCCCTTTTCTTTTTTGTGCGTTTGTAGAGAAGCAAAAAACGAGAACTACAAAAAGACTGAATAGATATTTTTTCATATTAGTAAAGTTCATTTAGAATTGTTAAATCATCATTATTAGATATATAGCGCTCAATATTGATTTCTTCAATATCTGTAAAAGCAAAATCAATGTCCAATAAATCGTCTTCAGCAAAAATTATTCCCAGTTCTTCTATGTTGATATTGTTTGCATTGTGATCCAGCCAATTTTCCATTTCTACATCTGAAATAACATCAAATGTTGGTAGTGCTTGTACTTCAAAATTAAAAGAATTCAAACCAATGAATAAAATAACAACTGCTGCTGCAATTAAAGGAACTCTTTTGAGAATGCGTTGTTTCAGTGAAATGACCTTTATCGGTTTTTTGTTTACGACCACTTTAAGTAAAATTTTGTCCTCTATGGTGTTTAAATAATTATTAGGAATTTCAAAGGTTATTTTTTTACTATTTTTTTCTTCAAACAAATGTGTAGAGAAATTATCTTCAATTTCTTCAAAATAATTCTGAGGAACAGAGAAGCCTGTTTCCTTTCCAACCACTTGATGGATAAATTTTTCGCTATTTTTTAATTCTTTATTCATTTTTTCTTAGACCTCGATAATTAAAGAAGGTTTAATTATTGTTTTGTTGAATATATTTTTCGATTTTTTTTACTGCATGAAAATAAGACGCCTTTAATGCGCCCACAGAAGTGCTTAGTATTTCAGACATTTGACTGTATTTTAATTCATCAAAATACTTCATATTGAAAACTAATTGTTGCTTTGTTGGTAATGTTGCAATTGCCTTCTGTAAGATGAGTTGAATCTCATCACCAGAGAAATAAACATCACTTTGAAGTGTTGCTGCTAGTTCTGAATGAATTTCTGAAATCGCTACCTTTCTGTCTTTTGCTCTTTTATTGATGAATGTAATGGACTCATTGGTTGCAATTCGATACATCCAAGAATACAATTTACTATCTCCTTTAAAAGTCTCAATATTTTTAAAAACTTTGATAAAGGTATTTTGCAATACATCGTCCGCATCGTCATGAGAAATTACAATTTTACGAATATGCCAATACAATCGCTCTTTGTATTGCGAAATTAATTCGCGAAAAGCTGCCTCTTTGCTTTTCGTTTCTTTTAACTGATGTATTAAAGTGACTTCGTCTGTCAATTAAATTATTTTAAGATTAGACGGCTCGTATTAGAAAAAGTTTAAAGTTATCTTCTAGCTTTTGATTTAGAGTATCCAAAAAGTTTTTTTGCTTTAATCGTTTCAGCAATTCCCTTAGGCAACATGTGCTCCCATCCATCATCACCTTTGATAATCATTTTTAAAACTGTTCTAGAAAAAATATCCAAAATTTCAGCATCAAAGTCATCAATATTTACAAGTTTCCCATTATTATTAAAGAATTTATACAATTCTTTCATTCTTGGAGGGACTTTTAAATTTTCACTATTGATATACGCTCCAGTCTCTTGATCGTGATATGGATACATATATACTTTTAAATCTCTATAGAAAAGTTTTCCAAAAGCTTCTAAAATACCCCCACTTAGGTTGCGGTAATACTTTTCGTCAAAAATCTGAATTAAGTTGTAAACGCCCATTGCGAGTCCCATTCTTTCCTTTGTAAACTCACTAAAATACTCCACCAATTTAAAATACTGTTGAAAATTGGTAATCATTACATTCTGACCTAAAGAACACAATAATTCTGCTCTATCTAAGAAATCTCGTTCGTTAATTTCTCCTTCGGCACGAAGATTACTAAGCGTAATTTCAAAAATGACTTGTGTGTTTTCTTCTTTTACTTTTTTTTCTGCTAAGAAAAGCTTTTTCGACTTTTCATACATGTCCATATTTACCTTTGTTACCGGTCTAAAACTTCCACGCAGCGCTAAAATATTTTTTTTATAAAGTACTTGTGCAGGTAGAAGATTGATTCCGTCAGGACCAAACATCACTGCATTTGTCATCCCGTTTTTAAGGAGTTGTAGACTCATTAAACGATTGTCTACATACATAAAACGAGGTCCAGAGAAATTGATCATGTCAATTTCTAATTGATCTCCATCTAAATTGTCATAGAATGATTTTACCAATTCTTTTGGGTTGTCATTTAGGTAAAATGCACCATGAATTAGATTTACTCCTAAAATACCTAAAGTTTCTTGTTGTAATCGAGCATCTGTTTCTTTAAAACGAAGGTGTAAAATAATTTCATTATAATCCTCTAAAGGATCTAGCTGGAATCGGATTCCGACCCAACCATGGCCCTTAAACTTTTTAGCAAAATCGATGGTAGCAACCGTGTTTGCGTATGAGAAAAATAATTTATCAGGATGTTTATTTCTGCTTAGACGATCCTCAATTAAGTCAATTTCATGACGTAACATTCTTTTTAATCGAGGCTCTGTTACATAGCGTTTGTCTTCCTCAATCCCATAAATAGCATCAGAAAAATCTTTATCATAGGCACTCATTGCTTTCGCAATTGTTCCAGAGGATGCTCCAGCTCTAAAAAAATTTCGAACCGTTTCTTGCCCAGCACCAATTTCTGCGAAGGTACCGTATATGTCTGTATTTAAGTTGATTCGTAAAGCTTTGCTTTTTGTAGCAGGGATTGTACTTATTTTTTGGTCTCCTTTTAAAGAAATTGCCATGTTTTATTTTTATAAAGTCTAACAAATGTACTAAAATAGAATGCTATCAGTCAATTTTTATGCTATTTTTGTTATGTGATGAAACAAGTTGTAAAAGATTTTAAAATTACTTTTTTAGGTACAGGAACTTCTACGGGAGTTCCGATGTTGGCAAACGATCATCCTGTCAGTTTATCTCAAAATGAGAAAGACAAACGCTTGCGCGCTTCGATTTTAATTTCATGGGACGAGTTTACCTATGTAATTGATTGTGGACCGGATTTTAGACAGCAAATGTTGCGAGAAAATGTACGTGCAATTCACGGAGTCCTATTTACGCATGAACATTCAGATCATACCGCTGGCATAGACGATTTAAGACCCTATTGTTTTCAAATGGGTGCTGTACCTGTTTACTTAGATGCGCAAACATTAAAAAGTTTAGAACAACGCTTCGAGTATGTGTTTAAAACTGAAAATAGATATCCTGGAGCGCCTCGAATTCAAGTCAACTTGGTAGATCAAGCTAAATTTATACTCAATAATGTAACCGTTACTCCCATAAAGGCTTTTCACGGTCCTTTGTCAATTACTTGCTATCGATTTAACAATATCGCTTATTTAACCGATGTAAAAACGATTGATAAATCCGAAAAAGAAAAGTTGAAGAATTTAGATATCTTAATCGTAAATGCATTAAGAATTGAAACGCATCCTACTCACTTTAATCTTGAAGAAGCCCTATCATTTGTAAAAGAGATTCAGCCCAAAAAAACATATTTCACCCACATAAGTCATAAATTAGGGTTGCATGACATGGTGCAAAAGAAATTGCCAGCAAATGTTTTTCTAGCTTTTGATGGATTGAAAATTGAAGTTTAGAGACCTTCACATTCCTTTTTTTTGAAAAGTAATTTTTGAATCAATTCATGTTGGCATAAGAATTGAATTACTTTAGAGAGATAATTTATCAATAAGATCTATGTTGCTGATATATAATCAGTTAGTATAAATAAATAAATATTGAATTTTCAATAAAAAAAATAAATGTCAGTTTGACATACATATAGCCTATGAGTAAGCCAAAAATAACCACTTTAGACAGTTTGTCTTTACACAGTGTTTTGAATGAAGATTCCGAGTTAATTCCATTAATGACTCCAGAAGATGAAGAGATCATTAATAAGGAAAGTGTTCCAGAAACATTGTCTATTTTACCATTAAGAAATACAGTTTTATTTCCAGGTGTAGTAATTCCAATTACCGCTGGTAGGGACAAGTCGATTCAGTTAATTAAAGATGCTAATAAAGGCGATAAAGTTATTGGAGTTGTTGCGCAAAGAGACGAAGATGTAGAAGAACCAGGGTTAAAAGATATTCATACCACAGGAGTCGTCGCACAAATACTACGTGTTTTAAAAATGCCAGATGGGAATACAACGGTAATCATACAGGGGAAGAAACGATTTAAAATTGATACAATTCTTCAAGACAAACCTTATTTAAAAGCAACAGTTACAGAAGCTGCAGACGATAAGATCGTTGAAGATAAAAAAGAATTTAAAGCAATTATTCAAGATATACAAGAACAAGCTTTAGAGGTTATAAAAGAAAATCCAATGTTACCTTCGGAAGCTTCTTTTGCAATTAAAAACATAAAATCAGATTCTTTTTTGGTGAATTTTATTTCTTCAAATATGGATTTAAGTGTATTGCAAAAACAAGTTATTTTAGAAAAAGACAACCTAAAAGAACGAGCTTTGTTGGCTTTAAAGAGCTTAAATAAAGAGCTTCAAAAACTACAATTGCGAAATGATATTCAATCTAAAACAAGAGAAGATTTAGATCAGCAACAAAGAGAATATTATCTCAATCAGCAATTAAAAACCATTCAAGAAGAATTGGGAGGTGTTTCTAACGATGAAGAGTTAGAAGAAATGCGTAAAAAAGGTAAAACAAAAAAGTGGGGAAAGGAAGTAAAAGAGACTTTCGAAAAAGAGTTGGCGCGTTTGCGAAGAATGAATCCGCAAATGGCAGATTATGGAGTGCAACGGAATTACTTAGAATTACTTTTAGATTTACCTTGGGGAGCATTTTCTGAAGATAAGTTCGATTTAAAACGCGCTGTGAAAATATTAGACAGAGATCATTTTGGATTGGAAAAAGTGAAAGAAAGAATTATCGAACACTTGGCGGTTTTAAAATTGCGGAACGATATGAAATCACCAATTATTTGTTTGTATGGGCCTCCCGGAGTTGGTAAAACTTCTTTAGGAAAGTCTGTTGCTGAAGCATTAGGACGTAAATATGTGAGAATGTCTTTGGGTGGTTTGCGAGACGAATCTGAGATTCGTGGACATCGAAAAACATACATAGGTGCAATGCCAGGGAGATTAATTCAAAACTTGAAAAAAGCAGGAACTTCAAACCCTGTTTTTGTGTTAGATGAAATTGACAAACTAGCAAAAGGACATCAAGGAGATCCTTCCTCTGCCATGTTAGAAGTTTTAGATCCTGAGCAAAATACAGCGTTTTATGACAATTATTTAGAAGTTGGTTATGACCTGTCGAAAGTGCTTTTTATAGCTACGGCAAATAATATTGGCGAAGTTCCTTGGGCGCTAAGAGATCGAATGGAATTGATAAACGTTTCTGGTTATACCATTGAAGAAAAGATTGAGATTGCCAAGAAATACTTGTTGCCAAAACAATTAAAAGAGCATGGTTTAAGTGCAGAATATTTAAAGTTAGGCAAAGCGCAAATAGAAAAAATAGTGGTGGGGTATACCCGAGAGTCTGGAGTGAGAGGATTGGAAAAACAAATTGCTAAAGTGGTTCGTTTTGCAGCAAAATCAATAGCGCTAGAAGAAGCGTATGAAATTATAATATCTACAGATAAGATTGAAGACATCTTAGGCCCACCCAGACTAGAAAGAGATAAATATGAAAACAACGGAGTAGCCGGAGTTGTTACAGGATTGGCGTGGACTGCTGTTGGAGGTGATATTTTATTCATTGAATCGATTCTTTCCAAAGGAAAAGGTGCGCTTTCTATTACGGGTAACTTAGGAAAGGTAATGAAGGAATCGGCAACCATTGCAATGGAATATATCAAAGCAAATACTGTTGATTTTGGAGTAGAACCTGAGATTTTAGAAAAATACAATGTACACATTCATGTACCTGAAGGAGCAACACCCAAAGATGGCCCAAGTGCAGGGATCACGATGTTAACCTCTTTGTTATCCTCATTTACACAACGTAAAGTAAAAAGTAAATTAGCCATGACAGGAGAAATTACTTTGCGAGGAAAGGTGTTACCCGTTGGTGGAATTAAAGAAAAAATATTAGCTGCAAAAAGAGCAAATATTAAAGAAATAATCTTGTGTGAAGACAATCGAAAAGACATTCTAGAAATAAAAGAAACCTATTTAAAAGGACTTACTTTTCATTATGTTTCTGAAATGAAAGAAGTAATTGACATTGCATTGACAAAGCAAAAAGTAAAAAACGCTAAGAAATTACGATCATAAAAAAAATAGCCTCTTTTGATTCTTTCATACAAAAGAGGTTTTTTTTAGTATTACTTAGCCTCTTTTCAATCCGTTTAAGTGTTTAATAGACTAGCTGAAGTTCGGTTAAGGTTGTTGTCTTTCTTTATCCCATCTTAGCCAAGAGGTATCTCGATTGATTTCTATTGCTTTGGTTGCAATGAAATCGGTAATCCTTTTCAAGACTTCAATCGGTTTCATTTCCATATCAGGAAATACTCGATTACTAGAACCTGTAAATGTTGGGATCTCATGACGTTGCAACCAATTGATCAAATCTTGGTTGGTAAATTCTCTAAGGATTGGGGCCATAAAACTTCCCGGAGAATAGGGGGCTATCAATTCTTCAGTGGACGAATTATAAGTTAAATTCAATCCCTCTTTACCAGCAACTAAGAACTTCCTTCCTACTGTTTTTTTTCTTTTCACAAAGGTACTCGATACTTTTTTGTGTCAATTTGTGCAGCAAGCTTTAATGCAGCAGGTCCTTCTCCGATAATTGTTAAATTTTTCATTTAAAAAATAAATAATTATGAATGCGGGCAACTGTAGCTTTTATGAACTTGCTCAATTATTTACTTGAAGAATTCTTTTGACTTCTCCCAATGCACATCCATTTCAGTTAAAGTCATATCAGAAAGGTTTTTTCCTTCCTTTTTGGCAGCATTCTCTAAAAATTGAAAACGATTGATGAATTTTTTGTTTGTTTTCTCTAATGCATTTTCTGGATTTACATCGATAAAACGGGCGTAGTTAATCATTGAAAATAACACGTCACCAAATTCTTTTTCAGTGTTTGCTTTATTCCCTTTTTTTATTTCTTCGTTTAGTTCTTCCAGTTCCTCCTGTACTTTTTCCCAAACTTGCTCGGGTTTTTCCCAATCAAAACCAACACCAGTTACTTTTTCTTGAATTCGAGATGCTTTTACCAATGCAGGTAAGCTTTTAGGCACACCCTCCAATACAGATTTTTTGCCTTCTTTGAGTTTTAGTTGTTCCCAATTTCTTTTAACATCTTCTTCGTTATCAACTTTTACATTTCCATAGATGTGAGGATGTCTACTAATTAGTTTGTCCGAAATCGAGTTGGCTACATCGCCAATGTCAAATGCTTTTTTTTCACTTCCTATTTTTGCATAAAAAACAATATGCAGCAATACATCTCCTAATTCTTTTTTTATTTCTTGTAAATCATTATCCAGAATAGCATCAGCAAGTTCATAGGTTTCTTCGATTGTAAGATGACGAAGACTTTCCAATGTTTGCTTTTTATCCCAGGGACACTTCTCGCGAAGCTCATCCATAATATCTAACAATCGATTAAAAGCAGCTAACTGTTCTTTTCTTGAATTCATTTTTTATTGAGTTTCAACGTTTCTGTAATAAAACGCGCTAACGAAAGAAACTGTAGCCTGCATCAGCGCAATACAAAGAATGCATCAGAATCTTGTTATACACAATACTACGAAAAACGGAGATTATACCTTTTCTGAATTTTCTGTAGCAGTTGCCTCTATTTTAGAGAAGTCTAAACCGGCATCCACTAAAATATTATACCATTGTATGATCTTCTTTATGTTTGAAGTATATACTCTTTCCTCATCGTATTCTGGCAATATTTCAGAAAAATAACTCTTCAGTTTATTTCCACTCTCTTTGTGAGAAATACTTTCTTTTCCAGCTTCTTTTTCAAATATTTTTTTAAAAATATTTAGCAATAAAACTTCTTCTTCATAGGTATATATGGCAATGTTTTCTAACATGCTAATATTCTGAGTTGAAGTAATCGGAAATCTCTTTTTATCGTGTAAAGAGGCGACGATAACCCCTGTCTTTGTTTGTGAAACTACTTCGAATAATCCTGGTTTACCAGTAACTGCAATAATTTTACTAAATTCCATCTGTGTCTTTTTTATCTTAATTAAAAGCTTATTTACCTTTTTTTATATTTGGAAAACGCATTCTATAGTCTGCTTTAATCTTTCCTTTTGAAATATTTTCTAATTTCTTTTTAATAATTCTTTTCTTCAATGATGAAAGTTTATCCGTAAACAAAATCCCTTCAATATGATCATATTCGTGCTGAAATACTCTCGCTGCTAAACCTTCTAAAACTTCTGTGTGTTTTTTAAAGTTTTCATCCTGATATTCAATGGTTATTTTTTCTTTTCGTAAGACATCTTCTCGAACATCTGGAATGCTCAAACAGCCTTCGTTAAAAACCCATTCTTCGCCTTCTTCCTTTATAATTTGAGGATTTATAAAAACGCGATTAAAATTTTTTAAGGCAATACGATCTTTTTCCGATAAACCTTCATCATCCGCAAAAGGAGAAGCATCAATTAAAAAAACACGAATTGCTTTTCCAATTTGTGGAGCAGCCAAACCAACACCAGAAGCATTATACATGGTTTCTTTCATGTTAGAGATTAACTGATCTAACGCTGGGTAATCTGCGTCAATGGGAACTCCTACCTTCCTTAAAACAGGATCTCCGTAGGCAACAATAGGTAATATCATTTATTTGTTTTTAAGGCTTCAAAAGTACGATTTACAATTTCGATTCGCCAATTTTAGATTGTGAATTTATAGTTTAAAATCAATTTAAATTTCTTTTTATTGATTATAAAGGTAAGATTGTAAAATTATTGTGGCGCTAATTTCATCCACCAATGCTTTGTTTTTTCGTTGATTTTTGTTCAGACCACTATCAATCATTGTTTGAAAAGCCATTTTAGAGGTAAAACGCTCATCTACACGATGTATTGGGATTTTTGGAATTTGTTGTTCTAATTTCTTTAAAAAAGGAACAATTAGTGTTTCACTTTCACTATCCGTATTGTCCATTTGCTTTGGTTTTCCCACCAAAAAGAGATCTACTTTCTCTTTTGAAATATAGGTCTTTAAAAAGCCTAATAGCTCTTTAGTATCTACCGTTGTTAATCCAGAAGCAATAATTTTCATTTCATCTGTAACGGCAATACCTGTTCGTTTTTTTCCAAAATCAATAGCTAAAATTCTCCCCAAATTATAATATTTTATGCAAAAATACGAAATTAAACAACGATCGGTAATATGTTTAAAAAATGTATATTTGTCTAGGTATTTAACCTTAGTTTTATATTTGTAGAAACGAAACAATTTAAATGAAAGAAATTAGAGAAATTATAGAATTAGCATGGGAAAATCGTGATTTGTTGAAAGAAGAAAAGACAATTCAAACAATCCGAAAAGTTGTTGATTTATTAGATAAAGGTGCTCTTAGAGTTGCAGAACCTACAGCATCTGGTTGGCAAGTGAATGAATGGGTAAAAAAAGCAGTTGTTTTATATTTTCCAATTCAAAAAATGGAAACTTTAGAAGCAGGGATATTTGAATATCACGATAAAATACCCTTAAAAAGGAATTTTGCTGAAAGAGGAATCCGAGTAGTGCCCAATGCAGTGGCGCGTCATGGATCTTTTATAGCCTCTGGCACAATATTAATGCCAAGTTACGTTAATATAGGAGCCTATGTAGACGAAGGTACCATGGTAGATACCTGGGCAACCGTTGGATCGTGTGCTCAAATAGGTAAAAACGTTCATTTATCTGGTGGTGTTGGTATTGGAGGAGTTTTAGAACCTTTGCAAGCCGCCCCAGTGATTATAGAAGATGGTGCTTTTATCGGATCTCGATGCATTGTTGTTGAGGGGGTACGTGTAGAGAAAGAAGCTGTCTTGGGTGCAAATGTAGTATTGACAATGAGTACCAAGATTATTGATGTAACTGGTGATACACCAATAGAAATGAAAGGAATTGTACCTGCAAGATCTGTAGTCATTCCTGGAAGTTATGTGAAAAAGTTTGCAGCGGGAGAATACAATGTTCCTTGTGCATTAATTATTGGAAAAAGAAAAGAAAGTACAAATAAAAAAACATCCCTAAATGACGCCTTGAGAGAATATGATGTAGCTGTTTAAAAAAAAAATTGATGAAAAAGATTACCGCAATTATTCCTACATTAAATGAAGAAATCCATATTGAAGAAGCTATCAATTCGGTCAGATTTGCCGACGAAATTATAGTGATCGATTCTTTTAGTAGTGATAAAACAGTAGAATTAGCCCAAAAGCACCATGTAAAAATCATTAAGCGAAAGTTTGATGATTTTTCTTCACAAAAAAACTTTGCGATCGATCAGGCACAACATGATTGGATTTATATTTTGGATGCAGATGAAAGAGTAACGCCTGATGTAGAAAAAGAAGTGTTGGAAGCCGTTAAAAACCCTAGAAATCATGTTGGTTTCTATGTGCGAAGATCTTTTTATCTTTCTGGAAAAATTGTCAAATACGGAGGTTTTCAAAGAGATAAAGTAGTCCGTTTATTTTTAAAAGA
>Ga0209119_1002636_pt1 | contig 16295 bp, 16 predicted proteins | sample COG_03_FD_184747 | JGI IMG/M metagenome (GOLD analysis project Ga0209119, IMG submission 184747) | Pelagic Microbial community sample from North Sea - COGITO 998_met_03 (SPAdes) (version 2) | ecosystem: Environmental > Aquatic > Marine > Neritic zone/Coastal water | place: Helgoland, sampling... | reverse complement strand
GTTCTATTGAGTTTGATGTAAGGGTCTATTTAACCGAATTAGAACGCGCAGGCTCAGTGTTCAGCCTTTTGCCAAAGAGTTGATTTAATGATGTATTAAGCCTTCTTAATTGCAAAAATTAAGATTTATGTGATATAAATATTTCCATTCATATTAACGAACTTTTGATATGCAGCAACATAGCGTTTTAATTATCGATGATAGTGAAATTGAGCGGTACATGTTAAGCCATCAGCTTCATAAAATTGGCGTTAGCGAAGTTGTGCAAAAAAACGATGGCACAGCAGGACTTGATTTTTTAAAAAACCATGTACAAAACCAGCAGTTGTACGGCACTAATTTCCCTCCCACTCTAATCATTCTTGATGTGAATATGCCGATTATGGGTGGATTTGAATTTTTGCAGGCATTCGCTGAATTAAAAACACAACTTGACTTAGATACTTGTCAAATTTTGATGTATTCAGGATCAGACGATCCCCAAGAAAAAGCCCGTGCCTTACAGCATGACTTTGTAAAAGGTTTTCTTATCAAAGGTGAATTGAGCACAGAAGAATTGCAAAGCGAAATTGAGGCACTTTGATATAAGATCCCCAGTCAAATAAAATCAACACTTTTTATGCCATATTCACAGAGATTATTTATGCTCATTTTTTTTAGGAAAAACCATGCCAAAAAGTGAAGAGTTCAGGGTACAAATCTTAAAAAAATATAACCTTTTAGATGTCGACATAAATGAATTGTTTGATGACATCGTTATTCTTGCAACTGAAGTCTGTGACAAACCCTTCGCTATGATAAGTTTTATCGATGGGGACAAACAGTGGGTGACTTCGCAAGTTGGCTCATTTCCTAACAAAACTCCCCGAGAAAAAACGTTTTGTGCACACACAGTGAATCAAACCGATGTGTTTGAAATTACTAACACCCTAGTTGATGAACGTACCAAACAAAATGAATGGGTTGTAGAAGCACCTAATATTCGTTTTTACGCAGGTGTACCACTGGTTAATAGCGATAAACAAATTTTGGGTACCTTGTGTGTATTAGACACTAAGCCAAATACCCTCAATAAACAGCAAAAAACGATGTTAAAACTGTTGGCAAAAGATGTGGTATCGCAGTTAGAACTTCAAAGAAAAAATTACGAATTATCTAAATTAACAAATCTCTATCAGATGATTACGGAAACCAACTCGGATCTAATATTTGCCAAAGACAGTGACTTTAAAATTCTATATGCCAACTCGGCTTTTTTATCTTTATACCCTGAAGAAACGCGCAACAAGGTCATTGGTTACACTACCTTAGAAGAGTATAGCGAAGAAGAGGCCGAGGCTTTCCTTGTACAAGATAAGTTAGCCTTCGAGCAAGGAAAAACCGAAACGATGGAAAAGATTGCGTTTCCCAGCGGCGATATTCGTACCTTATTTACCATCAAGACACGTTTTAAAGATAACGAAGGTAAGGCCTATATATTAGGTGTCGCAAGAGATGTAACCGAACGAGAAGCGCTAATAGAAATGTTGAAGAAGTCGAATGCCGACCTCGACGAATTTGCCTATATCGCCTCACATGATTTAAAAGCACCATTAAATGCCATTAAACGTTTAGTGTCATGGATTGAAGAAGATGCAGGTGAAGTATTGCAAGGAGATAACCTTGAACATTTTGGTATGATTAAAAACCGTATCGACAGAATGAATATGTTGCTCAAAGACTTACTTGAATATTCGAGAGTTGGCAAAAACGATGGTCTACCACAAAAGCTCAATTTACAAGAAACAGCAAAATACTGTTACCAATTATTAGACATAAAAGAGGGTTTTGTTATTGATGCAGATGACATAGACCTTGTAGTACCTAAGTTACCATTTGAGTTGGTGCTCACCAACCTCATGTCTAACGCCATCAAACACCACGATAAAAAATCTGGGCATATCAAAATAAAATGTCAACTTTTAAAACATGTCTATCAAATAAGCGTGATAGACGATGGGCCAGGCATCGCCCCTTCGTTACATGAAAAAATCTTTCAAAAATTCCAAACCCTCAAACCAAGAGATGAAGTAGAAGGCAGTGGTTTAGGATTGGCGATGGTAGAAAAAGCCTTAGCTAATCATTCAGGTACAATTTCAGTCAAATCAGATGTGGGAAAAGGGGCAACATTCATTATCAAATGGCCCAAACCGAAGGCAAATGATAAATAAAACAAACTAACCCAAACGAAGTCACCCTTTTTTTAAAAGAAGAAGACGATATTGATTTTATGAGTATCAAACGAGAATTTACACGCCGCAAAATTGCCAATCCTATAATACGAGCAAATCCCTCGTATGAACGGTTTAGAATTTTTGACTAAGCTGCGCGCAGACAGTCATTATAAAAATAGCGTAGTATTTGTTTTAACTACCTCAGAAGATGAACAAGATATTTTCAATAGTTGTGAATTGAATATTGCCGGTTATTTTATCAAAGATGAAGTCGGTGATGGCTTTATTGGCATAGTCGATATATTGGACGGTTACTGGAAAGTCGTGCATTTGCCATTAAAATGAACACGCGTCACTGCGTATATATTTACCCTACGCATACTAAAGTTTAATGTGAAAATGTCTAAAAAAGAGTAGAATTTAACATCTCGCTTTATTTACAACTTTTGTATTTAAATATTAAATTTACTTAACCTGAACTCGGATTAAGACGTGCCGCTCCCCTAAAAATAATTGCAATGAAAACAGTATGTTAGACCGTTTCAATTGATTTACTAAGGCATTGAACGCATCCAGTGCTGCTATTATTGAGTTTATCGAGGCGAGTGTGTGAAGGAATAGCCAGCTATTGTGAGCAAGTTCAACGAAGATAAGCTTAATAATAGTGGTGCTGGACGGTATGGCTTATCCCGAGCTCAGGTTACTTAAGTTGAGACATCTCATGCCTCTTTATCACGATTCAAAAGTAAATCAAATTAAACCACTTATCCTAGTGGTTGATGAACAAGAGATTATTGGCGAAATATTGCAATAACAGCTAAGTAATGAGTTCACTGTTAGGGTCGCTCATTCTGGAAAAGAGGCCTTCGAGTTTTGTGACAAACACACACCAAATCTTATATTGATGGATGTGTACATGCCTGAAATGGATGGTATTGAGGTGTGTAGACAAATTAACCAACAACGATTGACTTTACAAATACCCGTCATGTTTTTAACTGGTGCCGAATCTGTGGAGATTGAGTCAAGATGTTGAGAAATAGGCTGTGTCGATTTTTTAACAAAACCCGTGCAAACAAAAAATTTAGTCCACAAAATTAATGTGTATTTGACCATGAAAGCCAGAGTGGAAATTCTAGAGCACCAAACCGTTTTAAAAGCTCCCTCACAGAATAAACAAACTAACTGGTATATTGATTTTCTCGAAAAACAATGTGAAGTCGCAAGCTTACTGCGCATGCCATTGTCAGTTGTTATGATTAAGATCAGAGATTTTGATCAGTTAATCAATACTTTTGGCTGGGCATCTGTAGACGATGATGTCACCGATTTATCGACGTTAATTACCCAAAAATCATTTCATTCTGGGGATGTTATGGTGCGTTACCAACGTGACACTTTTTTGTGCATTTTGACCGACTCTGGACCAGAGGCAACCCGGCAGTTACAAAGAGCCATCGTTAAACATGATCCTTTGAAACTGGCTAGCAAAGAAAACCCCGCATTCCTATGCATTGCGGGTATTACAAAATTAGAGGGGAAATTTGACGGTGCAAGCATTTTAGAAGAAGTTGAGCGCTGTATAGAAAGTACCTTATTCAGACCTCTAGGCACGTTATCTGCCGATCAAGTGATTAATGATAAACACTCAACTCAGACATTCAGTACACATAACGGTTAAGTAAATATTTTGTCCACATGGAGCGGCTGGTTTAGCATATAATAATAGTTCATACACCTGTAACCAGTGACATCTAATGGACTATCAATTTTCCCATGATATTTTAGGACAACCTGTAGCCACCTGCGAGCTGGAATGTGAAGCGTTTGGTGATTGGTTAACCCATGATATCGCCCAAGACGCGGGGCAAATTACTCTACTGCTCCACACTGTTCACCAGCTTCAAATAAACCAACTTGTGAGTTACCAACACAATGGCAAGGAATACCATTTACAGTTTGATAAAGACGAAGTTGAACTCATTCTAAATAACAATCATATTCAAGAGATAAGCTCTTCAGAAGATGACGAAAGCCAAGAATTAGCGGATTTACATATTCAATCAGGTTGTGGCTTAGCTGATTTTCACACTTTACTGAAAGCTTGGCAGCAGTTTATTAGCTAATCTGAGTTGTTGGCCGCGCACTAAACCATTCAGTCTAGTGCACTATATTGATGATTTATTGATGATTTAGCTCAAATCTTTCACAAACATTGTGCAGGCAGTTGCGGAAAAACAGAAAACAAACCTAAACATCTGATTTTAACACATAAAAATCTTGGCCTGAATCCTGCTTTATAAGACATCAATGGGCGGTCTGTTTTCCAAAGGTAGGGACCCATCAAGGTTGATAGACAACGTTTTGATTGCCATAAAAAACAAATAAAAATACAGGCAGAAAACAGACTGACTCAAAAAGCAAAGGCGCCGAACCATAATCATGTGAATCGGCGCTTTTTTTTAATAATATTTAAAACTCTACAACGTTCATTTTGGTTCATCACAACCATTGATTAAGTTGTTTCTATCTTTACATGTTTTGTTTGTCCGAGTTTATTGGACATTAGTTGTTATTCACTGACAATAACAAACGTGCTCTAATCAATCAGCCCACAAGTGATTTTGCCTGTGAATCTTAGTGATCATTTAGTAGTAGAAATAGTTTGATAGATATAAACCTCGATGGCCCCCTAAAGGCTGTCAGTTCAATCGGTCAATGCAACACATGGGTTAAAATGCTTTGATAGTGTTTCATTCTAGGTCTTTTTAAAAGACATAGAGGCGGGTAATCGACTGAATCTAGATAAAAAACAGTTGCTCAAGCTCATTTGGTAAAGACAACCATCTCTCTTTTTATTCAATAACCTCTGGCTAATCGAAAAGCTAGCCTGGCTCCATGATTGCATCTCAAGTAAGGCTGTTACTCCAATCAGGCATGGCTTTTATTCATCCTAAACTAATCTCTGTATTTCACTTTGTACTAATCGCATTACCGAATTTTGAGTCGAACTCCAAGAGCACAGATATTGCAACACTAGTTTATCCAACAGCTTTTACCTTGAAGCTGGGGTCCTGCATCTATTTACCATTATTTACCATGACACCCAATTTAACTTCACGGTAAATTATCATGGCTGTCGCTGTAAGTTTTAAAATGAGCTTCATTACGATACACCCTAATGTCTAAAACGGTATGCTCAGATCAATTTTTAATCTGAACGATATTTGGATTGGGTAAACCACATTGCCCAACGTTAAACCAAAGACTGACCTTTTACTTCTATGACATACATGGGAATGTCTCCATATCTAGCGTAAGACAGCTCGTTTGGTTTGGCTGCTCAGATGGGGTTTGATTACATGCTTGACGATAAATGGTTAGTTAATGCGTCTGTTGGTTGGATTGATATAGACACCGAAGCAAGCTTCGACTTAAATGGCTCAGCTGGCAGCGTGGATGTGCACATTGCCCCCTTTATCTATTCCATTACGGCTGGATATCGTTTCTAATTTTAGATTCACTAAAATCACTATAAAATAGGCCGTCATTTGCATGTAAATGACGGCTTTTTATATTCAATCTACTTAAGCGTTATAAGTAGACGAGGAAGTATTGCCTCCCCGTCCGGTCCAGTTGGTATGGAAGAACTCACCTCTTGGCTTGTCTATGCGTTCGTATGTATGCGCACCAAAATAGTCACGTTGAGCTTGTAATAAGTTAGCCGGCAAACGTGCTGTGCGATAACCATCGAAGTAGTTAAGTGCAGCCATTAAACAAGGTGCAGGAACACCTGTAGTAATAGCACTCACTGCTACGCGTCTCCACCCTTCTTGGGCACCCACAACTGTTTCTCTGAAGTAATCATCTAACAATAGATTGTCTAGTTCAGGTTTTTTATCATAGGCTTCTTTAATTTTGCCTAAGAAAGCAGAACGGATGATACAACCACCACGCCACATCAAAGCGATGCCGCCGTAGTTGAGGTTCCAGTTATATTCTTTGGCTGCTTCGCGCATTAAGGTATAACCCTGAGCGTAAGACACAATTTTAGATGCTAAGACGGCTTGGCGTAAATCTTCGATAAAAGCGGCTTTCTCAGCATCATTGCCCTTGAATGTTTTAGCTGGGCCAGTAATCACTTTAGCGGCTTCAACACGTTCATCTTTTAATGAAGAGATACAACGAGCGAATACAGACTCAGCAATAAGGGTTAATGGCACACCTAAGTCTAACGCCACTATACCGGTCCATTTACCGGTACCTTTTTGGCCTGCGGTATCAAGGATTTTTTCAACTAGAGGACCACCGTCTTCATCTTTAAAAGCCAAAATATCACGAGTAATTTCAACTAAATAACTGTCTAATTCTGTGGTATTCCACTCTTTAAACACTTCATGCATTTCATCGGCAGACATACCAAGCACGTCTTTCATAATTTGATAGGCTTCGCACAACAACTGCATATCGCCATACTCGATACCGTTGTGAACCATTTTGACAAAATGACCTGCACCGTTTTCACCGACATAATCACAGCAGGGCGCACCATCGTCTACCTTGGCGGAGATATCTTGGAAAATAGGTTTAACGGCCTGCCAGGCTTCAGCCGAACCACCAGGCATAATTGAAGGCCCTTTAAGCGCACCTTCTTCACCACCCGACACACCGGCACCCACAAAATTAATGCCTTTTTCAGCACAGTATTTTTCACGGCGAATGGTGTCAGGAAAATGGGTGTTTCCACCATCAATGATGATATCGCCTTTATCTAACAAAGGTAAAAGTTGGTCAATAGTGGCATCAACTGGGGTGCCTGATTTGACCATAATCATGATTTTACGAGGAGTGGCTAACGATTGAACCAATTCTTCGATTGAATATGCACCGCGAATACTTTCGCCTTTTGCTCGGCCATTAATAAAATGTTCAACCTTATCAGTAGAGCGATTATATGCAGTAACGGTGTACCCTTTACTGGCCATGTTTAAAATGAGGTTTTCACCCATGACAGCAAGGCCTATTAGGCCAATATCAGATAGTGTTTTCATAAAATTCCAATGTTGATTTAAATTAATAATGCTCGCTTAGCCATTCAACCTAATACGTAAAACGCTTAAGCATAGTGCAAAGGTATAGGGCCAATTGAACCAAACAATTTAAGGTATTAGACGTATTAACTACTTATACTAACCACTAAAATCAAACTTAACACTTCATAAATGCATAAATAAAGAATGTATGGGTATAAAAAATATTTTTCAGTTCACTTTCCTGCAAAAAAAGCACTCTCAAACCACACGTTACACACCCATAATTTTATTAATCACTACCGCGCAATGAATGTATTACAGGTTGATTGATATACTTTCGTAAAGGCCAGTAACAAGCGAATAACGACATCAAAATAATAGGTACAAAAGTCATGACAAATGCCAGAAGCATGTTCCCACTTAGATAATCTTTTAGGCTATGGTTAAATCCTAGATACAACGTTAGCAACACCAACACACTTGTCAGCATTCCAAGTATGATCATCGATGCATTATCTTTAAGGATGAGTTTGACCACATCTTTGCGTTTTGCACCTATGGCTAGTCTGGTGCCTATTTCAAATCGCCTCATTTGAGTGCTGTAACTTAATATTCCATAAAGGCCTAACCCAGCTAACAAAAAAGTAATGATTGCTATGGCTCCACTGGTAACGGCTGTGGTGTATTGCGTAAACAAACGTTCAACACGGCGGGAGTCTAAAGTGGACAAACTAAAAAGTTTTAGTTCACTGGATACTTGTTGCAAAACCTCCACAACTTGCTCTCGAGTAATCACTTGGCCGGCTTTAGTTTTGACTAAAAACATATTTCTGGTGGGTGAGGCGGGGAAATAGAAACGCGGTTCAATAGTGGTTTGCCCGGGTATCAGTATGCCTTTAACGATACCCACAACAGTTGCACCATTATCAAATATCAAACCAAGAGCGTTGCCATCTGGCGCGAGTTTCTTAGCGAATACGTCATTTATTATCATGACATTATTTTCATCTTTAATATCGGCTTCGCTAAAATAATTACCTGCCAATAACGGTTGCTTAATCAATTGAAAATAACTGTGATCGACATCTTTAGCTCCCATTGAGTATCGCTCTTGACCGCCTAAGCGACTCAGTGCTAGTGTTTTAAAAGGGCATAGGAGCCATAGACTGACTCACGCCTTCTACCTTAGGTAGCACTGCTAATTTGATGTTAACTTCTCTTACATCTGCCATTAACCCAACCTGTTCGGTTTCACTAACTGCAGGCAAAGACAACACTAAAAAAGAAATATCTTGGGTTTCAAATCCAGAGGGCCGATTGATTGTTGTGATTGCTTCTTTAAACAGAACTATATTAATAAACACTAGCAGTGTGACTACTGCGATTTGACATAACACTAAGCCTTGGCGCATTTTCTTAGATACTTGTATGCCCGTGCCTTTGCCGCCGCTTTGCATAGATTGATTTAAGTCACGGTAGTTAATCATGCGCATGCTTAGATAAGCAAAAAATAACGCAAAAACCACCATCAAAACCAAGGCACAAGCAAGGGTACTAACATGCAAAGACAACTCGTCAATTCTTGGTAAATAGTAGTTTAAAAACAACTGCATGCCTTTAAACCCTATAGAAGCAATATATATGGCAATAAAAGTAGCTAGCCCCACCAACAATGTCGATTCGGCTAACAACATCTTAAATATCTGGCGACGGGAGGCTCCTATTGCCGCGCAGATAGCGATTTGTCGGCTGCGTTCAACCGTGCGTGACATAAACAAGTTTGCTATATTAGTACTGGCAATCAGCACTAAACCAAACACCCCTGCCATCAATAAATAGACTGTGTTCTGGCTATTGCCCAGAATAACCGACTCCAAGGAGTGTAATTTTACGCCAATGCTCCAACCGTTAAAAAATTGATGCCCAGCCACCTGTTGTTGCCAGTTATCACTCACTAATGCAGCAAGCTGTTGTCCAATCTGAGCTGGCGAATAATTTGACTTCAATTTACCCAGCACCATCAAACCACTATCATCGTTGCCCCATTTATTGCGCTCACTTGGGCTAATGGAGTTGTAATCCCAAGGTAAAAACACTTGGGATTTATAACCTACACCATAGATTTGAGGCTCAACAAAGTTTTCGCTCAGCACGCCAATAATGCGATAACTCACCTCACCAAACTGTAGCTTCTTTGACAAAATATCGGCCTCAAGGGCGAATTCGTCTTTCCAAGTTTGGTAACTCAGTACTGCAACCGGATTATAGGTATTAAGCCCTTCTGTCGGCTCAAAACTGCGCCCCATTGCCATATCTGCTGCCACCAGTGAAAACCACTCTGGCGTAATAAAGGAAATGGGCAGGGTGGGATGAGAAGGCTCAGAAACCAGCACATCAGCATCATGGTACAGCAAGGCTAAATCACTGAAAGTGGTCTGCTTAGCGTACAAATGCATTAAGTTAGGATAGGTAAATGCGGTACCGTCGACATCCCCATTTTTATCAATCAGGTTATGCTCAACTGTATATAAGCTGTCACTTTCAGGGTAAGGCAGTGGCGATACTAATAATAAATATGCCAAGGTAAGCACACATAGCAGTGCCCCCAACGTTAGGCTCATGGTCATGACAACCGCTGAAACAAAACCAGGTTTGTCTTTGAGACTGGCCCAAGCTTATTTCAGTAAATATACAGATTGATTCATCCTCCTAGTCACTGCCGCGCAAAGAATGTATGGCGGGATGATTGATGTACTGACGCAAAGGCCAATAACAGGCAAAGAGTGACAATACGGCAATAGACAATATGGTTGTCAAAAACATGGGTAACAAATCAACACTCAAATACACTGACAATGCTTCTTTGAAAGCGATATAGATGCACAGCATCACAACTATACTTGAGGCAATACCCAGCACAATCACCCACACATTGTCTTTAACAATCAAACCCACCAGATCTTTACGTTTGGCACCAATAGCCATACGTGTACCCAACTCAAACCTGCGCATTTGTGTGCCATAGCTTAAAATACCATACAGACCAACACTGGCTAAAAACAAGGTGATAACAGCAAGTGCAGCCGTGGTGGCAGCCGTGGTATATTGCGTAAATAATCGTCTCTTTTTCTGACTATCTAAGGTTTCTAAATTAAATAACGCATATAAACTACTGACATTCTTAATAGCGGTTACCACTTGTTCTGGTTCAATACTTTGCCCATCGCGTAATTTCAGGGTCATTTGTGTATTGGCCAAATTTGCGGGTGTATAAGCGCGCATTGGCACCTCAGATTCAGCAGGCATTTTTGCACCTTTCACAACACCAGTAATGGTGAAGGGTTCACTCTCTGCTCCAGGGGATATTTGTAACCCTAGCGCACTGCCATCGGGATTCAGGCGTTTAGCAAATTCATCGTTGACTATCATCACTCGATTTCGGTCTTTAATATCGGCTTCACTAAAATAATCACCTTCCAGTAATGTCTGGCCAATCATAGTGAAATAATTATGACTTACACTGTTATTTTCAGGTGTGAAATTCTCACCTGAAGCTACAGCAGTCAACGCCCATAATCCAAAACCATCCAATACAGAACTTGATTGGGAAATGCTTTCTACTTGGGGTAATGCTAAAAGACTTTTCTTGAGCTGAACCATAGTAGCAGCCACTTCTTCTTCAGGCGGAAACGCTGAAGCTGACACTGACAGACTCATTTGTGTCATATTGTCCACAGTGTATCCAGGTGGCTGAGTGATAGTGTCTACCGCCTCTTTAAAGAGCGTGATATTGGTAAAAACCAATACTGTTGCTATCGCCACTTGACTCACAATTAACCCTTGCCTAAAACGTCTAGAAACCTGGACACCGGTGCCTTTGCCACTGGCTTGCAACATAGAATTTAATGCACGGTAATTAATCATCTTGCTGCTAAGAAAAGCAAATAAAAGTGCGAATGAAAAAGCAAGAATAATGGAGGCAAGAAAAGTAATATAATTCACCCCAAGCTCATTGATACGGGGTAACTCAGAGGCCAAATTTGCTTGTAGTAAAGAAAATCCTAAAGATGCAACGACCAGTGCCACCAATAACGAAAGTGACATCAGCAATCCTGACTCGGCCAATAAACCACGGAATAGGTGATGTTTTTTTGCCCCAAGCGCAGCATAAATGGCTAACTGTCTTTGTTGTTCGGCCGTACGCGACATAAACAAATTAGCAATATTGGCAAAAGCAATTATTACCAAACCCAACACACCAGCCAACAATTTATACACTGTATTTTGACTGTCACCGACGATCGCAGTTTGGAAAGATTCGAGTTGCATCTCGATGGCCCAACCGTTAAAAAATGGCATAGAAACCACATTTTCAACCCAGGTATCGTTCACTAATGGTGTAATGATTTGTTCCGCTTGTGCTGCACTCAGCGTGTCTTTTAGTTTACCCGCAAAGTACAAAGCACCGCTGATATTGCCCCAACGCTCTTTCATACGCACATCAAGGTTGTAATCCCAAGGAAACCACATACCCACTTCGAGTCCAGTTTGTGCGATTTGTGGTTCTACAAAACGTTCCCCCAACACACCTATTACTCGAAAACTCACACCACTGAAAGACACTTTTTTATCCAGCATATCAGGGGCAGAATCAAATTCCTCTTGCCACGTTTTGTAACTAACAATGGCGACTGGATTAAACGTATCCAGTGCCTCTGTGCTTTCAAAAACGCGACCCATCTGCATTTCAGCACCTAATAGTTCAAACCACTCTGGCGTGACATATCCTGTACTTAAGCGGGGTTGATTTGGCAAAGAAGTCAGTACATCTTGTCCATATTGGATAAGTGCCGTGCTTTCGAATACATCTTGATTTTTGTACAGGTGGATCATGCCAGGGTAAGTAAATGCCGTGGCATTTGTCTCACCAGTTTTGTCCCCAATAGCATGTACAACGCTATATAGTTTGTCTTGCTCAGGATAAGGCAAGGGTTCAACAATCAATAAATATCCTAAGGTTAGAACACAAAGCAATGCGCCTAAAGTGGTGCCCATAGTGGTGACAACTGTGACCACAAAACCCATTTTTTTCTTGAGACTTACCCACGCTTGTTTTTGTTGGTAAATGAACTGGATCATACCGCCACCTTCAACTCTGGCGTAGTTAAGATTGAACCGTCTAGTAATTTAAGTTGAATATTGGCCATATCTGCATAACGAGGGTCGTGTGTCACCATACAAATGGTGGTGCCACTATCGTTGAGTTTTTGAAGTACATCCATCACTTGGTCGCCACTTTTAGAGTCCAAGTTACCTGTTGGCTCATCCACCAACAAAATGGCAGGATTGGCAACAAGAGCACGAGCAATGGCGATACGTTGTTGTTGTCCACCCGACAACTGATTGGGTTTATGGCTAGTGCGGTGACTCATATCGACTAATTCTAAGCACTCATGTACGCGGTTTGAAATCTCTTTGTCGCTGGGCACTTTTGTTTTGTAACGTAATGGCAAAGCCACGTTATCGAATACTGATAACTCATCAATCAAATTAAACGACTGAAAGATAAAGCCAATTTTGCTATTACGGATTTCTGCTGCTTGATCGAGCGACAAGTCGGTCACGTTAGTACCTTCTATAAAATATTCGCCGCCAGTAGGCATATCTAATAAACCTAAAATGGACAACAACGTCGACTTACCACAACCAGAAGGGCCTGAAATCGACACATAATCCCCTGATTTGATGGTGATATCGACATTCTTTAAGGCGTGAGTTTCAAGCTCATCTGTTTCAAACACCTTAGAAATATTTTTCATTTGAATTTTAATATCGCTCATTTTCGTATCACTCATAAATAGCTTCCTTTTTTTATCTTTAAATTGTTTATCTTTAGTGAGTTGTCTTTAACTCACTAATTTTAGTTAATGCTGATAGCCTGACTGGTCGTTTGAAGATTCGACAAGTCTGAAATAATAAATTGTTCACCTACCGATGCGCCTGATAATACTTGAATAAATTGTCCGGCTTGCACGCCAAAACGCAATTCTTGAGAGGTGGCGTTTTCTTGAGTATTTAATCGATAGAGTGAAACACTCGTATTTGACTTAGCCCCGGCAGGACGTTTGATGTAAGTGATATTTTGTAATGTATCGGCCACTATAATGCCATCCACACTCAGTTGTGGACGTGCGCTGGCAGGCAACGAAGCGGGTAAGGCAATTTCTATTTCAACTGTATTATTATCAACGACAGGGTCGATGCGAGTGACAACACCTTCAATTTTGTCCCGTCTAGTATCGATGATAGCCACTTTGCCAATGGTAATTAATTGCGCTTGACTTTGTGGCACACGAATAAGTGCAATGAGGTCTGTTACGCTGCCTATCAGCGCTACCTCTTGACCCGCAGCGAGACTTTGACCTAACTCCACAGATAAGCGCTGTAACACACCATCAAAACCCGCTCTGACAGTCAGTTTATCCAACCTAGACTCGGCGCTATTCAAGCGGCCCTGTTGCTGTTTTATCCGTTCAAGCTGGATATTAACCGACTCCTTGTGAACCAATTTAAGCTGTTCGATACGTTGCTTTAAAATAGCGATACGTTGTTTGAGTTGTTTTTCGTCCAAGGCAGACTGTTGAAATGTGAGTTGTGACACTATGCCTTGTTTAACCAACTTTTCTTCTGCTGCTTTTTTTAATGCGGCGGTATCGAAACGCGCGGTAATTTCCGCTAAGTTTGCGGATTCATTGAGAATTTCACGTTGATTATTAAGTTTCAATTGACGTAAATTTGCCTGCACTTGAATCAATTCTTGTTCAGCGTTTTCAACTTGCAAAACTAATTCTGGGTTTTCTAAACAAACAATCACACTATTGGCACTCACTTGCGCCCCAGGTTTAAGCACAATTTCTTTCACAGTAGCGGGCGAAAAGGAAGTAATCAGTTGCTGTTTATCTGATGTTAACGTGCCATAACCTTCAATGATGACCTCTAAGTTGCCTTGCTGAACAGACTCAATTAACAGGTTTTCCCTTTCAACAGACACCGCACCATTTTTGCCAACGGCAAAATATATCAGCACCGCAATCACTACAATCAAACCGAACAACATATTGCCTTTAGTCGGTTTGAAAGAAGTTGATTTTTTGGTTTTTACCACGTCCATTTGATTCTCCAGCTCAGTTATTTCGGCATTGACAACCGAGCTAATACAAGACCTGTGCCAAACAATAAAAATGATTAATTACAATGACTTAAAAAAAACAGGGGGGTGAGAATCAAGATTCAGTCCGATATCGGACTAGATGAGTCCGATATCGAAATATATTGATAGTTAAAAAAAACTGAGTGTATGGAGGAGCTGATTAGGCACGAATAGGTCATATCATTAACACCTGACATCACCGTGACTGAGAATAATTGAGTAAAAAAATGTCAGCTTTTGTCTACAAAAAAGTGTTGGGAATGCCACTTTTTATAGACGTATTTATCTGCTGAAAAAGCATTCTGGCATGGTGTTCTTCTGCATATTCACCCTATAGAAAGAGCCAATTTAATATGTAACTTCACCGGTTTGCTCTGTTGTATCAATTCCTTTTGTATTCTCCTATCGTATTTTATGTGGCAAGCTGATATCACATTTTTGTACCAATCTAATTGGATTCAATGCCGTCTTACCAAATATTGTACACCTATACTGTTATGTCGCTGACTCTGTTGTTAGGTTGTAGCCAGCCCCCACCTATTGTTAAATCCGAGTATCAATACCAGTATACTCAAAGCAAGGTAGTAGATGGCAAACTCTCGAAAAATGGGCATTACACGGCCTTGCTTGACGTCCATAACCTCACTCTGTGGAATAATCAAAACCGCTCAGTCGTGAACACTTGGTCAACACCTTTTAATGCTTATCACGCGGCGATTTCGGATAGTAGTCAACGACTCGCCATTGCTGGTAAGTTTCAAGTGGCTATTTTCGAAGCTGGAAGCGAGCAGCCCAAGGGTCAATGGAATGTTCAGAGCTTTTTAGACAATGCCACCGTGACCCTTATTCAACTCCATGATTCGGGTAATATTGTCTTAGTGGGGATGTCAGATGGTGGAATATTATTTTTCGATTTACGCAACAAACTTCATTCAAAATTTGCCATGCACACTGGGCCAGTGGGCCAATTGATTTACCAATCTTCAGTGGCAATTTGGTCTGCTAGTACAGATGGTAGTATCGCCTTATGGCAAACTTCAGATGGCAAATTACTGAAGGAACATCAACTACCCCACAGAGTAATGGCACTGGCCGTATCGGACAAACTCATGTTTGCTGCAGACAACTTACATTCACAAAAAATATGGACACAAGATGATAATAAAGTGCTTGCCGAGTTAGATGTTGAACGTGGGTGGTTGTTTTTGAAAAACGCATTATTTGTCGACAATAATACAAAATTACTCACGGCCTCGACGAAACAACACATATGGTTATGGGACAGTCAAACGGGAAAAGTGCTCAGCCATTGGCAATTAAAGGTCTTTTCTTTAGGTTCTCATTTACTTGATTGGGGGATTAACGAACAAGGGCACTTACAAACTCTTAACTCAGATGGCATATTGGAACTATGGCCTAAAACACGTTTTATAGGTCAACTCTAAGTTAGGGATAAATAATGATTAACTCTCATTGACACTCATCAGCGACATTCACTTTTAATACTCAAAAGACGCTCACACTGCTGGTTGGGTCTCACACTTTTTGTGTTCTATCGTAAAATTAAAATGACTACAGCACACAGAGCATTGAGCATAAGCGGTTAAAAAATGGGTACCGTTAACCACATTTTATAGACATCGGAACAAAAAATGTATCCAGCAGCATATAATATTTTTATCTAATTTCAGTATCAGACTTCAATAATACGGGTAAAATCAACGTAGCAGTCATGCCTTTTTCTGGCGCTAAGTTATTTTTAATCTCAATAGTCCCGCCATGCTGTTCGATAATGTTGCGACAGAACGCCAGCCCTATGCCCTGCCCCTGTTGTTTGGT
>Ga0209119_1002633_pt1 | contig 16309 bp, 22 predicted proteins | sample COG_03_FD_184747 | JGI IMG/M metagenome (GOLD analysis project Ga0209119, IMG submission 184747) | Pelagic Microbial community sample from North Sea - COGITO 998_met_03 (SPAdes) (version 2) | ecosystem: Environmental > Aquatic > Marine > Neritic zone/Coastal water | place: Helgoland, sampling... | reverse complement strand
AGATTAATTTTCACAATGGAATGTATGCTCAATCTTCGATTTCATTAATGGATATAATTTCTTCAGAGCACCTACATTTAGAGTTAGATGTATTTGAAAAGGACATTGCTAATATCAAGAAAGGACAAAAGATTAGCTATACGGTTCCTGCACTTGGCCAGTCAGTTTATTACGGAACAGTAGAGGTAATTGGTAAAGAGTTCAACATCAATTCTAAGACTATACGTGTTCACGGTCACTTAGAAGGCACAAAGCCAACCTTTCTAAAAGACTTATTCATTAACGCTAAAATATATCTCAATAATGAAGAGTCCTTGGCTTTACCAGAGGAAGCAATTATCAAAGATGGAGCGAACAGTTTTATATATGTAGCTAATGAAAAGCTGAATGATAAAGAAATAGAATTTGAGAAGATAGCAGTTGTTACAGGTGCAACAGACAATGGTTTTACAGCCGTGAAATTAATCGATACAATTCCAGATGGAATGCAGATAGTAACGAAAGGAGCTTACTATGTCTATGCACAATCTAAAGCAGGAGAATTAGAACACGAACATTAATACTTTGAGATATGAATAAGCAACTAAAAAAAGCAATTAAGTACTACGATAAATTTGCAAAAGTCTATGACCTATTTTCACCAAAATGGTACTACAGCAATGCAAGAAAATACGCTATTCAGCAGATGGCACTGAAGGAAGGTAGTACGGTTTTAAATGTACCTTGTGGCACAGGTCAAAATTTGGAATATTTCCAAAAGAATATGAATAATACAGGTCTTATAATTAGCATTGATCTATCAGAAGGAATGCTTGAAAAGGCAAAGGAAGTAGTAAATAAGAATGACTGGAAGAATGTCCATGTTGTAAAAGAAGATGCTACAAAAGTTAATACCACTTGGCTTGCAACCCAATATGACAATACGCTAAGAGCAGATGCTATACTTTGTGATTTAGGATTATCTGGATTTCATGATTGGGAAAAAGTAATTGATAATCTATACCAGCTTTTAGCACCACAGGGTCGATTGGTTATTATGGATTGGTATTTACCCAAACCTACTTTAAGAGGAAAACTTATCAAATGGATAGGAAAAGGAGAAGTGGATAGATCTATTTATCAATATCTACAAAGTAAAACCAATGACTTTAGTGTTGATACCTCTTTTAATAGAGGAGGTGTGTTTGTAGCAACAGGAATCAAATCTTAACCAACCGAAAATCATTATGTATCTATTTATATTTTTTATTGTCTATTTCCTTTTGGTCTTTGTTCTAAGATCATTTCTACTTTGGAAGAAAACCAATGTAAATCCACTCACCTTTAACAAGGGTGACGATGCACACGGCTACAATGGTAAAGTCTTTGGTATTATTTCTATCATAGAACTAATTGTAGTTTCTATTTATGCCTTTATTCCAAGTTGGCACAAGTTTCTATTACCGTTTTGGTATTTAGAAAATGATACTTTAGTATATATCGGTTGGGCATTACTTATCCTATCCTTACTATTTGTATGGTTTGCTCAATCCAATATGAGAGAATCTTGGCGTATAGGTTTAGATGAAGAAAACAAATCAGAATTAGTAACTGATGGTTTTTTCTCTGTTTCTCGAAATCCCATTTTCTTAGGGATAATGATTGCCAATGTTGGACTATTCTTAGTGCTTCCCAATGCCTTTACACTACTAATCATAGCACTATCTAGCGTTAGCATTAATACACAGATTAGACTTGAAGAAGAATTTCTTGTAAAGGAATTTGGAGAAAAATACACTGAGTACAAGCAAAGAGTTAATAGATGGATAACCTTTAAAAGTTTAAATAATGACAAATAAAAATCGTACCCATATCTATGATGAGAACGGCAAACAGATTTGTTGTTCTCTTGAAGAAAAAATACATAGAAAGTCACCACCACCATTGGTACATTCAGATGATGATGGTCATAATCATAGCAACGACCATTCCCACGGAAATGAAAGCAATTGGAAGGTCTATTTACCTGCCATTGTCAGCTTCATTTTACTCATTTCAGGTATTACCTTAGACTATTTTGATATAGCTTTCTTTAAAGCGTGGATCAGGATATTATGGTTTGGAGTTGCATATATTCCTGTTGGGTTACCTGTGCTCAAAGAAGCATTTGTATCACTACGCAAAGGTCAAATATTTACAGAGTTTTTCTTGATGGGGATAGCCACTATTGGAGCTTTTGCCATAGGAGAATATCCCGAAGGAGTTGCTGTGATGCTCTTTTATGCTGTTGGAGAATTATTCCAAAGTGCAGCAGTAAGACGAGCAAAGGGCAATATCACAGCCCTTTTAGATGTACGTCCAAAAATAGCCAATGTATTAAGAAACAATTCTTTCCTTGAAGTGAACCCAAGTGATGTAGAAGTAGATGAAATCATTCAAATAAAAGTTGGAGAGAAAGTACCATTAGATGGCACTTTGCTTTCAGCTCAAGCCAGTCTAAATACCGCAGCACTCACAGGTGAAAGTAAACCTCAAAGTATAGTAAAAGGAGGAAACGTATTGGCAGGCTCTATTAATATGGATGGAGTAATAGAAGTAAAAACAACAAAACTATTCAATGATAGTTCAGTCTCGCGAATATTAGAGTTGGTACAAAATGCAACTTCCAAGAAGGCAAAGACAGAACTTCTTATCAGAAGATTGGCAAAAGTTTATACTCCCATTGTGGTCTATTTAGCAATTGCCGTATGCTTTCTACCTTACTTTTTTGTAGACGATTATGTGTTTAGTGATTGGCTTTATAGAGCCCTTATTTTCTTAGTAATTTCTTGTCCTTGTGCATTGGTCATTTCTATTCCTTTGGGATATTTTGGTGGCCTTGGTGCAGCTTCTAAAAATGGCATATTGTTCAAAGGAGCTACGTATATGGATAAGCTGAAAGAAGTAAATACAATGGTGATGGATAAGACGGGAACAGTTACCAAAGGAGTGTTTAAGATTAAGGATATTGCAGTAATAGGCAACTATTCCAAAGAGGAGTTTATGACTTTTCTTTTAGCAATTGAATCTAAATCTACTCACCCAATTGCCAAAGCAATTAGCGAATACCCATTAGACAATGAGGTTCCAGAAGCCACAGATATAAAAGAAATTGCAGGTAAAGGATTGCAAGGTATTATCAACGACACTAAGGTTGTGGCAGGGAATAAAAAGCTAATGTCTCATTTCAATATTTCCACACCAAAGGAAATTGACAGCATTGTGGAGTCTATAGTTTTGGTTGGTATTGATAATCAGTTTGCAGGCTATGTAACTATTGCAGACGAGTTGAAAGAAGATGCCAAGGCAACCATTGCTGCCTTCAAGAAAGAAGGTATTGATTTAATAATAATGCTTTCAGGTGATAAGGACAGTATCACTCAACAAGTAGCAAAGGAATTGGGTATCTCAAAGGCAAAAGGAGGACTATTACCTGAAGATAAATTGAATGAAGTAGAATTACTCAAACAAGATCCTACAAAAACAATTGCTTTTATGGGTGATGGTATCAATGATGCCCCCGTATTAGCAGCAAGTGACGTGGGTATAGCTATGGGAGCAATGGGAAGTGATGTAGCCATTGAAACAGCAGATATAATCATTCAAACCGACCAACCTTCAAAAGTCGTCACTGGTATTCAAATTGCTAAATCCACTCAAAAGATTATTTGGCAGAATATATTTCTTGCTTTCGGTATTAAAATCATTGTTCTCGTATTAGGTGCAGGTGGATTAGCCACAATGTGGGAAGCAGTTTTTGCAGATGTAGGAGTAGCACTATTGGCAATACTGAATGCAGTAAGATTACAAAGAATGCAGTGGTAATTTTTTAATAATAATTAGGATATAGAAATGGATAGCATAACTCAAGCAGCATTGGGAGCAGCGATTGGCCAAGCCCTGCTCGGCAAGAAAATAGGTGGCAAGGCAGCAGTTCTTGGAGCCGTAGTGGCTACCATTCCTGACCTGGATATAATATTTCTTCCTTTCTTTAATTCACTTGAAAGAATTAGCATACATAGAGGTTTTAGCCATTCCATTCTGTTTAGTATCCTTGGAGCACTGCTGCTCACCTATATTTTGACGAGGATAAACTGGATTAAACAATACTCATTAAAGAGACTCTTTATTTTCAACTGGCTGGTACTATTTACCCATATTTTATTAGATGCATTTACGACTTATGGCACCCAAATGTTATTACCGTTTAGTGATTACAGAGTGAGTTTTGATAGCATAAATATTGTAGATCCACTGTACACCATTCCCTTATTGATAGGTCTAATAATTGCAATTTTTCAACAGTCAAAAAACAAAAAATGGAGTCGAGCAAACCTAATAGGATTAGTAGTTAGCTCATTCTACCTTCTATTCACTTTAGTAAACAAACAATTCGTATCAAAATCGATACAGTCAGAATTAATGGCGAATCACATTACCTATGATAAAATGAAAACTATTCCTGTGGGGATTGGAAATTTCAAATGGTATGGTGTAGCTAAAAACAAAGACACCCTATACATTGGCAAATATTCACAAATCAAAAATGGAGCGGTAGATTTTCATTCATTTCCTATCAACGACCATTTATTGGCAAATGTAAATCCAAAACTGAGCGAAAGATTAAAATGGTTTTCCCAAGACTTTTATACGTTAGCTGAACAAGATAATAAGGTTAGATTGTACAATCTACAATGTGATATGCAAGGTGTTAGAACCTATGGCAATTACAAAGCACCCACAGCATTTTATTTTGAAATAGCACCGCATTCAGATGGAACATTTCTACTTACAACCGGCATGCATAAAACTGAATAAGGCACCTTTGGGTTCTAGGTCTCCTAGCAAGAAAGCAAGTAAAATGCAGAGTAAAGATTTATCTGTCTATGGATGAACATGCTATCTTGCCTAAGCCGATAAAGAGGCTTAGTAACCTACGTCCTCAATGCTAACCCCGAGCGGAGCTACCTTCAGATTTTTGAGAGTGGCTTAGGCAAAATATACTGACCTAACCAATACCAGAACGAACAAAAAATATGAAGGTGGCGTAGCAGAGTTAGCTATGCAAAAAGACTTTTCGATAGAGTCTTTTTGCATCGGAAAAATTACAAACTCTGATTTTAGAAGGAATAAAAAAAACGAGTTGCCTCGTTTTCAATCTAGTAATCTTCATTATAAAGATAAACGTCCATTCAAAGGTTTCTCCGTTCATTCATCTAGCTATTTCTTTTTGAGTAAATGGAATTTCTATTCTTTGATTTTGTTTCATAGTATTAGTAGGCTAGGGTAAATAACTCGTCATCATCTTGGGATAGAATGTATAAATCCTCACGTTCCTCTTCAGACATTTGCTGATATTCTTTCCGACCAATAATCGTGGTACCGTTAACGATAAAATCATCGATGTTGATGCTCTCGAGGGTAAAGTCTAAATCATTGAAAAAGTCAAAAACACCGTTCCATTGATCATCAGTTAAATTTTGAGTAAAAGGTGAGGCATCTATAAGTCGTTGAAGATTGAATTCTTTCATAGTAGTAGTGAGAGTTATTGATTAAACCAACAAGGCAACCTACCTCATCTTCAAGGTCAAACCCATTGTTTTGGGCAAAGACTTTTGAATTGATTTTGGTAGCCTATATCGGCATAAATCTCAAAGAGCAAAGGCAAAGAAGAGCGGGCAAGGAAAGAGCAACGAACTTGCGGGCGAAGCTGCTTTTGCTAGATTTTGCAGTCCGATATGGTATCAAAGGAAAGAGAAAAACTATAGACCAACATAAATCGTCGATTGCGAGCAAGCGAGCTTTGAGAAAAACTCGCTCAATTAAAAGGAGCGATTTTTATCGAAGATAGTTTGCAAGCGTCACACATTTTCAAACCAATCGTTTTTAGCTACCTCAAAGCTCACATCACGTCCAAGTTTGTCATACCCTTGCCGAGCAAGATATAGCTTAATGAAGAGCTCAAAAGGGAGCTTCTTGTCTACGAGAAAGGATAACGTATCGGGGGATAGTGACATCAATGAATCAATCAGCGTAAAAAATGGCTCAATGGATTTTTCAGCAAATAGTATGTTTTCAATATCCTCCGCTGAAAGAGAGCTCAAATCTTTTATGGAGCTTTCTACAGGCAACCTCTCCCACTCTGAATCGTTCTTGCGAACAACCTTGTATCCGTCATCAAAGGCTACAACTACAAACTCATCACCCGTCAAACGGTTCATATACGTTTTGAAAAGTGCATAGTACTGAGCTTCTAATAGGGAAGTGAAGTGCTTTATTCTTGATGTATCCATAAGCACAAGACACGGATATTTTACAGAAATATGAAAGGATCAAGAGCCACTTAAGAGCCACATTAATGTAAACTAAAAACACCTCTTTCTAGGTGCTTTTAGTTTAGCGTGGTTTAATTCATTGATACGGCATTTATATCTCGGATAGTAAATCCTTTTTCTTGCATTCGATCAAGTGAAAGAAATATATTCTCCTCTGATATCATACCAAATACGCACTTATCAAAATCATAAGGCTCGCAAACTCCTTTTTAGTATCAGTAACACGAACCACTAGATATTCTCTAGTTTCTGGGAACTTTCTAGTGGTAAGTTGTAAATTTTTAATAAACTCTTTGAGGTTCATAGATGAAGAAGGATTGGGTTAAATAATAAAATAAGTATATCACGCCTGACGCATTTTCGTATACAGACGAGCAGTCGCATCCTTACATTTTTTAGAAACCGTTTGAGAATGCATGTTCATTTTTCGTCCAATCTGACTAAAAAAGAGTTCGTCAATAATCTTGTATTTGATAATTTGGTATTCTTGTGATGTAAACTCATCTTTATAGATATCGAGATTGTCAATCGTCCAGCTTCTAAAAGCGTAAAAGTTACATTCTGAGCAAATTCTATTCATATTTAGTCATTGAGGTAATAATGAGTAATCATCAGAGCATAGCTGTCAAAGACACCCATTTGATAATGCTCTGAGTCCTGCAGGCGGCGATACCTTGGCAGCTTCAATTTCAGATGTGGATACCACGAGGCAATTTGTCGGGCAATCGCAAACTTACTTTTACCTCCAAACTGTTCAAAGACCTGCTTGATTTGCTTACGAGTATATTGATGAACTTGCAGATTCTTAGCCCGGGCAGTCTCCTCAATCTTCTTCATTATCTTTTTTCGTTTAACAGAGAACTGAGCGTGTTCATTGTGATGATCTCGCAGAATCACAATGTCAGGCTGAGCATAGTCCAGGTAATAGCGAATGTGTCTCATTACCTTTTTATCAGAATAGGGAGCTATTTTTTGGATACCCTCGTCAATGACATCTTTCATACCTTGGCAAATCACATAAGCAAGTCCAACATTGTTGGGGTAGAGTATCATCGTAATCGGCTGCTTAAAGTTTTGAAAATTACTCATGGCTCCCATTTTCTGTTAAATCAATTTTCGTCAGATCTGATAAAAGGGTGCCAAGAGATTCTGAGCGTATGAGATTCTTGTGAGACGAATCTTCCGTATCAATTTGTTCGAGTAACATTTTAATACGTTCTACTAAGCTATCACCGGATTCAACCAATTCTTGAATAAAGAACTTTTCCAGTGGTGTTTTGGATAATATGTGGTAGCATAATGCTACTCGCAAGGTGGGATATAATTTTCGAAGTTCGTACTTGGACAAGTTAGATGAATCCATCTGGAGAATAAAAGCCATGTCTTTTACCGACAGATTGGTTCTTCGCCTTGCTTGTTTTAGATGATTGGTTAATACATTCATTGTGTTTCAAAGCCATAGGGATTAAGGGAAGTATTATTTTGGTAAAAGGTAGATTTCAATAGTCATTTAATTACGACTGTTGCATCAAAGAGGATTTGTTTTACTAGCAATCCTTAAATACGACCCTGCTCTATGGCTTTTAACATACTAGAACAAGATAAAGAAATCATTGAGTATTGCTAAAAGGTAATAGGGTACCCGAAAATTTTTCTCTCTCTTAAAATATGTTGATAGACCTGTGTATAAGGACTTTTTTAATAGAGAAGTGATTACGAAGAAGATGAGTTATTTGATTGAGATTGAATGATTTGCCGATAGCGTTCCATATCGCTTATAGGTCTCGGAGGATTGGTAGTGTTCACCTTTTTTCTAACGTCGTTATTTTTTGTATGTGTTCGTTTTGTATTAGGGCTATAAGTAAACAAGTCGACTAACATATCTACACACGTTTTTTGCTTCAAACTATAAAAGTACGGAGCATAGGAGTAGTAAATACGCTTCTTACCACGTCTGTCTTCAGGTGTCTTAAGTAGTCTTTCATTATAATCCATTGCCACAATTATTTCTCTTCTGATTAATTCGGAAATCGCTAAGGATATGGACTTATGTGTTAATCCAGTTTTTCTATGGAAAAACGAGATACTAATCCAATCCTTGCGTTTTCGTTTCTTAGTTTTAGGGTCTATCCATCCGAGTACTTGACGGATAACCACTAAGAGAACTTTCAATTGAGCTTGATTCAAATAGGGAAGATGAATATCAATTATTTCATTGGGTAATTGAGTGGAACGAAGAATATACATAGTGAAAGTATATGATGTAAAGCAGAAGTAATTGAGTATTGCCAGATGGTAATGAGTATTAATTGAAAAGAACTGTGGCAAAGGGGCGTTACCCTGTGGCGATACTTAGAGGGCAAATATTCCTGTGTTTTACTATTGGTATGAAAACCAATAATGAATGTAATCTTAAAGAACTCCAGAGCTTTATCCTTGAATTCTTAGATGAATGTACTTATGCCAAACGGTTAAGTCCCATTACAGTAAGAGGCTATCGTGAAGTATATGGAACATTTACTCGAATAATGCCAGAGGTAAATAATTTAGATAGCTTGACACCAGCAGTGGTAAGTCAATTTTATAAACGAATTGATTTACGTAGGAAACATAAAAATCTATCTCCAATAAAAGACTCAACTTTGAGATCCTATTACAACAAGTTACTGGTCTTTTTTAAATGGCTAGAACAGAATGGATTTAAAGATAGAGGAACCTTAGCTGATAGAGTTGTTAAACCAAAATATCCAACCTATACAGATGAAAAAGCATTAGATGAAAATCAAATTGCAAAAATCCAATCGGCAATAGCCATGCACACAACAGGAATTCCGTTTCTCAATAAAAGAGATATGATGATAGTATGCATACTTCTTTATACTGGAATTAGAAAAGGTGAGCTGCTCGGATTGCGAATACACGATATAGATTTTAGTAACAGAACATTGTTCATCTATGGAGCTACATCAAAATCCAAGAAAAGCCGTAGAATACCAATAAATCCAATACTCATAAGTTTGTTTAAGACTTATCTAAGTGATGAGTATAGAAAAGATAGCTCCTGTCCTTACCTCCTTATTTCAAGTCAAAAGGATGTTGCACTTACCGAGCACGGGTTAAAGCACTGGGTCAAAAGGTACAATAAGCTATCAGGGGTTAAATTCCATTTGCACCAATTTAGGCATACCTTAGCCTGTGTCCTTGCACGAAACAATGCAGATATTGTAAGTATCAAGAGCATTCTTGGACATTCTAGTATTCGAATGACAGAACGTTATCTACGTTCCATCTCTTCAGAAAGTGCTCGTGGGTTTATTGATAACATCGTGTTTTGATAATTCTGAAGATCATGTAATACTAAGAAAGTCGATTATTAACAACTATAACTGACATTACTTCTAACGAGAATATTAGTTCACATCATCAATGGGATGTGGTCGTGACATTACAGGGTAATTCACTACCAAATTCCAATAAAACCCTTTAAAAATAGGAAGATATAGGTATTTGCACGAGGTATGATTGATGGTAAGGATGAGGTCCCGGGTTCGATTCCCGGCGTTGGCTCAAATCGCCTTATAAATAAGGATGAAATTAGATTCACCATCTATACAAACGTTGCTCACGACCCCTTCACTACCTGATGAGGCCGCGGGCAAGCAAGATTATAATATTTTATTTGGAAGTAATGCTAAATCGTATGAAGATAAACACGATTGCAGAAGAATTTTACACGTACTCAAACTTTATAAAAGGTTATTCCAAAAACACGATAATAAGATATAAAATGTTCATCAAATACTATCAAAAAGTTACTGGGATAGATGAAATATCAGATATTACTAAAAACAATGTTAAAGAGTTTCTAATGCAAGGAAGAATTAAAAAGAACTGGAAGGCAAGTAGCTTTATTACTGCCCATAAAAGTCTATTCGTTTTCTTTCAATGGTGCGTTAAAAACAACTATTTAGAAAACAATGTTTTGGAAGACATAGAACTACCCAAATTAAATAAGAGTATTCCACCAAAATTAACTCAACAAGAAGCAATGAAGCTCTTAGAGGTTACCTATAATCTCCCATACAAATATCAGTATCTTCGATACAGAAATCACGCACTACTAGCAACATTTATATTTACAGGATTAAGAAAAGCGGAGGTGCTAAATTTAAAATATACAGATGTTGATTTAGAAAACCGAACGGTTTTTGTAAATCACGGGAAAGGAGGAAAAGATAGAATAATCCCTATTAATTTTACTCTGATAGAGATTCTTGGGCGGTACCTTAAAGAAAGAAAACGTCTTAAGAAAACATGTCCTGAGTTCTTTACTTCATTGAATCGGAATCAAGGATTCACTAGCTCGGGTCTTAAACGGGCTTTGACTAGGATAAAGAAAGAGTCAGGAATAAACTTCGGTACGCATAAGCTTAGACACACCTTCGCTACATTAATGCTCGAAGGTGGTTGCGATATCTACAGCCTTTCAAAAATGATGGGGCACAGCGATATTAAGACCACCACTATTTACTTGTCTGCATCAGCCGAACATCTCCGACAAGAGATGACTAAGCACCCATTGAACAATATAATGTAATACCATTTGGCGGTACTATAACAGTCTCAAGATATTGATTATGCTCATTTCACGATGAGCATTTTTAATTCCCAAACTTCATACATTGCACAAGTAGACTATAGAGATGATAAACGTGTTTTCGGTCTGCATCAATCTGACCGAATGAAAGGAGGAATGTACATTCTAGGGAAAACGGGTTCAGGAAAGACAAATTTAATTGAGTCCTTAATTTTTCAAGATTTAGCCAATGGACGTGGCATTTGTTTGATGGATGTGAATGGGGACTTAATACAAAAGATTGCCAAGGCAATCCCAGAGCATCGCAAGAAAGATATAGTCTACCTGAATACAGCAGATCTGAATCTGACGTGGGGATATAATCCACTGAAGAAAGTATCCTATCACTACCGCCATCTTATTGCCTCTCACATCATAGAAACTTTCCAAAAGCTATGGGGAAGTCAGTCCTGGGGAGTGCGACTAGAATATATCTTGAATAAAGTGATTACTACGCTCTTAGACCAAGAGAAAGCAACTTTTGCAGACATAACCAGAATACTAACTGATGATCACTTTAGGATACAATGCATCACCAATGTAGTCTCCGATGATGTTAAATCCTTTTGGCTCAAAGAGTATCCTAAATATTCTAAGGGAGATGTGTTACCTGTACTCAACAAGGTCGGGAGTTTTATGGCATCGCCTATCATCAAGAAAATTCTCGTAGAGAATACCAATCAACTCTCTATAAGTAAAATTTTAAACGAGAGTAAAATTCTCTTGGTGAACCTTAGTAAGGGAACACTGGGAATAGATTCAAGTCACTTGCTCGGCTCATTGCTTTTGAACTCCATATCGAATGCTGGATTTCAACGGGTAAAAATTCCAGAAAATGAGCGAAAACCTTTTTTCATTTACCTCGACGAATTTCAAAACTTCACCACAGAAGCTCTCATAAATATGTTTTCAGAATTGAGGAAAATGCAGGTATCTTTCATCGTAGCACACCAATACTTAACTCAGCTCAATGTAAAAGTCAGGGATGCGGTTATTGGGAACGTTACCAATATGGTCATCTTTCGATTGTCTTATCAAGATGCAAAATATTTCGCTCAAGAATTTTATCCCATCTTCACTGCACACGACTTTGTAAGTTTAGAAAATTACCATATCTATTTACGTTTACTTATTCACGGTAAGCCCTGTAGAGCTTTTTCAGCAAAGACACTTCCTTCAGAGGTTTTTAAATTACCCGATAGCAATACTTAGAGCCCCTAGTGGGATTCGATATGCTAAGAGGGAATAAGCAACAACTTATTCTTACTAACTCTTAACTACTACAATCTTATCTATGAAAAAATATAAACCTATTCGAGCACCTGTCTCCTACTATGGAGGTAAAGCAAATCTAGTCTCTACTATATTAAAACTTATTCCAGATCATAAAATATATACGGAAAGCTTCTTTGGATCAGGAGTCGTCTTCTTTGCAAAGAAGCCTGTAGAGTCAGAAGTCATTAACGATAAAAACGATCTCATTATCAATTTCTATGAGCAATGCATTTCAAATTTTGATGAATTGAAACTCAAAATAGAATCTACATTATTCTCTCGTTCAACTTATACCGTTGCTATGAGCATTTGGAGGATGCCTCATCTTTTTAATAAAATTCAACAAGCATGGGCATTCTATGTTGCCTGTAATCAAGGTTTTAGTTCCCATATTGGATCTTGGGGAATGGACAAATATGGCAAACGAGTTAAAGCCTTTATGAATAAAAAGCTTCGCTTTGATGAAAGTTTATTAAAACGACTTGAGCACACCAATATAGAATCAGCAGAAGCGTGCAAGGTGATTAAAGCCTATGATATTGAAGGAGATTCATTTCATTATGTAGATCCTCCATACGTTGACACGAATTGTGGGCACTACGAAGGATATACTATTGCAGATTACAAGAGGCTTCTAGACACGCTGTCAGAGATAAAAGGGAAGTTCCTGCTGAGTTCGTTTCCAACAGACATCCTAGATGAGTATATCCAAAAGAATGGATGGTATTCTATTCAACTAACCAAGACTAAAACTGCTGCGAAAGCTAAGCTTGGAGAACCCCGGACAGCCAAGAAGATAGAAGTGCTCACTGCAAATTATCCGATTAGTCTCGATGACTTATAAAAGTCTTAGAACTGTTTGCCGGCTCTTGTAGCATTGGTAAAGCAGCTACTGAACTTGGTATGGAAGTCTTCTCTTCAGACGTTCGAAGTTTTGAACGACTGAAAAAAGAGGATGACACCGAAGATATCCATTACAAAGTAGATATTTTCGACTTTGACCCGAGTAAAGTTCCTTTCAAGCCAGACATTATTTGGGCCTCCCCGCCCTGTACGGCGTTCTCTGTGGCCAGTTGCTGGCTCCATTGGAACATTGACCCTAATGATCCAGAAAAACGTGTTCCTGCCACTAAAAAAGCCTTGCACGGTATTGCTATGGTCAAAAAGACTTTGCAGATTATCGCTCATTTCAAACCCAAGTATTGGTTCATTGAGAATCCGAGAGGGATGCTCCGCAAGCAAGATTTTATGAATGATGCCGTGCATATGCTCGATGGAAAACGATATACCGTTACCTATTGCCAATATGGAGACTATCGCATGAAGCCCACTGATATCTGGACCAACTTAAATAGTATTAACCCTCAAGCTTGGCAGCCAAGAGCGATGTGTAAACGAGGACAAACCTGCCACGATGCATCTCCACGTGGAAGCCAAAAAGGTGGAGTGATGCGACAAAGCAATTCCTATGAACGCAGTCGTATTCCAAAGCAACTCTGCCTTGAGGTACTCAAAGCGTGCCAAGACAATCAGACATCAGCACTTTCTTAGAGCACATCTTAGTTGTAAGGCAGCAAACCAGCCTGCCAACGCTATTCTGCGTCCCAATCTCTGGTTTCTATACCAAGCCCTATCCATCCGACACTGTTCACAGCCATCATTGCTTGTCCCTGAACCAGAGTTTGGATTGTTTGAAGCAACAGTGCCAGCAATTGCGGAAATAATAAAAATTGAGACTACGATAATTCCAATTGTAATAAACATATAATTATAAAAATAATACGCCTACTCTATACACTTTTCAGCTTCCGTGAATCCAAGACGACTTCTTGAATCACCTTTATGTACACTCAATTAGCAAAACCTAACAATTTTATCCATTCTTCATCTCTCACTGCTATGAATACAATCAAAGAGCACCCAACTTAATACCTCAATTGAATATCTATGGATGACCTCAATACATGAAAAATTTACTACACAAACTCGGCGGTACGCCGCCTGAGGACAATAAACTCTATCAAGTTGAAATACACTACAAACGACCTTTACTTGAACAGTTGGTACTCCTGTCTTCTTCAGAAGATGCATACTGTACCTTACTAAAAGTAATTGGTGATGTGAGCTTGGACTTCAAAGAGTACTTCTGGATCTTTCTCGTAAATCGAGCAGGATACATCGTAGGCTTTCAAGAAGTAGGTAGAGGAACCATTAAAGCAACCATTATTAATGTGCCCGAGATTTTTCAGCTTGCCTTACTCGCTAATGCTACTGGAATCATCCTCTTGCATAACCATCCGAGTGGACAAAAAAATCCTTCGCCAGAAGATCGAGTGCTGACCCATAAGATAAAGACGATATCAAAGGCTTTGGATATCAAACTCTGGGATCATCTCATACTTACCTCTGAAGGGTACTACTCTTTTCTCGACGAAGGAGAACTCTAAAAATTCACACAATCACAACAATTTAATAAAAACACATTATGCAAAAACAAGTAGACAAAACCGTCAACCTAGATTTGGTTGGCGTCAACGCTAACGCCTTTGCCATTATGGGAGCATTCTCAAGGCAGGCAAAACGAGAAGGCTGGACGAAACAAGAAATTGATCTCGTCTTAGATGAAGCCAAGACCGGAGACTATGATCACCTTCTGGCCACCATCATTCTTCATTGTGAACCTAACGATGAAGACGATGAGTAAAGCAGAAGAGGTATTTGTAGTACGGATGGTAAAGGAAGAACCTGACGGTATCACCATCATCAAAAAAGGTGATATGGAATTCTTCTTAAGCCACAGTGAAGCTCATCAGTATATGCACTCCTTGTTTGCTCAAAACATTTTTTGGAAACACGAACTGCGTGTACAGAAAATGTACAAGCTCTCAAGAACAATCTCTACTCATCCAAGTGATGAGAACGGAAACTCCAATTCTAAAAATTCAGATCAACAATCAAACGATAGTACCTAATGAAATTAATCACAGAAACACTTAAAAAACGATTTGCAGAAGTAGGCAGACAGGAAGGTTCCAAAGACCCTATAGTCGTAGCTAAATTCTTTAATCCAATGGGAAGCGGAAATTGGTGGGCAACCGAGTATGACCCAGAGCGGAATGTCTGCTTTGGCTATGTATCAGGTTTACAATTCGATGAATGGGGATATTTCTCCATTGAAGAATTAGAAGCCTTAAAGTTACCCTTTGGCTTGACTATAGAACGTAACATCCATTTTGGAGAACAACCTATGAGCAAAGCCATCCCGCAAGCCCTCATTGATCTTGGATACATCTAACAACGCCTTTAAACATAATTTAATAATAACAACAAAATGAGAGACAAAACACAACAACAGAACACACAAGAATTACAGAAGTATTTTGCTACTGTACTACGTAAACGGTCTAAAGGAGAAGTGAAAACTGAATCTATTGATCCTAGTATCATCAAGTTCTTTACCCGCAAAGAACTCATCAATATCCTTACTCAAAAGTATGATGGTAAGCTTCCAAAAGAGGTAAACCTCATTGAACTTGAAAATGAGGATTTACTGCAGCTCATTGAAGATGAACTGATGATACTTGCCTACCTTTTACCTAAATGGATTGCAGAGGAGCTTGAAGCACAAACTCAGGATAAAACCAGTCAATCTGTTTCAGCTAACTCAGTCCAAGTCGATGCAAAAGCTGAGGAGAGTAAAACCGCAGAAGCGTCAAAGACTGAAAAGCAAAAAGCAAGCGATAAATCCCAAGCTGAGAAAGGAGGGGGTACTAAAAAATGAGAATCCGCATTTTCCTTATTATGATAAAGCTGCTGACGAGTTATAGTCAGCAGCGAAAAGATGGAGACCTCATTGTTCCTATCTCTATGGACTGGAAGCATTACCTGCTTCGTTCTGAGCTACTAGCTATACTAAAGCTAAAACTTGGAGCAGAAGTACATCACCTAGCTCTTACAGGAGCGACCTCTGAGAACATCTTAGAGCACATAGGTGATGAACGGTATATTATTGAGTTCTTTCTTTCCATTGTCGGCAAGATGATGG
>Ga0209119_1002632_pt1 | contig 16322 bp, 18 predicted proteins | sample COG_03_FD_184747 | JGI IMG/M metagenome (GOLD analysis project Ga0209119, IMG submission 184747) | Pelagic Microbial community sample from North Sea - COGITO 998_met_03 (SPAdes) (version 2) | ecosystem: Environmental > Aquatic > Marine > Neritic zone/Coastal water | place: Helgoland, sampling... | reverse complement strand
TTGTCCACACAAAATATATTTCTATATTTTTATTTTTTTTTAGCTTTTTATTATAAATTTAGAAAATATTTTTTTGAGAAAATTTTAAATTCTGGTAAAAAAAATAAAATTATAAAATTCTAAAATAATAATAAATAGGTAAAAAATATTAGTATATTAAAAATAATATAAGAAATTAAGGTAATATTTTTTTAAATTTAATAAAGTATATAATAAATAAAAATTATAATTTATTACTATTATATAAGAAATTAAGGTAATAATTTAATTTTAATTATTTATTGGTATAAGACTTGTAAATTATAAATATTTTATAAAATAATAAGAAGTTAAGGTAATAAAATAAATATTATATTTATTTTTAATAAGAAATAAAATATATTTGATTAATTAAATTTAATAAGGAATTACTACCTAAAATATATTCTAATTATTATATCATATAAGACACGATTTATATAAATAAAGGTAATTAAAGGTGGTAATTTATAAATAAAATATAATATAATGGGTAATTCCGCGCTAAATAACTCATTTTATCATCATTTTAACATATTTTATATAGTTTTAGGTCATTTTTACCCATTATTTTTATATTTTACATTTTTTTTAAGAATTATTATAGGTATCGTGAATATTAAATACACCAGACCTAGATTTCCATTATTTTAAAGATTTAATTCTATTTTTAAAGATTCTATTTAAAATAATAATTATTAGTTTCTATAATGATTTTAACCCTGAATTTAGAGTGCTTAGATCAAAATATAGTTAAATTCTATGAACAAGATTCCAATAAATCTTTAATACAAGATGCCTTAATACATGGCTATAAAATAGTCAATTCATCTACTTATGGTTTAAACTTTGATAATTCAAATCAAGACTCTATAAAAAAAATAAATATACTCTCAACTGAAAATTCGCATCTATCGCAACAAATTCAAGATTTAGAATCTCAAATTTTAAATCTACAAACTAAACAAAATCTTCAAATACAAGAAAACTCTCAAAAACTAATTACACAATTTAATCTACAAAAAATAGAACAAGAAGATTACTACTCAAAAAGAGAAACTGAAAAAAGAACACTATTTGATACATTATTACTATGTTCACAACAGCAAAAAACTCAAGAATTAGATGATTATAAATCTCAAATATCTAATCTTAATCAGCAAATTTTATTAATTAAAGATTCTGAAAGAAATCATTATGAACTCAAAATCCACGAACTACAAAACAAACTGGATGAACGTAACTCCATCTATAGTAATTCTTCCAAAAAAGGTGCAGAAGGAGAAAATAATATAGAATTAGTACTCAATTCACTATTACCTAATGCCATTATAAATGATACTCATACCCAAAGTAGAAGTGGTGATATTCGAATTGAATTACAAGGTATTCAAATATTATATGAAAATAAAAACTTTACAAACAATGTTCCTAAAAGAGATATTGATAAATTCATTAGAGATGTTAGTGAGTCTGATGTAAATTGCGGTATTATGTGTTCTGAAAATTCAGGTATTGCCAATAGGAATGATTTAGATATAGAAATATTAGATGGTAAACCTATGATTTATCTACATAATACTAAAGATAATGTTGATAAAATTAAAATTGCTATAATTATTTTAGTTAATATTCTACAAAATAACTTAGAATTAGATACTAGTATGATACAAAAAATTAAAGATTTAGTTAAAGAAACTGAGGAAATTAATAAAATTTATAATTCTCAAAAGAAACACCTAAACTTAATGGGCGAACAAAATGATAAATTAGTAATCCATACCAGAACTATAAAATATCGTCTAGAAGAAATTATAAGTAAATGCGAAAATAGCGAATTTGATGAAAGGAAACAAAAATGCCAACACTGTTCCAAATTTTTTATGGATTTAGATAAACATATTAAAAAAAATCATTTGTGATAATTATATCTAATTAATTTAATGAGGAAAAGAATTAATCTAATATTTGATTTAGATGAAACTCTTGTTCAAATGGGTAAAGAAAACTATAATAATAAAGGAATACGAATTAAATTTAATAAATATATTTTCATAAGACCATATTGTAAAGAATTATTGAAATTGAGTTATAAAAAATTTAATGTTAGTTTTTGGACATCTGGCTCACCTAAGTATTGTTCAAAAATTTTATCTATAATTCTAACAGACTCGCAATTAAAAAAAACAAAAATAATAATTTGTAAATATAATAAAGAATTTTTAGAACTAAAAACAGGAAAAATATATAAACCTATTAAATATTATTTAGATGAAGAAGTTATAAGTCACTATGTTAAATCACTAAATTTACTATGGAATATTGAAGATTTTAATAACCGTTTTTCTATATATAATACACTCCTCGTTGATGATAACTTTTTTCTAGAGAAAATTAACCCACGGAATTATATAAAAATTTCTCCTTGGTGTAGATATATGGAATATGAAAATTCTCTACTTATTTTAAAAGAATGGTTAGACCAAAATAATAAATTATTAAAAATATTAATGAAACAAAAAAAAAAGTTAATGTTATTATATATTATAAGTAATCCAAAAGTAAGTGATTGTTTAAAAAATAAAATAGGTATAGATAATACCAATGAAATTGAAAGTGGGAATAGTTATAAATGTAGAGAAAATCTTTTAATATCTTATGTATAAAGTAAAATTGAATAATTTTAAATAATATAAATTATTAAACTAATGGATATTAGAAAATGGTTAATTGTAAAACCGAAAACCGAAACTGGTAAGAAAACCGAAACTGGTAAGAAAACCGAAACTGGTAAGAAAACCGAAACCAAGTCTAAAGTCTATATTGTTTATACTGACGGTAGTTCTCTAAATAATGGACAGAAGAATTGTATAGGAGGAATTGGAGTATTTTTTGAAGATGATTCTCCATTTAATATAGGAGAACAAATGACATTTGAATCAGATGGTAAAATTTCTAATAATGTTTGTGAACTCACCGCATGTTTAAAAGCAATTACTACTATTAAAGATTTCCCAGAATTTAATAGTATTAAAAATGCCATAGTAATTTATTCGGATAGTAAGTATGTAATTAATTCTATTACTATATGGTCAGATAATTGGGAAAAAAATGGTTGGAATAGAAAAGATGGAAATGGACAAATTAAACCTATTAAAAATTTAGAACTCATAAAAGAAATAAAAGGTTTAACTAGAATATATAATATCCAATTTAGACACGTAAAAGCTCATCGTACTGAACCCAAAGGAATTGATAAAGATAGTGATGAATATAAATTTTGGTATGGTAATATGATGGCAGACAAATTGGCGAATCATGCGGCAAAGACTAAACTTTAATTAAAAAATTTAAGATTTTTATCTAAAGGAATTAAACATTTATTGGTTTTTGAATTATAATACTTATCTGGTAATCCTAGTTTAACTGCTTCGTGAAATAAACAAATACTATTAGTAAAATATTGTAATTCATCCATATCTTTTTGAACATTTTTGCCATATTTAGTCCATTCATTTTTCCAAAAATATTCATCTTTTTCATTATTGGAATGCCATAATTTTGAAAGTTGTAGTAAAATTGGATTAATACTACCAAAATTAAAAGTATTTACTTTTTTTATATTTAAAATATTTTGTTTTATATTTTGTTTATGCCAAAATCCATTTATATAAAATTTTCCATTAGGATGTTTAAATAAAGATAGATTATATAAAGTTTCTAATTCTTTTTCAGTTTCTATATTATAAAAAAAATAATAATATAAAAAATTAAACATTATATTTTAATATTTATTTATTTTTAATATTCGTTTATTTAATTTAATATTAGTTTATTTAATTTAATATTAGTTTATTTAATTTAATATTATAGAATTATTATATTCGTTTAATATATACAAATGGTTCGTTCTAAATCTACTCGTTCAAAATCTACTCGTTCTAAACCTGCTCGTTCTAAAAAACCAATTCGACAGAATTCTAATAAACAAGCTCCTAAAAGTAAGAAAAGTAAGCGAACAAATTCTAAACCAAATTCAAATGCCTTAACTGCGTTTTGTATGAAATGTAAAAAAAAGAATTTAATGAAAAAAGAAGGTCAAACCAGAAGTCCTAAAATGAATAATATGATTAAGGGTTTATGTTCCAAATGTAATGGAAATGTGGTAACTATAGTCAAAAAAGGTTTATAAACTTTTTCTTTAATTAATATAAATAGGAATGTTAGATAATATTCATCTTTATATTTTAATTGGTATTCTCGGTTCTATTACACCAATCCTAGATAAACTTAATTTACAAAATATAGAATGGTATAATTATTTATTTTTTAGAGAAATTATATTTATTTTATGTTTAGTTCCAATATTTTTTATAGGAAAAAATAATATTTTTAATAAACTAAAAGATTTTGATAATTCAAAAAAAATATTACTTTTAGGCGGAAGTATAGTAAGTTTTATTTATGTGGCACTTATTTTTAAAACTTTTAATTTAGAATTTAAAAAAGAATCCATTTCAAAAATTATTATGGTTATGATTATTTCTACTATAATATTCACTTTCTTAGTAGATAAATTTTATTTTAATACCAGTTTTAATAACTTTAATTATTTAGGAATTTTATTTCTAATATTGGGATTATATCTGATTAAAGGTTTTTAATTACTTGGTTTAATATTTACTCTTGGTTTAATATTTACTCTTGGTTTAATATTTACTCTTGGTTTAATATTTACTCTTGGTTTTATTTATTCTATAACCTAAAAGAATACCATATTTAATTAATTAATTTTTTCTTATTAAATACTAAAATATGTTTATACTTGATATTAGGGTTAGATATATTATATTATTTTTTCTAATACTCCTAAACTTTTTAAGTTATTTTAATAGTCCTCTACTACACTCTAATGCTATTGAATGTTTTGGTATAAAATGTAGAGATTATACATTATTATCAAATCTTATGTCTTTTACTTTTCTATCTTCTATGATAGTTTCAATGAGTATTCTTAATAATTCTATTTTTATACCATTTTATTGGTTTATACCTCTTATAATATTAGGATATACAGTAATATTTATTGATTGGAAACATTCGAAAATAGTTAAACCAAGAAAAGGACGAATAACTCCACCACCTTTAGAATTTACGACTAAGAATAGAAGATTAGCAATTGTTAGTTTAATTCTAGTTCTCCATTTATTCCTTTTTATATTAAATTTTATAGCTCATAGAATTCCTACAAATAGTGAAAAATTAATAGATATCGTATTTAAAACAGCATTTGGCGGTTTAAAAGATAATAGAAGTGCTTGTATGACTGGATGGTTAAGTGTATTAGGTATAGTAACCAGCAGTATTAATATTTATTTTACTGATAAATTTAGACCAACAGTTTTAGGATTACCTAATTCTTGGGGTATTTAGATTTATAACATATTTAGAGGTTTCCGAAAATGAACTATACTATTACTAGAATTGGTATTAGGAAATTCATCCATTACTATAATATGTTTTAGTTCCATACTTTTATTTTCCGCCATATTTCTTCCAAGAGACTTTCGTCCACAAGCTATATATACTATATCTATAACTTGCCTATGACTAGTGATAAATTCCCATAATTCTCTCTCCAGACCATTTCTACCAGATGTAACCAAAATAATAAATTTATCTTTAGGCTTACTTTCAAAATATTGTTCAAATAGTTTTTTATAGTTATTCTTACCAGAAAGAGTTAAACTAAGATTCTGTTTGGGTTTACAATCTCTATAAACTATAGGACAGTGAGTTAAACCTAGTATTTCTTGAAAATGAGAGTGATAATATTCTATAGGGAAATTAATATCCCTCCCAAAACATATCAAATTTTGTTTAGAGGTAAAATCTCTTGTAATTTGTTTTATTAAAATAAATACTCTATTATATAAATATTTTGAAATATGATAATTTACTCTACAAAAACTATTAGGGCATAGTTCTATAATATTCCCATCCATCTCCTCTTCTATTTTTTTAGAACCATAGAAATGATAGTTAATATCAAATTTGGTTGGTTTGGATTTATCTATATGTTTGGATTTATCTATATATTTTATTTGATAATATCCAGATATAATATTAATAGATAGACTCTTATTCAACCCATTAATAATATCTTCTAAATAAGTTTGGTTTACATCTGATGAAGGGATCAATAATTTTAATTGATATTCATTTTTATAATTATTTTTAATATCTATAGAAATGATTGGAGTTGTAGGTTTTAAATCTTTTAGATAATTTACAATTTCAATATGTTTTAATGATAATACTTTCCTAGACTCCAAAGAAATCGGTTGTAGAATATCTTGAACTGACTTATTCCTATAATTTATAGTATAATTAGGATTTGTTGGTATTACTTCTAACTTTCCAATATAGTCTTTTGGTAGAATATCTTTAGTTAAAAGAACTTTATTTTCAAATTCCATAAACTTTAAAAATAGTTTATAAAAAGTTACAAGAAATGTTTGACAATTATAAATAATATAAAATAAATCAAATTTATTTCTTAATATATGGTATAATGAATCAAGGTACTCTAATGTTAAATACCTTAATGCCGCTTAGTATATTGGCTACTGAAAACCACGGACATTTTACAAATTTAAGTAATGGTAATGGTAATGGTGGTAATAATAATATGACTAATAATATGACTAATAATATGACTAATAATATGACTAATAATATGGCTAATAATATGGCTAATAATATGGCTAATAGCGGTGATCACGTCACAACTAAAAAAGATATGAAATTTGGTGTATTAATTATTCTTTTACTTATTATAATTTTTCAAATTTTACCAGTTATGCTTATAGCCGTAAATTGTAACCCTAAAAGTCCAGTGTTATATGGAATTATTTCTTTCCTATTTCCAGGTATTTATATTTTACAACATGCTGTTAGAAAATACCTTATGAAAGAGAATGGGTATTGTGGTAATAAATAATTATTAAATTTATACTAAAATTAATTGTATTTATACTAAAATTAATTGTATTTATACTAAAATTAATTGTGTAAGTTTTTTTAAAGTTCTAGGTTGATTTATAAAGATTTTAGTAATCCCATCATCTTCGTGATTACTAAATTCTATATTTTCCATAATTTTATCAACTATATTTTCCTGTTCTATAGGATTAAATGGAAATGTAGGATGAATGCGATTTTTCACTCTTTCCATAAGAATATATTTAGGAAATTGGAAATTTATTTCCACAATCTTTTCTGGTTTCAATCTTTCATAAATTCTTTTTCTATTAAGAATTTTGGCATTTGAACTATCTAAATATACATAATATTTGGATTCGGGATTCTTGTAGTTTGTAGAAATTATTTCTTCCATAAAATTTTCAAATTTATCAAATAAAAGTTTGTTTGTATTTTTTAAAGAATTATTTACTCTTAGTTTTGAAAATTCATAGTCTCTTTCAGTACTAAATAAGTTTTCTAATTCTATATTTAGATGTTCTTTTAGAGTTGTTTTTCCAGAACCAGGTGGTCCAATAGGTATAATAAGAATAATCATTAATCTATTTCGTTTACTGTATATAATCTCTTATCAATTTTTTTTTGTTGTATACGAATATTGTCTATTATAAATATCAAATAATAATTAATTATATTTACAAAAGATAATATAAGAAAAGTGGTATATAATTTATGAGTATATAATTTATGAGTATATAATTTATGAGTATATAACATATTTTCTTCTTCTAATATTTCCCATTCATTATATAATCTTTCGAGTTCCAAATCATTATCATTATCATTATCATTATCCATAATTATTTAAATTTTATATTAAATTTTTATTTTATTTTTTTTTATTAAACTATAGTAAAATGGATGAAATAACTCAAAAAAATATAGTTCTGGTTAGTACGTGTATTATTGTAATTTGCTTCCATTCAGCATATAAATTTAAAAATGATTTTAAAATTTGTAATATTCTTTTAGGTGTAGGATTTGTAGTAGGTCTAATTATGACTAAAGTTCTACATAATTGGGAAAAAGAAAATAAGGTAGATTATAATTTAATTTTATTTTTATATATATTAGTAGATTTGATACTATTTTTCTTTTTTATTTACAGATATTATGATATTAAAGTAAAAATGCGGGGTGGAGGTAATATTATGGAAGAGTTTAAAAAACAAGACTTTATGGTAAGAGATTTATCAGAAAATCCATTAACAGAGATGATTGGAAATAAATTAAAAACAAAAGCGACAGATTATATAGTCGGTATACTAAGTAGATTTAAGATTTAAGATTTAATTTTTTTATTTTATTTTATGAATTAATAGTAAATGAAACTAACAATTATAACTTGTTTTATTATAATTTTAGTTTTGATATTAATTAAATATAATTCAAATAATTTAAGTTTTATGACTGGTAAAGTTGAAGTTGAAGTTGAAAATTTCTTCCAAGCACCTCCGAATTTCATATGTAAAAAAGATGATTTAGCCTGCATTCTTTCATATCAAACCTATAATAAAGATTGTAAAAATTCTTTTGGGGTTTGGAAGAAATTTCAAGATTTAAATCATAATAGGAAAATAAATGGAAAAACCTTAAAAGTTTTAGCAGTTGATTCCACTAAAAATCCAAACTTAAGTATGGCTGGTAATTTTGATGGTCCAAGAGTAAGTTTAGTGTCTAGATATCAAATTTCAAATTATGATGGACGACTAAATTTAAAAAACTTAGAACAATTTTTAAATAAAAATATATAAATATTAATTCAATCTATCTAAAATATTAATTCAATATTAATTTACAATTAAATTATTTTCCTATTTAACTTTACCTATTTTATATAAATTTTAAATTTTATAAAATATCATAAAATACTATTATTTTAAAATCAAATTATATAATATATTAAAAAATGTCAATACTTGCCCCATATGCTTTCACCAGTGCTCTTTCCCTTTATGTCGGTTATAAAACTTATTATTCCTATTATAATGTAGGTGAATTTGAAAAAATAGATGAAATTATAAATATAGAAGATGAAACTCTTTTAGATAAAGGTAATAGTATATCTGGTGAAGGTAAAAAAGATTTAGTAGAAGATTTAGTTATAGAAGATTTAGTTATAGAAGATTTAGTTATAGAAGATATAGTAGAAGATATAGTTATAGAAGATATAGTTATAGAAGATATAGTAGAAGATTTAGTTATAGAAGATATAGTAGAAGATTTAGTTATAGAAGATATAGTTATAGAAGATTTAGTTATAGAAGATATAGTAGAAGATTTAGTTATAGAAGATATAGTTATAGAAGATATAGTTATAGAAGATATAGAAGTTATAGAAGATATGTGCGTTAAAAATAAAAATAAAAATAAAAATAACAATAACAATAAAAATAAAAATAAAAATAAAAATAAAAATAAAAATAAAAATAAAAATAAAAATAAAAATAACAATAAAAATAAAAATAAACAAAAACAAACATAAATTTATTATTATATTTTTCCAAATTATTTTGTTATTATATAATATATGTCTAGTGAAGAACCTGAAATGGTTGTTTGGAGTGCCAATAATTCTAAAGGTATGATTGAATCTATAAAAAAACGAGATTTACATTTAAAAAAAATGATAATAAACCACCCGTCAGTTACAAAAAGATCTATGACTAAAAGTCCTATTCATATGTGTTTAAAAGTTATTATAGTAGACCAATTATTTCCCCAAATAAATAAAATACTATCCAGGGGAGAAAAATTACCACTAAAAGAATCACTCAAACTAAGTATAATTAAAGATAGTGAGGAATTAAATAAAAAAAAAATTATTGAAAGTCTTTTTGGAAGTGGTTCATCATTAAAAAATAATATGAATAGAGATGGACAACCTATAAATATTTTTGGCGGTGTAGAATATATTTTTAAAACTACAACTAAAAAAATATTAGGTCCAAACTTGGAAGTAGAAGAAAATATTTTAAATCATATTATTATAAGAGGGTTGGAATCAAAGAAACCATTAGATTTAATACCAAATATGGTAACTGCCATAGAAATGTTATTTCATCCAATGAAGAGAGTAGATATAGATAAAATTATAGAAGAAAGTGAAATAGAAATAACAAAAGGAGCCCTTCAAAAAATAATAGATAAAGACTTTCAATTTGAAGTTGCTCGTAGACTAAAATCTATGAGATTTCCCAGTATTATGGATAGGATAAGAAATTTACACGCATATGTAGAAGGTTCCGGCGCTGGTGCTGGTGCGGGTGCTAGTGCTGGTCCTGGTGCTAGTGCTGGTCCTGGAGGTAGAAGTAAAAAAAGTAAAGGCAAAAAAGGAAAAAGTAGTAAAAGTAATAGTAAAGGCAAAAAAAGTAATAGTAAAGGTAAAAGTAATAAAGGTAAAGGTAATAAAAGTAATAGTAAAGGTAATAAAAGTAAAGGAAAACGCAACAATAGTAAGAGTAAAAAGAACAGAAAGTAAAGTTTAAAGTATTTTAATTCTTTCATCATAATCTTTTTTTGTTAATTTATATCCCCAGTGTTGGAGAGTTTGTCTTCTTGCTGGAGATATAGTAATATCGTGTATTGAAATATCTTTATTCTTCTGTCGTTCTCTATATATAAGAGTGATTAAAGTATTTCTATGTCTTCCTTTTTCTCCTGTAATATTCCGCCACCTTTTAATTTGCCTTTCATCTTCTATAGAGTGTCTGCGTCCCAAATAAAATCTACAATACCATTGGAACCATCCGAAAGGGTCCAAGTTTGAAATCCATCCACTATCTTCCCAATCAGTAAGGCTTTGCCCACATTTAACCTTATATGTATTTATTTGAGGTTCATATTTTATAGAAGTTATCATGTTCGTAATATCCAAATCTTTAAACCACGCCTTAGGATATTCTAAATGTTGATTTTCTAATTTTTTACCTACTACTTGAGAATAAATATTTCTAAAATAAGTACCACCGAAACTACCCTTCCCTAAAACATCTTGTGGTGATAAATTTGGTTTGAAATCTATATGGTCTGAAAAATGTATATGTGTTGATTTTTTTATAGGTTTAACTTTGGATTTAGTTTGTTTACCCACATCAACTATATTGGTTTTGATTTTAGACATTATAATATTTAAATAGATAATTTTTTTGAATCAATTTAAAAAATTAAAACATTTATACTATAATATCTAATAATGAATTTAGACCTAATAAACGATACGTTTATAATAAAATTAAGGCATATAGAACAAAACTTGACTAATATACAGGAAATTATTGAAAAAAAAAAATGTTATAGAAAGAAAGAATCCAATAAACTGAAAGAATCCAATAAACTGAAAGAATCCAATAAACTGAAAGAATCCAATAAACTGAAAGAATCCAATAAACTGAAAGAATCCAATAAACTGAAAGAATCCAATAAACTGAAAGAATCCAATAAACTGAAAGAATCCAATAAACTGAAAGAATTTACTAGACCTAATGAAACAAAACCTATTAAGAAGAAAAAAAAGAAACAAAAAATAGGAATTCCTTTTTCAAATTATATAGTAGATACATCATCTTCCAATGAAAGTGATATAGAATAATTCAAAGTTATATAGAATAATTCAAAGTGATATAGAATAATTTATGGTTAGATTATTTAGATTTCATAATAAAATTTTTTTTTTATATGCGCGAAAAAAAATTGATTTTTAAAAAATTACTTAAAGATTAACACGCATTATTAAATGTGAACAAAGAAACATACAACAACTAGTTATTTTAAATATAAATGTTTCTTGATATTGGAGGTCCCATAGCTCAGTCGGTATTACTACGAATCTTTGATTCCTGTGACGACAATAGAGCGCCGTACTTATAATGCGGAGGTCGCGGGTTCAAACCCCGCTAGGACTATTATTTTGGTCCCATAGCTCAGTCGGTATTACTACGAATCTTTGATTCATGTGACGACAATAGAGCGCCGTACTTATAATGCGGAGGTCGCGGGTTCAAACCCCGCTAGGACTATTACTTTCGGATAATATAACATCAAAATTGTATTATTTATTTAAATATTCTAACAGCATTAATTACGCATTTTAAGCCGGAGATGTGGGTTCGAGTCCCGCGTAAGGTGAATTCAAGGTTCCCTTATTAGCTCAATTGGTTAGAGCACTGTAAACAAATGAATATTGTAAAACATATGATCCTTTAGCTCAGTCGGTAGAGCATTCGACTGTTAATCGAAAGGTCGCCGGTTCAAGCCCGGTAGGGATCGAAATTAAAATAACATATGATCCTTTAGCTCAGTCGGTAGAGCGTTCGACTGTTAATCGAAAGGTCGCCGGTTCAAGCCCGGTAGGGATCGAAATTTAGATTATATGAAACTTATCATCATATAATCATTTAGAATACCTTACAGCAATTAAAACCCCAGAAATGTTAATTCTTTACTATTCTATGAATAGTCGTGTGTTAATTCGCACGTTAAATCAAATAGGTATTCGTTAAGTCATCATGGCCGAGTGGTCTAAGGCGACAGACTCAAGATCTGTTATCTCTGGATGCGCAGGTTCGAACCCTGCTGATGATATATTTTTGCCCCCTTAGCTCAGTCGGTAGAGCATCAGACTTTTAATCTGAGGGTCATGGGTTCGAACCCCATAGGGGGTTAATTTAGGTATTAATTTATTCATACAGTTAATACTAATCCATAATTGGATACAGCAAAATTTTTACAATATATTAAATAAACTGGTAAAACAGTTTCCAATTAGATATAGATTTCTCTATAAAGTATAGATTTCTCTATAAAATACGGTTGACTAAATAGTCTTAGATATTATTTAATATCGAAATATCATAATTTCTCGTATTATTATTTACTATTTTTAATTTGATTTCTACAAGAGGTAAAATCTACTCTAGAAATCAAATTAATGTTTATATAATTTAATGTTTAATGTAGAAAATGTAATTATAAAAAATTACTTAAAGATAATAAAACTTAATTATAAGTAGAGTAAATGCCTCTGTGGCTAAATGGCTAAGGCGTCTGCCTTCTAAGCAGAAGATTGTGGGTTCGACCCCCACCAGAGGCTCTTTAAGATTTTGAAGTCTATTCATTTAGACTTATTATATAACATACCAGTTATATAAACTTGTGAGTCAAATCACCAAAATCATTTTAGATTAGGTACCGCAAATTAAATTACTATAAAAAAAAACCTTATAATATTCTTAATTAGTTAGTTCTGTCCGGATGGGTAAAACTAGTTATTACTAACAAAATTAAGAATGAAATAGGTCGTTTATTGAAAGGTTTACTATCTATAAAGTTAGAAACCCCTAATCTGGTATAAGCAGTATGGCGCAGTGGAAGCGCGCAGGGCCCATAACCCTGAGGTCGTAGGATCGAAACCTATTACTGCTATTTTATTACTTTATGTATTCATTTACATATTGGTATTCTCGTCTTAGCTCAGTTGGTAGAGCGTGGGATTGTAGTTGTTATAAACTTCCTGGGGTCACTGGTTCAAATCCAGTAGTCGAGATATTTTGATAGATTAATTAGGTTCAAGTCCTAATTCTATTTTTAGTTTTATTTATACTTCGTTTTATACTTCGTTTTACTTCGTTTTATACTTCGTTTTATACTTCGTTTTATACTTCGTTTTACTTCGTTTTATACTTCGTTTTACTTCGTTTTATACTTCGTTTTATACTTCGTTTTATACTTCGTTATACATTTTTACTTATATTAAATATAATTTTACAAAATTATCTTTATTATACTTTACTTTAAAAGAGAAACTGAAAAAAGAGACCTATTTATTTTATATACTCGTATTATAGATTTAATTTTCAGTTATTAAAATTCAGTTGTTTTTTTTATATATTTAATTTTATATATTTTTTTTTATTTTTTTACCAGAAACTACCTAGAATACTCTCTGTCCATGTTCGTGTAGGCGGTTTTTCTACACCTCCTCGGCGCGTGTCCTCTACCCCTATATCTTCAGTTAGCTTTATATCTTCAGTTAGCTTTATATGTTCAATTAGCGCTATATCTTCAGTTAGCTTTATATGTTCTTTAAATTTTTCAAATTTATAGTCTTTTAGAACTCCTTCGCTTGAAATATGCATAAGAAATTTAATTAAGTCAAAGTGTGGGCGGTTAATCATCGCTTCAAAATCATCATTAGTGTTCTTCTTTAATTCTTCTAATTTAATTTCCTTTTTCTTAATACAAGGCGGTGCTTTCTTTGGTCGTAGCGCCTCTACTTGTGCCGGAAGATTTCCCACAAATGCGTATTTAAATGAAGAAGAACTATATCCTTGTAGCATCGATACACTTTTATAGTTGGATGTTTGTTGAAATCCCCGCCTGTTAGATGACAAATTGTGGAAGTAAGTCATTGGTACTTCAGAATACCCGGATGCTTTATAGATTTGTCGAATTTTTTGATAAGTAGTATTCCATGGGGTGTAATGACAAATTTGGTTATCGAATCCTTCATCCGAAAAGCAATATGTCTCTGGTAGTTCATCTTGTGGAACATTATGAACTTTTGCGTAATCCACAATCAATCTCTGTGTAGATAGGTAATTTGTAGAACACGCGTCGATTTGTGTAATCCTTCTATATCTATCTAAAAGACTCATTGACCTCGGTAGGTTAACTAATTCAGGGTTTTGAGAGAAAGAAATACTCATACATTCGAACGGTCCCTCATTCACATCCGCAAAACCCATACCAAGAGAAACCGCCAGATGAAGACACGTCAATGGATTATCTGTCTTAGTTCCTGGAGCATCTGCCAGAGAGTGCATTGAACCGGAACAATCAATCAAAGGAATAATGTCAGGCCAGTTAGATTCGGTAGGACATTTAATACTCAAATCTGCGCAACGTTTCTGTAGTTCTGTATAAAGTTCTGTTCGAAATTCCTTAATCTCCTTGCGGACTGAAATTACTTTGGCGTCCCATTGCGCTTTCAGAACAACTTGTTGCGTTTTTGATTTAGTTTCCAATACTTTTTTCATAATTTCATAGAACTCTATTGCCGACGCCTTCATCTTTGGAAGGTATTCTAAAAAATTCGCCCTACACTTTACTCGATCTTCCAATTCAGGAAACCGGTTTCCAGTTATTTCTTCGCATCCATTAGGTTCAACTTTTGGTTTTTCATTTAGAAGTGCCGTCATTGATTTATTAATGAACTTACTCGCAACTTTTTCAAATCTAATTTCGGAATACTGCTTAGCACACATCATTACTTCTGGTGTCATAAGATGTTTATTAAGTGCCGATAATGATTTACGATATTTAGCATGAATTCCTCCAGGAATAAGTTTTACAGTAGTTCCAATTGAAAGGCGCGTATCAAGATACTTATACCTAGTTAACCAATTCACCCACCCTTGTTTATAAAGACCTACTGGATTTAGTTCACACACAGTACTGCTTTTATATAAAGGCATATACCAAAATATATGTTTGTCGTGAGACTTATTCTCCCTACCCATCCACTTCCCAATTAAACTAATACTATTAGAACCTTCTTCCATAGCGGAAGTATCTTTATCTATTTGAGAGAATGAGCAACGGGCAATTTCACGAATTAATGGGTCGTAGTGAAGAAAATATGTAATATGACTCTTTGATGTATTCTTGGTTAGTGGCGCTTCCAAATTAACTTCCTTCACAATATTCACCCAATCATCATAGTATCCAATATCTGGCATAAACTTCACCATATCAATAACTAGTTTAGTATAACCAGAATTGTATAGTTCAATCAAAAGACGGTAATAGATACGCCTACATCCCTCGCCACCCTTTCTAAATTCTCTCTTATTAATTATAGTTACAATTAATCGCATCATCAACTCAGGGTCTTTAGTATGATTAATTTCATCTAGAGCTAGCATAAAATAAGTCCTAATAGTTTCATTATCAGAACCTTGGATAACTTTGTTGTTTAAATCTATAATACTAGAACCTGTAGTATAATAATTTTTGGCACCTTTGGCACCTGGTGTAAAATTTCCTTCTTCTCGAAGTATATTGGCAAACGACATTTTATAGTAGTTTTGTTATTGTTTTTAGATTGTTTTTAAGTTTAAACTAATAATGTGGAATTCAATTTTTATTCTTATATCAGTTTATTAAATTTTATAATTATAAAGTAAAAAATTATAATTATAAAGTAAAAAATTATAATTATAAAGTTTAATATGTTTTAGTTAATATGTTTTTATTTAAGT
>Ga0209119_1002628_pt1 | contig 16324 bp, 16 predicted proteins | sample COG_03_FD_184747 | JGI IMG/M metagenome (GOLD analysis project Ga0209119, IMG submission 184747) | Pelagic Microbial community sample from North Sea - COGITO 998_met_03 (SPAdes) (version 2) | ecosystem: Environmental > Aquatic > Marine > Neritic zone/Coastal water | place: Helgoland, sampling... | reverse complement strand
AAAGGTGTTATATCGAAGTTAAAAATGTCACCCTAGACTGCGGTGATGGCCATGCCCAGTTCCCCGATGCGGTCACTTCAAGGGGTGCCAAACATCTGCGCGAGCTGATGGCTATGGTTGCCCAAGGCCACCGAGCGGTGCTGTTTTTTTGCGTTCAGTTGACTGGTGTTAAGAGCATGTCGATTGCTGGAGATATAGACCCCCTTTACGCAGAGACCCTGTCTGCGGCGATTGATGCCGGAGTAGAAGTGCTGGTGTGGCAGGCGGATATTAGCGACCGGGATATTTCTCTGCAGCGGCCGCTGCCTCTAACTTTCTGACAAGCCTCTCTAATGATCAAAGATCGCGCAGCGCCGCAGCACGCAGATTAACCAGCGGAGCTGGCAGTGGTTGATTGGCGGCGATAAAGTATTGATCACCATCGCGCTTAAGGGTTACCGGCGACAGATGATCACCGACACAGGGCCCGCCAACACACTCACCGTCATCGACCTTAAACAGCGCGCCGTGGGAAGAGCACTGCAGAAAAACGCCATCCAGATCGAGAAATTTTTCCGGCATCCAGTTGAGCGGTATGCCCATATGCGGACAGCTGTTCCAGTAGGCGAAAAGCTGGTTGTCCTGTCGGATAGCAAATAGCTTGCGCTCTTCAATGGTCAGCTCAATAGTCTGCATCTCTTCAAGATCACTGAGCAGGCAAAGGAAAAAATCATTTTCAATCATAGTCTTTGCTGTCTGAGAATCACTGTCCAAAGCGCAGTGCCTCAATTCGTTCTTCCAGCGGTGGATGAGTCATAAACAATTTCGAGGTGCGCTGCTTCCAGCCAGAGGAGATACCAAAGGCCGTCAGAGTGTCGGGCATTTGATTTTCCATCTGTGCCTGAGTCTCCGCCTGAAGCTTACGCAAGGCATTGATCATTGAAGTGCGGCCGGCCAGGGATGCACCGGCGGCATCGGCGCGAAATTCCCGTTTGCGCGAGAACCACATCACGATTGTCGAGGCGAGAATGCCGAGGAATATTTCGGCAACGATGGTAGTGATCCAGTAACCAAGTCCGAGACCGCGCTGGTTTTTCAGTACCACGCGATCGACAAAAAAGCCGATCAGGCGCGCAAAGAACATCACAAAGGTATTTACCACACCCTGAACCAGGCTCAGGGTGATCATATCGCCATTGGCAACATGGCCGATTTCATGGGCTAGAACCGCGCGCACCTCATCGCGGTCAAAGCGCTGCAAGAGGCCGGCACTGACTGCGACCAGAGCATTATTTCTATTCCAGCCGGTGGCAAAAGCATTGGATTGCTGGGCTGGGAAAATACCCACCTCAGGCATACCTATCTTGGCCTTTTTAGCCAGCTCTGCAACCGTAGACATCAACCAGCGCTCGGTTTCATTCTGGGGCTGATCAATAATTTTCGTACCGCTCGATCTCTTGGCCATAAACTTTGATAACAGCAGAGAGATAAACGAACCGGCAAAGCCAAACACTGCGCAGAACAGCAGCAGTGATTGCAGATTAAGGTCGACCCCATTCTCTGCGAGAATGCCACTGAAACCCAGCAGGCTGAGTGAGACACTGGCGACAAAAATAATTGCCAGATTTGTTAAAAGAAATAATCCGATCCTTAACACATTATTTTCCTCATACCGATTGTAATAGGCTTGTGCCTGTTGCTATGACGTTAGATTCTACAGTTAATAATGCGGTCGAGTGCGCAAATTTCAATGCTAGGCATAAGTTTATGTTACCTGAATTAATCGGCGTACTATCTTTGGAAGAGAAATCAGCCTTTACTTATAGGTTGAAGCGCAGGTATAACAACGCTATGCAAAGCAATGATATTAAATTTCAAATCAACGATAGCAGTCTGACCGGCTCTTCTCAGAAGCACCTGGTAGTTTGGTCTGCTGACGCTGTGGATATTGGCAGCAGTCACAATTCGTCGATTCCCGTCAGCCCCTACTTGATTCATCCAGAAGTGGCAGCGCCACTTGCAGAGTTGCGCCAACTGGCCGGTGAGCAGGGTTTTGATCTGCGCCTGTGCAGCAGCTTTCGCAGTTTTGACCGACAGCTAACTATCTGGAATGGAAAGGTTAATGGTCAGCGCCCGGTCTTCGATAACAGCGGCGCAAAAGTGGATATGCAAGCGCTCAATGAATGGCAGCAGGTGCAGGCAATCATGCGCTGGTCGGCACTGCCTGGCGCATCGCGGCATCATTGGGGAACAGATTTTGATATCTATGATGCCGCTGCTATCGACGAAAATTATCAGCTACAGCTAACACCTAAGGAGGTTGAGGCTGAGGGTGTATTTGCCCCATTCCACAATTGGTTGGATACAGTTACTGGTTCAGAAGTAGGCGCTAGCGGTTTCTATCGCCCCTATGCCAAAGATTCTGGTGGCATTGCCCCCGAGCGCTGGCATATCAGTTACCGACCTGTAGCCGAACAGTTTGCAGCCCGCTTAACTCAGCAGGTGATCAAAGAGCGGCTGCTCAGTGCTGAGATAGCTTTAAAAGATACAGTGCTGCAAAATCTCGATAAGATTTACCCGCGTTATATACACTTGCCTGAATAAGGCATCAGACAGGATCAGTTAGATATGCAATCGAAAGACCCGCTGTGGGAAGAAATTTGCACTGAGGCTCATCAAGCAGTGGCTCAGGAGCCAGTGATGGCCGATTTCTTTAGTGCCGCTATTCTCGATCACGCCAGCCTTGAGCAGGCGCTGTGTTTTAACCTGTCGCAACAGATGGGCAGTGCAGTGGTTTCAGCACAGGTGGTCAGTGATGTTATTGCCGAAGCTATGCAGCAAGACCCATCGATTGGCGAGCGCACCCACAGAGATATTAATGCCTGTTTTGATCGCGACCCCGCCTGCGAAACGCATTTTATGCCTATACTTTATTTTAAGGGCTTTCAGGCATTGCAGTTGCAGAGAGTGGCTCACTGGCTGTGGTCTCAGGGGCGCAATATTCTCGCACTGTTCTTTCAAAGCCAGATCTCCGAAGTGTTTGCCGTCGATATTCACCCGGGGGCCAAGCTGGGTTCCGGTATTATGATTGACCATGCTACCGGGCTGGTGATTGGCGAGACTGCAGTGGTTGGCGACAATGTCTCGATACTGCATTCAGTGACCTTGGGTGGCAGTGGCTGTGCCAGCGGCAGTCGACATCCAACCATTGGCAATGGCGTGCTAATTTCCGCCGGAGCAAAAATTCTTGGCAATATCTCGGTCGGCGATGGGGTAAAAGTAGGTGCAGGCAGTCTGGTGCTGGAATCAGTGCCTGAACATGTCACCGTTGCCGGTGTTCCGGCAAAGGTTGTCGGCACGCCTCGCGAGGCACAGCCAGCGCTTGAAATGGACCAGAACCTCAGCGATAAAGCTGGTCTTTAAACCGCTTAAAAGGCGCATAAGATTATGGCTAAAGATGGGTTATCCGGATTGCTCTACCGACGCTTAGTTGGCGCAACATTAAATTCCGGGCGCGGACTGCAGCAGGCTATTTTAACCGAAGAGGCCTTTCAGGTTTATCTGTTTCTCTCGGTCTTATTAGTGCCGCTGGCATTTTTTATTGCCACTGACTATGTGCAGCTGATCCTGATGTTCGTCGCCATTTTTCTAGTGTTGATTACAGAATTGTTAAACACCGCTGTCGAGGCCGTGGTGGATCGTGTGGGGCTGGAGAGGCATGAATTATCCGGCCGTGCCAAAGATATGGGCTCAGCGGCAGTCTCACTGTCGATACTGCTATTCTTTGTTGTATGGGGGACCATTGTGGCGGTTAATTTTTAACTGCCTGAAAACGCAGATGCGGTAAATGGAATAGTAAAAGGTAAAAGGAACGGGCGACTGGGAGGTTGCGATATGGCTAGCCAAGGAAATGAGCAGGATAATACTGATGTTACATTCGATATTTTATTTCGCGGTGATATAGCCCCGGGTAATAGTGTCGATCAGGTAAAAGCGCGGGTCGCCGAGAGTTTTAAACTGGATGAAGTTGCCATAAACCAACTGTTTTCAGGAGCGATTGTCAGCCTTAAACGCAATATTGATAGAGCCACTGCAGAGCATATTTTTCAGCGCCTCGCCGATGCCGGTGCTCTGGCAAACATAGTGCCGAGCACTTCAAAAGACAGTACCTTAAAAGAAAGCGCTTCAAAACAAAGCGCGTCAGACCAGTCCGATTTAGATCATCCAAGCCCGGATAATCAGAGCAGCGAAACGACAGCCACCAACAAGAGTTTTACTCTAGCCCCGCTGGGTAGCGATGTTATAGAGAGTTCTGCTGATCTTGCTAAAGAGGAGCGATCGTCGGTCTCAATAGACCACTTGGGTTTAGAGCCTATTGATAGCGATATTGTCGAACAGACTGAGCGCGAGGCAATCGAACCAGTGGTTGTGGATACTTCACATATAACTCTGGAATAACTGTTACTCAGGAATAAAAGAATCTTTAGAAACAGATACTCGCCAAATGTTGAATCTGTTTTTCCAGCAATAGTTGTCGACCTTCGGGGAAACCCTGAAGTACATAACAGTCCTCGGAAAACGGCAGAAAGCGCGCGATAGAAGATAGTTGCTCAATATCATACTCTTTCGATTGCATTCCAATCGAACCCTCTTCCAGCTGTTTAGCTAGCACAGAAGCCTGACCTTTTAATCGGTCGAGTCCCTCGTGGTATTGGAAAAGCGGTGCCGCAGGCAGATTTTCACTGCACAGCGTCCAGGCAATTTCCAGATCAATGCCCAACTGCTCAGAGAGCTGCTTGAGTAATTGCTGTAGCGAATAGACCGCCATCAGACAGACCAGCAGATGCTGCTTGGAAAGCTGAGTAGAGCGAATATAAAAATTAATACGCCCATTGCTACCCTCAATACGCTTGCCGCCATAGAGCTCGAGAGTCCGCAGTGTGCAGTAATCAATTTTCTCCAACAGCAGGGTCATATTCTGGCGATTAAGCTGCGTATCTAGGCGCTGACGATTTTTGATCGTCGCAGTTACCAGTGAACAGTAGTAATGGGTCTCCGGTAATTCTTCATCGTTACCTTTGGCAAGCAGCGGTTGCAGCCTGGTTTCAAGAGCCAAAATCTCATCGACAATATTCTCAGAGCCACCCGGCAGGCGCTTGGTCAGCAGGCGAATACGGCGCGACAGTTGCTCGGCAAATCTGTAGGTAATATAGGTGCAGGCCGCAGTAAACAGAGCCCAAAGCAGTAGCCAGTTTCTCACCACCTGGCTGAAACGCTGTTTAATCGGCTGGCTGTTAATGGTTAAACGAACCTTGCCCGCCAGCGTATCCTGAAAAACAATATTGCGGCTAAAGTTATTGGCAACAACCTTTTCGAGAGGGGACTTTTTGCTCTGAGCCACAAGCTGGCCCTCAACATCCTCGACACTGGCGCTGATAATTGAAGGATCTTCGGTGACTTTTTGCAGTGCCACCTGAATGCTGATGTTGTCATTATTAAACAGCGGTGCGCGAACTAGCTCGGTCAGCTGAGCAATAGTTAGCTCGCCTTTTTCCTGCAGGGTTTGGTTGCTAACGCTAGCGGCATGGCTATAGAGAACAATCCAGCTGAGTAGGCCGAAGATTAGACAGGCAGACAATACAATAGCGGGTAATTTGTTAGCCATGGAATATTGGCGATGCATCCCGAAATCCTTAAATATTGCCTGATTGAAATTTAATTGCTCAGTATTCTATCCTATTCCCACAGCTTTTATATAATAGCGACCTTAAAATTACTTTGGCTGGATTCTGTGAAAGATATATTACTGATAAATGTGTCGGGACAAGATAAACCTGGTGTTACCAGTGTGGTTACCGGCGTGCTATCGCGCTTTGATGTCACCGTGCTCGATATTGGCCAGGCAGTGATCCACGATCAGCTCAATCTGGGAATTCTCGCCGCCGTGCCTAAGAGTGATAACTCCGAAGCCATGATCAGTGATATCCAATCAAAACTGCTCGGACTGGATATGCAGGCGCAATTTCTGCCAATCTCCGAAGAACGCTATCAAAGCTGGGTCGATCAACAGGGCAAATCGCGCTATATAGTGACCCTGCTGGCACGTCAGATTAACTCCGAACATCTCGCCGCCGTGACCACAGTGACCAGTGACTTTGGATTGAATATCGATAAAATTGTCCGGCTTTCCGGGCGTATCAAACTGGATGAGACCGAGAAGTTGGGACGCGCCTGCGTGGAATTCTCGGTGCGCGGCGAACCTGAAAATGCCCTTCAGCTTAAAAATGCCCTTCTCGAGCTATCCAGCAAATACGATATTGATGTCGCCTATCAAGAGGACAGTATCTTTAGACGCAACCGCCGACTGGTGGTGTTTGATATGGACTCGACGCTAATTGATGCCGAGGTTATTGATGAGCTGGCTATCGAAGCTGGCGTTGGCGAACAGGTCGCGGCGATTACCGAAGCGGCAATGCAGGGCGAGATCGATTTTAAGCAGAGTTTTACCCAGCGTATGGCACTGCTAAAAGGTCTAGATGTGTCGGTACTGCAATCGGTGGCCGAGCGTTTAAGATTAAATGAAGGTGCTGAGCATCTAATTTCTACCCTGAAAAAGCTTGGTTATAAAACCGCGATTGTCTCTGGCGGCTTTACCTTCTTTGGTGAATATCTGCAGCAGCGTCTGGGGGTGGACTATGTCTATGCCAACCAGCTGGATATTAAAGATGGTCTGGTGACCGGGCAGGTGTCAGGCGATATTATCGATGGTCAGCGCAAGGCGAAACTGCTGCGTGAGATTGCTGATAAAGAGGGCCTTAAGTTGCAGCAGGTGATTGCTGTGGGCGATGGTGCCAATGATCTACCGATGTTGGGGATTGCCGGTCTGGGTATTGCCTTTCGCGCCAAGCCATTGGTTAAGGCATCTGCTGAGCAGTCAATTTCTAATCTGGGTTTGGATGGGATTCTTTATCTGCTGGGTTACAGTGATAAGGATACGTTGATACTGGATTAGTGGAATGAGGTTACTTGGGGAGCCTTGAGTTGTATAAAAATTATCAAGGCCCCTCAGAAAAATCATAATCCATCTCAAAATCTGGCTTTTTAATATAGTGCCCCTGAATATACTGCACACCCTGTTGCCACAGCGTAGGAATAATTGTCGCCTTCTCCACAAAGGGCACAATTACATCCACTCCAGTTCCAGTCATCCCACCCATTAATTTTTGAAACTCCGCTTTACCCGCTTCATCTTTCTCAAGCTTTTCCACAATCAAGCGGTCGACTTTGACAAAATCAGCGGCAACCCTCTGCAGAGTTTTAAGCGGATTAATTGCCAGCCCAAAGTTGGTAATACTGACTTGCCCCTTGGACTTTTTCGTCTGCTCACAAATTGCGGCAGCCTGTTTTAAGAAACGCACCGCATCGATCTCTCGGAACTGAAATATCAGCGAGTTGGCCGGTAGCTTAGATGCCTCTAATACCTTGTCCAGCCAGGGTAAAAATTCCTGATCGGAAAATGACTGGGCGCTAATATTAATAAATAACTGGGTCTCGGGATTGGTGTTTAATTTTTCAGTTAATGATTGCAGAGCCTGAGTAATCACCCATTGATCGACCTCTGCGGCTATATCGGATTTAAATAGATTATTGATAAAGTCCTCGGGAATATCATCGCTGGAAACCTCTTTGCTAACCCCGAGAATAACCTCGTAATACTCCTTACCACTGCCGCCTTCCATCAGGGCAACTATAGGCTGATAGCGAATCGAAAACCCATTTTCGCCAAGTAGCCGTTTGGCGGTAATTGCCACGGCTTCGGTTTTTGATACTTCATCGGAATGAATATCGGGGATATAGAGTTTTACCCCATTGCCCACTTCAGATTTATTTCTCAGCTGATCTATGGCTTCCTGACTGCGCTCCAGTGCGCGCTCTACTGAAGGGACATTTTCATTGAGTAAGGTGATACCGATCGAGGTGGTTAGGGAGAAGGTTTCATTATCTATATCAAAGACTTCATTGCTAATCCGGTGGGTAATATTGTTGGCCAATTCGATTACTTTTTCTTCAGTGATTTCGGGAAGCACTATGGCAAAACAGTTTTCGGAAATACGCCCGCAATCAAGATTGTGATCAAATATCTGCACAATAAACATCACCAGTGAATGGGCGATTTTCTCCGCCTTGGCTATACCCAGATCTTCTTTTAGCTGGTTAAAGCGATCGACCTGAATATTGAGCAGCATACAGTCCTGACCACTCTGTACCGAGCGGCTGATTCCACGGCTGATAAGGTCGTAGACAAGATGCGGTTGAATAGCGCTGTACTCGGCGGTTTGCTGAACATCGCTGTGGGTTATTGAGGCATCAAACTGTTTGTCTTTATTGATGGTAAATTGCAGTGCCGGTTCACCCTGATACTGAATTTGATGAATCTCCAAAAATGAATCGCTTTCATTGTCTTCGGAATCGAGGGTTTTAACCATGGCTTCGAAGGGCATAATCTCGTGATTGCTCTCAAGGGGTACCATATAGGCTTTTAGTTTTGCGCGATCTTTACTGGCGATATTGTCGATAACCGGTAGGCAGATCATGTCCTCGGGTTCGGAAAAACCAAAGATGCTGGCGCAGGCATCGTTGGCGTAGACATAGGTTCCCTCTTGAATAATGGCGATGGGAAAGCGTGAGATATTCATTAGGTGTTGCGAGCGCTTTTCCGCCACTGAGAGTTTGCGCTCCCACTCGCGGGATTGACGGCGCTCGTACACTGCTTTTATCGAGCGCTCGACCACTTTTATCAGATGCTGATCCTGATCTTCAACGACTACATCAACGGCGCCGAGGCGCAGTCCTTCGATAACCGATTTGGGGTCGTATTCGGCGCTGATCAATATCACCGGCACATCGCGTTCAGCGCGCCTGATGCGCTGAAAAATATTCTGCACGGGAATTTTTTGGTAGTTCTGGGCGGCGATTAGTAGGTCCCAGTTGCGCATAGAAATAGATTTTTGCAGCTCTTCTTCATTGCTGGCGAGTTTGGCATCTACTTTAAAGTCGGCGCTGCGCAGAATACTGATAAAGCGGTTTGCTTCATCGTTGGATTTATCCACTATTAGAATATGCAGTGGTTCGTTGTTGTGCATAAATATTCCGTCCCTGGGCTGTTAATGCGACCAGTTGCTTAGCAAAAACTAATTTTAAAGTGCGATAGATGCTCGGTGGTTTCGATCTCTTCGCCGAGTATTGCCGCTGTCTGTCGCTGCGGAGTTAGCAGATAGATTTTGCTACCTTTGGTGTAGCGCAGTGGCGGGCAGAGCAGGGTGATTTCACCGCTGAGGTCTTTCTTTTTCGAGAGAAGTATCGCCTGCATAAATTGACGTTCAGTCTGCTGCTCTAGGGGGTTGCCACGGATTGCTGCGGGCGTACAGTTACGCGCCGGAAACTGCAGGCCGCAGACTGTATTTAGGGCTGGCGAGATATGTTTCCAGCGGATTATGCCAGCCACCCATTTAGCGTTGCCTTTGGTGCGGATGGCGATCGGTTCGCCGGGCTGCAGTTCACTTCTATCATCGACTAACTCTATGCAGGCGCCGTTTAGACTGATATCTGTACGCAGACCGCGCATCAGCTTTAATTTGGTTTTATGGCTACGCGCTGGTGTGTACAGAACCGGATCGCCGGGATGACTGTCGATGGGCTCAAAAGTAGTACCCCAGGCATCATCGGTTCTATTGATGCCCCGGACACCTGGATCAGCTGTCGAGAGTTTTTGCCCGCACAGTAGTAGGAAGTTTTCAAATGAGTCGGTTCGCGACAGCATGCAGATAATCGAGGTGAAGCCGCGGGTAATAGTGACCTCGGCATGATCCCTAATATGGGTTTCCTGACGTTTTATTTTTTCTCCCCATTGACGAACCAAGTCTTTAATCACCCGCCGGGAAATACGGTCGGAAAATAGGCTGTTGTTATTTTCAAGCAGAATACTATTGAGAAATTTGACCAGATTAAAGGTATCTAAAATCATATTGCCCGGTTGCGGCTCAATTTCATCGGCGTAGACAGCGCCGCGATTGCTCGACGGATCTATGGCGAATAGTCCGCCTTTATTGCCTCTCTGCAGTTCAGCCAGCGAGGACCAAAAGTCTAGCTCGGTGTAGACAAAGCGCAGTTCATAGTTGGAGAAATGGTTGGGTCGCGTGCAGTTAAACAGCAATAGCTTTAAATAGACTTTATTGATGGAAGTATTAATACCCATCGGATTGGCAATATCCAGATCGGCTATATCTAACTGGCGTGCCAGCAGGTGCAGGGCATGTAGCTCACGCCAAAAAAAGCTTGGCTGTTGCAAGTAGTGACTAAGGCTATTGAGCTGGATTTTGGCCAGCACATTGCAGGCGTTAAGGATGCTTTTGGCGAGTGCGAAAATAGTGTTTTGACTGGTGAGATTAGGTTGCTTACCGAGCTGGTAGATAACCAGTTTATAACCTTCGTAAACCTGGCGGATCAGCGCCTGACCAAGTGAGATTGCCTTGGCGGTGTCCTGATTGAGTTGGGATTGCAGCAGGCATTCAGTAGACCTGATCACTGTGGGTGTCAGGCTGTCGAGAATATCCATTTTGCTGCTGGGATCTATATCGAGCTTTATGGCTACAGGTAAAGCCCGGTAGAGCTCGATTGAATTATTGGCAAAGCTAGTTGCTGATAGATTGCCAACCCACTGCTCGGTGGATGCCTTGTCGCGCAGGGTAAAGTTGGCATCGCTTTGAAGTTGGTCGGCAATACTGGGCTTGATGATGTCCAGTAGGGCTGAGATATTATCCAGTGATACAGAAGTCATAAATTTTACTTGCAAGGCATTCCGATTGTGTCGCCACAGGGACTCACTGAGAGGGGCTGATACCCGGGGCGAGTGGCTAAGTTAGTTTCCTCTCTCCGTACTTTTTTAAGTGTAGTCAACTTTCCCGGACAATCCGCTCAATTCAATAATTTGCTAATCAATAGGACAAACTGCTCAAATCGCTGAGTAGTTCGGGTATCATATCGGCCTTTTTAGATAATCGAGATAAGAGACCCATGGCTAATTATTCGACCAATGAATTCCGTCCCGGATTAAAAGTGATGCTTGATGGCGACCCCTGTTCAATTTTGGAAAATGAGCTTGTTAAGCCCGGTAAGGGGCAGGCGTTTAATCGCGTCAAACTGCGCAACTTGAAAACCGCACGGGTTTTAGAGAAGACCTTTAAATCTGGCGAATCTGTCGAAGCTGCAGATGTTATGGATGCTGATATGCAGTATCTCTATAACGATGGCGATTTCTGGTGCTTTATGGAACCGGACACTTTTGAGCAGCATCAGGCGACTGAAAATGCGGTCGGTGAAGCGCTGCAGTGGTTGAGTGAGCAGGATATTTGCGTTGTTACCCTCTATAACGGTTCTCCTCTATCGGTGACACCGCCCAACCATGTTGAGTTGGAAATTGTTGAAACCGATCCCGGTCTGCGTGGCGATACTGCTCAGGGCGGCAACAAGCCAGCCAAGCTGAGCACTGGTGCTGTGGTTAAGGTGCCGCTGTTTCTCGATGAGGGCGAAATTATTCGTGTCGATACGCGCACCGGCGAATATCAGGGTCGCGTTAGCAGTAAATAATCCCTGTTGATAAAGGCGGATTGCGCTGATGACAGATTGGCAGCCCGGTATTGGTCTCGACAGACTGCGTCAACGCAGTCGGGTTCTGGCCAAGCTGCGCGGTTTTTTCCAGCAGCGCAATTTGCTTGAAGTGGATGTGCCGGTGTTGTCTACATCATCGGTTACCGATCGCAATATAGAAAGTATTGCTACTCTTTCCGGTAGCTACCTGCAAACCTCCCCTGAATATTTTATGAAACGGCTGCTCGCCGCGGGCAGTGGCGATATCTTCTGTCTGGGAAAAGCGTTTCGCAGTGGCGAAGCGGGTATCCGCCACAATCCGGAATTTACCCTACTTGAATGGTATCGCTGTGGTTGGGATGAGCATCAATTAATGGCAGAGCTTGGCGAGCTGATTGAAGCGCTAATGCCCGCTGTTGCAATTAATAAGTACAGCTATGCTGAGCTGTTTGCCAAATACTTCAATATTGATCCCCATCAGGCAGAGTTGAGCAGCCTGCAAAAACTCGCCGTCGAGGCAGGATCAAGTGCCTGGTCTGATGATAGTCGCGCCAACTGTCTGGATCTGTTGTTTAGCGTTGTTATTGAGCCTCAGCTCAGCGATGGCTTGGTGCTGGTTTATGACTATCCGGCCTGTCAGGCGGCTCTGGCAAGCTGTCACAGCGATGTTCAGGGGCGTTTGGTCAGTCGCCGCTTTGAGGCGTTTTTAAATCGGGTTGAGCTGGCTAATGGATACTTTGAGTTAACTGATGGGCAGGAGCAGGCGGCGCGTTTTACCGAGGATCAGCAGGCGCGAAAAATAGCCGGTAAGCCTGAGATGGAGATTGATCAGCGGTTGCTGGCGGCGCTTGAATCCGGGTTGCCGGAATGCTCTGGTGTTGCTCTGGGGGTGGATAGATTGCTGATGCAGATTGAGGGCGCAACCTCACTGGATCAGGTTATGCCCTTTAGCTGGGATCGCTGTTAGATCCTCTTTTCTTTGGTTGCTCTAGTCGGGCTTGCTAATCGTACTGATGCTAGTCGCACTTAAAATAATGATCCATCGTCTTCGATGGTTCTATGCTTCTGGCATCGCCGATTACTGATGCCGGGACGCCGGCAACAATCGCATGGGCGGGCACCGATTTTAAAACCACACTTGAGGCTGCCACCATGGCGCCTTCAGCGACTTCAATATTGCCCAGTATTTTTGCTCCCGGGCCAATCAGCACACCTTTGCGAATTTTTGGGTGGCGATCACCAGAGACTTTGCCGGTGCCACCCAGAGTTACCGATTGCATAATCGATACACAGTCTTCGACTACAGCCGTTTCGCCAATCACTAATCCAGTGGCATGATCGACTAATAGTCCGCTGCCAATTTGTGCCGCCGGGTGAATATCCACGGCAAATTTTAGCGAGATTCGATACTGTAAAAGTAACGCCAGAGAGCGGCGGTCTTCCTGCCATAACTGATGGGCTGCGCGGTAGGACTGCACTGCCAGAAACCCTTTAAAGTAGAGAAAGGGGGTCAGGTAGAGATTGCAGGCTGAGTCGCGGGCAACGGTGGCTTGAATATCTGCGGCCACTGCCTGAATAATCGTATCTGTTGCAAAGGCTCTATCCATAACACTGCGCAACATAGATGCCGGCGCTGCGCTGCTCGCCAGTTTATTGGCCAGATGGTAGCTAAGTGCGTTGCCAAGACTGTCGTGATCGAGAATAGTCGATTGAAAAAAACTTGCCAGTATAGGTTCATCGCGGGCGGCAGATTGCGCCTGTTGATAGATGCGCTGCCAAATGGTGTCTGGTTGTTGTGTTGTATTCATGGCTGCCATTCTGAGTTACTGCGTCGAATTATTCCAGCTTGTTCTTGCCAGACACCAAATGTCGACCTGTTTGGCTCCGGCTTTTAGAAGTGCGCTGGCAATAGCATTTGCCGTGGCGCCGGTGGTCACAACATCATCCAGCACCGCGACAGTTTTTCCTTTTACGCTGTGGTCGCTCTGCGCCGATACCGAAAAAGCATTTTTAACGCTCCTAGCGCGCTGCTTTTTATCCAGCGTATGCTGAGCCTGACTGTTGCTGATGCGCTGGCAGATATCGCTATGTATCTTCAGCGAGGTTTTGTGCTGATACAAAAAATAGTTGGATAGCAGGTTGCCGATAATCTGGCTCTGATTAAAGCCACGCTGAGCCATCTTGCGCCAGTGCAGTGGCATTGGAATCACCATCTTTGGGATGGCGGTTGCTGCCTGCTGGTAGTTATGAATAATTCGCTGGGCCAGCAGTGCGGTCAGCTGTTTGATCTCTGAGGCGTAGGGATCATTTTTAAGCTTCAGAATAATATTGTCGATCGGTGCCTGATAGGTAAAAGCAGAGATACAGCGGCGGTAGGCTGGTGGCGTTGACTGGCAGTCGGGGCAGAGGACGTCGCCGGCTGCTAAAGGAACTGCGCACTGTTGGCATTGGTTGTGCAGCCAGGGCAGTTCGCTGACGCAGGCATCGCAGATACATTGATTGGCGGTTTCCGGCTCGCCGCTGCAAATTGCGCAGCGACTGGGTATGAGGTGGGGTAATACATGGCCGAGGATTGAATAGTTGGCTAGAGCTGTCATGGCAAACCTCCCTGCTTGCGCTTATTTTATGGCCTTTCCTTAGGCTGGTATCAATAGGCTTTTACTTGCTTTAAAAGCTTGCTTTAAAAGCTTGCTTTAAAAACTTGCTTTAAAAAAGAGCTGTCAGCCAACACTCTGAGTAGGGTCGGTCTCTTCATCATCCTCATCGCCATTGTTTGCGGCAACATCTGGCTGTTCTTTGCTCTGATCATTTTCACCCAGACCATAGCCTTCGCTAAGCACGCCACCGGGTACGCTAGGGGCGTAATCGCGCGGTACTTCTAAATCTTCCATCTCCACCAGCGGGTTGCCATTGGAGTCGAGCATATTGAGGTCGCTGCCACCGGACTTGAGTAACTGACGGCCGACTTCGGGGCTGGCCAGACGGATTGCGCTGGTCGCTAGATGTTCGTGAATCTGCTTGTAGCTCTGGGCTACATTGCTGGTCAGGTGAGAGACGGCAACAAAGTGCTCGGTCACTTCTTGCTGATAGCGCTTGAGTTTCTGTTCGCTCTTCTCGAGTCTCTTTTCGAGATCGCGGACAGATTTATCCCCCTGATCAACCTTTTTTGAGAAGAGGTGGCCGACAGCGGCTCCGATAGCGAAAAATGCGGCTGCAATCAGAATTGAGGTCAATGTTGTCAAATGTATTCTCCTAATAACCTTTGATCTATTTTTTGTAGCTTGTCTAGCATGTAAAACAATAGTGTCGCCAAAGGTGGCTGCCGAATCAATGCTTTTAGATTGTTTTTAGTTGTTTTAGCGTGCTGTGATAGTTACAGTTTGCCTTTATCAGCTGATCCTACCATATTCGATGTTAACCCCGAAACAGCGTTACCAAAATGATCTGGCCCGGCAGGGCTTTGTTGCCGATGATGCACAGGCCTATGCGGTCGATCAGCTGGACGCTCTGTTTCACCGCCTGATCGCACGTAATAACGGCAAGAAGGGTGGCCTGTTGGCAAAGTTGTTGAGCTCTTCTTATACGTCGAACCCCATTCCGGAAAAGGGATTATATTTTTGGGGCGGTGTCGGCAGGGGCAAGACCTATCTGATGGATAGCTTTTACGAGAGCCTGCCTTTCGAAAAGAAAATGCGCGTCCACTTCCACCGCTTTATGCGCCGTGTTCATCAAGAGCTTGAGGCAAATAAAGGTCAGGCTAATCCGCTGGAGATCGTCGCCGAGTCGATTGCCGGTGAGGCGCGGGTCATCTGTTTTGATGAATTCTTTGTCAGCGATATCACTGATGCGATGATTTTAGCGCTGGTGCTCGAGGGGCTGTTCGAGCGCGGTATCACTCTGGTTGCCACCTCTAACATTATTCCCGATCTGCTCTATCGCGATGGGCTACAGCGCCAGCGGTTCTTGCCGGCTATCGATCTGCTTAATAAACACTGCGAGGTGGTTAATGTTGATGGCGGCTGTGATTACCGCTTGCGCGCATTGGAGAAGGCCGAGCTCTATTATTCGCCGCTGGGGGATTTAGCGGAGCGCGCTATCAGTCAGACGTTTGACAGTCTGGTGGTGCTTGAGGGTGAAATTAAACTCAATGTCGACTTGGATATAGAGGGGCGATTAATTCCTGCCCGCAAGGTGGCAGAGGATTTAGTTTGGTTTGATTTCGCGGCAATTTGCGAGGGGCCACGCAGTCAGAACGATTATATTGAGGTGGCAAAAGAATTTCATTCGGTGGTGATCAGTAATGTCCCAGTGTTCACTGCATTGAATGATGATGCCGCCCGGCGCTTTATAAATTTGGTCGATGAATTTTATGATCGCAGCGTGAAATTGGCTGTATCCGCCGCCGCGCCTATCAATGAGCTTTATACTGGCGGCCGATTGAGCTTTGAATTTCAGCGCACAGAGAGCCGATTATTGGAGATGCAGAGCCGTGAGTATTTGGCTTGTCCACACCGTCCGTAAGCTTATCTGCAAAAAACTTTAAATTTGCTCAAATCCCCTCTTGTAATAGGCGCGGACGATCATTACAATTCGCACCCTTTTTTGGGATACCCCAAAGCCAGGCAGGATAAGAATGAAAACATATAGTGCTAAAACAGAATCAGTTCAACGTGACTGGTATATCGTAGACGCTGAGGGC
>Ga0209119_1002625_pt1 | contig 16326 bp, 8 predicted proteins | sample COG_03_FD_184747 | JGI IMG/M metagenome (GOLD analysis project Ga0209119, IMG submission 184747) | Pelagic Microbial community sample from North Sea - COGITO 998_met_03 (SPAdes) (version 2) | ecosystem: Environmental > Aquatic > Marine > Neritic zone/Coastal water | place: Helgoland, sampling... | reverse complement strand
CGACCTTGATTAAGTTTAAGGACATATTTAAACTAGCTACAGGCTACAAGTCTCAACTCTCTCAGTTTTTTGGGTTCAATGTACTTACCTCCATATTTAATGTGGTAAGTATCGGGATGGTAATACCGTTTCTCAAAGTAATCTTTAAGGATGACGACGCAGTTTTAATTCCTGCCGTATTCAGCACAAGTCCTTCTGATTTTCTCAAATTTTTAGACTACGAAATGAGCCTAAAGATACTAGAATGGGGTAAGTACAATGCTTTACTCTATTTTTCTATCGGTATTATTATTGCTTTCTTTCTAAAGAATATCTTCCTTTATTTCTCGTTTTATAATCTCGCCTATGTGCGAAGTGCAGTGGTGAGAGACATCAGAGAGACCTTATATAATCATATTCTCAGACTGCCCCTTAGCTATTTTAATAAAGAGAAACGAGGGGATACCATATCTCGATTTACCAATGATGTAAAAGAAGTAGAATGGAGTCTACTTGGAGTTATAGAGTTATACTTTAAGCATCCTGTAGCCATACTTATTCCGTTGGTGACTTTATTTTTTATCAGTTATCAGTTGACCCTCTTTGTGGTAGTAGTCCTTCCCATAAGTGGCTATTTGATCAGCAGAGTAGGCAAGAAGCTAAAGCACGCTGCACAGCTAGGGCAAGAAAAAATGGGAGAGGTGCTTTCTCACTTAGAAGAGAGTCTGCATGGTATCAAAATTATAAAAGCATTTAGTGCTACTAAAGATAAAGAAGAACGTTTTAAGACGTTGAATGATGAACACTTCAGACTGATGGTGAAGCTTAATCGTAAAGAGTTTTTAGCATCTCCTCTTAGTGAGTTTATGGCAAGTATCGTCATGAGTAGTATTCTGATTTATAGTGGATCACTCATCCTTAATGCAGATTCGGCTCTTACTGGAGAGTTTTTGATAGGGTATATCGCAGTATTCTCACAATTGATTCCACCTGCTAAGGCTATCTCAGAAGCATTTTTTAGACTAAAGAAAGGTGCTGCATCTCTAGACAGAATCAATGATGTACTGGCAGCAGAGGTAGAAAAAGATAAAAATGGACTTCCTGCTCCAGAGTTTAGCAAGGAGATAAAACTAAGCAATGTAAATTTCTCTTATGGTGATGGTCCTTTGGTGCTGAAAGGTATAAATCTTACTATCAATAAAGGGGAGACTGTCGCTTTAGTAGGATCTAGTGGTGGTGGCAAATCGACACTAGCAGATTTGATACCACGCTTCCATGAGTTGAATAGCGGGAGTATCACTATAGACGGACAAGACATCAAAAGTATAGAGCTGAACTCACTTCGTAGTATGATGGGTATAGTAACACAAGATGCAATACTCTTTAACGATACAGCTGCCAACAATATAAAAATGGGTGACTTCTATCTGAGTGGCGATCAGCTGATTAATGCAGCCAAGGTGGCAAATGCACATGAGTTTGTGCGTGAACTGCCAGATAGTTATAATACTAACTTGGGTGAAAAAGGGATGAACTTGAGTGGAGGCCAGCGTCAGCGGATGAGTATAGCTCGTGCCATAGCCAAAGAGCCACCGATACTGATACTAGACGAAGCTACTAGTGCCTTAGATACCGAAAGCGAAAAAATGGTGCAAGATGCCTTAGAAAAGGTAATGCAAAACCGAACAAGTATTGTGATAGCACATAGACTCAGTACTATCCAAAATGCAGATAAAATTGTGGTGCTAGACAAAGGACAAATAGCCGAGCAAGGATCACACGCAGAACTCATGGCCAAAGGAGGTATCTATAAGAAGTTGGTGGATCTGCAGACGTTTGAATAAGGGAAACATTATTTCGTAGGAACACGCCTCAGAGGCGTGTTCCTACGAAATAATAGAATTATTAGGAATGTTGAGCGGTATAATGCTATCTCGGAGTACATAGATGAAAACATTAGTAATTGGGATGAGGATTCTGAACAATTATAGGAACACGCCTTTGTAGTAACATATATGGTGAAATCTACCGTTTGAATAGGAAGATGTTCCTACAAAAAAAATCATAAATTTGCCCACCAATAAGACAAATCAATTATGAGCCATAACATACAACCTGGGGTAGCTACAGGAGACGAAGTACAAGCAATTTTTAGACACGCAAAAGAAAATAGCTATGCTATGCCAGCTGTAAACGTAACCACTAGCAGCACAGTAAACGGAGCTTTAGAAACAGCAGCGAAGCTGAACTCTCCAGTTATTATCCAATTTAGTAACGGAGGAGCACAATTCTTTGCTGGTAAAGGATTAAGTAATGAGAATGAAAAATCTGCAATAGCAGGTGGTGTAGCAGGAGCTAAGTATGTACACGAGCTAGCTGTAGCTTATGGTGCTACAGTGATATTGCATACAGATCACGCAGCTAAAAAACTACTTCCTTGGATAGACGGTTTATTAGATGCTAGTGAGAAGCACTTCGCAGAAACAGGAAAGCCACTCTATAGCTCGCACATGATAGATTTATCAGAAGAGCCTATAGAAGAGAATATAGAAATCTGTAAGAAATACCTAGAGCGTATGAGCAAAATGGGTATGACTCTAGAGATAGAGCTAGGCATTACAGGTGGAGAAGAAGATGGAGTAGATAATACGGATGTAGATAGCTCTAAACTATATACTCAGCCAAGTGAAGTAGCGTATGCGTACGAAGAGCTTATGAAAATAAGCCCAAGATTTACGATAGCGGCGGCTTTTGGTAATGTACACGGTGTATACAAGCCAGGAAATGTAAAGCTAACTCCAGTAATCTTGAAAAACTCTCAAGACCACGTACAAGAGAAATTCAATACAGGAAGTAACCCGGTAGATTTCGTATTTCACGGTGGATCAGGTTCTACACCTGCAGAAATCAAAGAAGGAATCTCGTATGGTGTTATCAAAATGAACATTGATACGGATACGCAGTATGCTTTCACAGAAGGAGTAAGAGACTATATGCTTGCTAAGAAAGACTATGTAAGTACTCAGATAGGCAATCCTGACGGAGACGATATTCCAAACAAGAAATACTACGATCCACGCAAGTGGATGAGAGAAGGTGAAGTGACGTATAACGTTCGTTTAGAGAAAGCATTCGCCGATTTAAACAACGTAGGGACGTTGTAGTCAGTTGTCTCTCTGAGTATTCCGCCATAAGCGTAATCTACCGAAGAGTGAATAACGTAAATTCGTTATAAGTATAAATCTGATATTAAAGTCTTTCGCTATGCGGAGGGCTTTTTTCATGACCTTATCTATTACACAGTATCAAAACTCTTATAGAAATTCAGCTAAAATATTTATAATCCCTAACCACACAAAGCCCCAATCAAATCATACTTCGTCAAGATATGAATGGTGCCGCTAAGTTCTTTTACGAGTACTGCGGGGTTGTCTTTGTTGATGAGAACAGATACTTGATCTACCGGTGTAGAAGCATCTACCATTGGGAAGCTTGGTTGCATTACCTCAGTTACTGTACTTTCTGCTAGTGCAGAGTTTTTAAGCAATTGAGAAAGTAAATGATGATCGTTTATAGATCCTACAAACTCTCCCTCAGCGTTTACCACGGGTAGTTGCGAGATTTGGTGTTTCTCCATTAAGTCAAAGGCTACTTTCACGTAGTCTGTATCAGTGACTGTAAGCATAGGCAAGTGACTGTGGCTAGAAATCATGTCTTCAGCAGTTTTGGGTGTGCTGTCTAAGAAACCACGTTCTTTCATCCATTCATCATTAAAAGCCTTACCCATATAGCGAGTAGCGTGATCGTGGAATAGTACTACTACTACATCCGTAGGCTTGAGCATATGAGCACATTGTAGGATTCCTTTTACTGCACTTCCTGCACTATTCCCTACTAGTATTCCTTCTTCTCTTGCTAGTTTTCTTTGCCATAGTAGTCCGTCTTTGTCAGTCACTTTTTCGAAGTGATCTATCATATCAAAGTTGACATTCTCAGGCAAAATATCTTCACCTATTCCTTCTGTGATATACGGGTAGATTTCTTTCTCATCAAACTCGCCCGTTTCGTGCATTTTTTTGAAGATAGATCCGTAGGTATCTATTCCCCAGCACTGGATGTCCGGATTTTTTTCTTTTAAGTATCTGCCTACACCACTTATAGTGCCTCCTGTACCTACACCTACAACGAAGTGTGTTATTTTACCTTCTGTCTGTTCCCATATCTCTGGGCCAGTACTTTCGTAATGTGCCAGAGAATTACTTGGGTTATCATATTGGTTTACGTACCACGCATTAGGTATTTCATCACCTAGTCTTTTAGATACAGAGTAGTAAGAGCGAGCATCTTTAGGGTCTACATCTGTTGGACATACGATTACCTCTGCACCTACTGCCTTTAGGGCATCTACTTTCTCTTTACTCTGCTTATCCGTAGTTACGAATATGCATTTATATCCTTTTATTACTCCGACTATAGCAAGGCCCATTCCTGTATTACCACTTGTGCCTTCTACTATAGTTCCTCCTGGTTTTAGTCTGCCATCTGCTTCAGCATCTAGAACCATTTTAAGGGCCATACGGTCTTTTACCGAGTTGCCAGGGTTGGTAGTTTCTACCTTAGCTAATACTAAGCAAGGGAGGCTTTCTACGGTCTTATTTAGTTTTACAAGAGGAGTGTTTCCTATGGTTTCTAGTATGTCGTTGTAATACATTGCGGCAAATGTAAGGAAGTAAAAGTCTAAATTTAGTCTTTTGTATTACCATTTAATACCCCGAATATTGTCGCAACCAGATGCATATCATAAGTAACTTAAAGCGACTAGCACTCAACTTCTATTTCTGGGTTTTTTTGGCGTTTGGGGTTTCGCTCACTTTTGCTATAGTTTACAAGTTTATGGATCCCGGGCAAAAGTACAATACCGTAGTATCCGATGGCAAGGGATACTACGCATACTTACCGGCCTTGTTTATTTATGATGATTTGTCTTTTGGCTTTAACCAAACTATAGAGAAGCAAAAACATCCTGAGACTATGTACACCGACTACAGGTATAAGCTAGACCAGGAGCGAGTATATACCAAGTACTACTTGGGCACATCTATAGCTTATTCACCCTTCTTTTTTGGAGCTCACGGTATTAGTAAGGGGATGGGGTGGGATGCTGATGGATATACAGCGATATATCACGGAGCCATAGTGTTAGCAGCTATTTTCTATTCTATGCTGGCACTTATTTTCTTTGGAAAAATTCTGGATATCTATGGAATAAAGCATTGGGTTAAAGTTTTGGTAATTCTAGGAGCATATTTTGGGAGTAACTGGTTTTACTATACCTGCTGGGAGTCATCACTTTCTCACCCTTATTCGGCAGGCATCATAGCTATGCTCATTTATTTTGTCTTGGTATTTAAGTCAAAACCTAGCACCAGATTGGCATTATTATTAGGCTTTTTATTGGGATTTGTAACACTCATACGCCCTGTCAATATATTGGTAATCTTATTCTTGCCAATGTTTTTTGTTTCATTCAAGGCATTTGTTGCTTTCTGTAAGAAACATATATTTAAGGCAAGAGTTCTCTTGGCATCGCTGCTTGCATTTTTTGCAGTGGTGTCACTGCAGCTTATCATGTACAAAGCACAGATAGACCAATGGTATATCTATGCCTACAGCCACGAAAAGTTTTTTTTTATGCAACCGCATATCTTAGATTTTCTCTTTAGTATTCGCAAAGGATTCTTTGTGTATGCACCTCTATTTATCTTTAGTATCTTTGGTTTAGTGACTTGGTATAAGGTCAATAAGTTTCAACCTCTGTGGTGGCTAGGTACTTTCTTATTCATAACCTATGTATTCTCTAGCTGGCATATGTGGTGGTACGGCGGTACGTGGGGTACACGGGTTTTTATCGAGTATCTTTTGTTCTTTAGTATACCGCTAGCTATTTTTCTAAATAAGTTAAAAGGAGGCTGGATCAAGGTCGTAGTTACCATAGCTTGTCTCTTCATTTTCAATAATGTTTTGCAGCAGTATCAATACAGAAAAGGCATTTTACACTACGAGCAAATGACCTGGCAGAACTACAAGGATATCTTCCTTTATCCCATTATCCCTTAGCGGGCGTCTATTTAGACTGTGTTTTTATCAGATTAGAGTAGGATAATTTGTCAAAAATTAGAGATTTGTGGCACATTAAAACAAAAATGAAAAAAATTTACACGTTAATTTTAGGTTTAGCTACTGTCTTTAGTAGCTTTTTGGCCAAAGCAGATGAGGGAATGTGGATTCCGGCATTGCTTACAGATAACTATTCGGAGATGCAGAGACTCGGTCTTACACTTACTCCTGAGCAGATTTATAGTGTTAATAATAGCAGTATGAAAGATGCCATAGTAAGACTAGGTAGAGGTTTTTGTACAGGTGAGATTATCAGTAATCAAGGTCTCATACTTACTAATCACCACTGTGGGTACGATGCTATCCAGTCACTAAGTACTACCGCTGCCAATCACCTAAAGAATGGTTTTTGGGCTAAAACTAAAGCAGATGAGAAATCAGCAGGTTTCAGTGTTTCTTTTTTAGTAAAGATAGTAGACATCACAGATGATGTGCTAGAAGGCATAGATGATAATACGAATGATGTAATGAGAAAAACGTTAATAGGTGAGCATTCTTCTGCACTGAAAAAAGATTTTTCTAATGATGGAGCTTATGATGTAGACATCAAAGAAATGTTTAGTGGTAATAGATACTTTGCGTATGTGTACGAAACATTTGGAGATGTAAGACTAGTAGGTACTCCTCCAGAGAGTGTGGGTAAATATGGTGGTGACACAGATAATTGGATGTGGCCCCGTCATACAGGTGATTTCTCTATGTTCAGAGTTTATGCGAGCAAAAATAACAAAGCAACCAAAGAATTTTCTGAGGATAATGTACCTTATACACCTAAGCATCATTTACCTGTAAGTATGAAAGGCGTAGAGCAAGGAGATTTTGCTATGATCTGGGGTTTTCCAGGATCTACAGATAGATATCTTTCTTCTTATGGAGTAAAAAATGCCACAGATCTAGACCAACCAGCTCGTGTGAAAATAAGAAGAGCTAAACTAGATGCATATGAAAAATACCAAGTACAAGATGAGGCTGTTGATTTGATGTACTCTTCTAAGCACGCACAAGTAGCCAACTATTGGAAATACTTTATGGGGCAAACTAGAGGCTTGAAAAGACTAGATATAGAAGGAAAGAAAAGAGCTGAAGAAGAGGAATTTACTAGATGGGTAAATAGCGGTGATGCAGCTCGCAAGGCCAAGTATGGCAATGTGATAAAGATGTACCAAGAAGCCTATAAGGTGTATGATGAGAAGATACTTGCAAAGACTTATTGGATGGAAGCTATATACGGTATAGAGTTTACCAAGTATGGTTTTGGCTATAGCAGACTCCAGGGTCTATACGAGGCTATGGGTGAGGAAAAAGACAAAGAGAAAAAAGCGAAGTTCCAAGAGCAGATCGACGGAACTATAGCTAGCTTAAAGGCGAGTACGAATGCTAATTTCAAGGACTACTATAAGCCTATAGATAGGGATGTAACTGAGGCTATGCTTAATTTTTATGTGAATGATATTCCTGCGGATCTACGTCCTGCAGATTTCAATAAGATGCTAGCTAAGTTCAAAGGAAATACCAAGAAAATGGCCGATGAAATTTTCGAAAACTCACTTTTGGTAGATAAGTTAAAAGCAGAAGCATTCTTAAACAAACCGAGTGCTAAGAAGCTAAAGAAAGATTGTGGGGTTAAGTTTTCTGGGATAATGCTGGATTATTACCTAGGCGAGATTCAAGCAATGTTTGGAGAGGCTGGTGAAAAAAGAGATAAAGCAGATAGACTATATAAAGCAGCTCTTTTTGAGATGCATCCAAACAAAGCTTTTGCTCCAAATGCAAACAGCAGTATGCGTTTCAGTTATGGTCAAGTGTTAGACTATTCACCTGCAGATGCAGTGAAATATAAGCACTATACTACTATGGCAGGGGTTTTAGAAAAGTACCAGCCAGGTGATCACGAGTTTGATTTGCCAGACGGATATCTAGAAAAAGCAATGGCTCGCGACTACGGTGACTATGCTAAAGAAGGAGAAGACTTAAGAGTATGTTTCTTAAGTAATAATGATATAACAGGAGGCAACTCAGGTAGCCCTGTAATCAATGGTAATGGAGAGCTTATCGGTTTGGCTTTTGACGGTAACTGGGAAGCTATGAGTGGCGATATCGCTTTTGAGCCAGAGCTGCAACGTACTATCTCTGTAGATATACGCTATGTACTTTGGTGTATAGATAAGCTAGCAGGTGCTAAGCACATTGTAGATGAAATGACACTAGCTAGATAATAGCTTAATAATAAAAGAAAAAAGGGTCATTCGCTTAGCTAATGACCCTTTTTTAATGTCGAATAACCACTAGTATTTCTTGCTGTTCCTTAGATAGTATAATCTCAGGACACCTTAGTTCCTTTTTTTTGACCGCAAGATTGCAAGGCTATACACACGCAGGCTATCATCATATATTTAGATAGTGTCATATTAAGGGGGAAAATTAGGCCTAAATCATTTAAACGAACGGATAAACATCTGATTTTACTAAATTTGATGACAACGTTATGCTCAAAAAAATATTTTTATTCTTCCTTCCTATAGTTCTTTTATTACCATGTGCAAATGCTCAATATGTACAAATAGGCGATGGTGGATTTGCCAATGGCAATTTTGGCCCTGTTACCACGGATACATTGCCGGCATTTTATAGCAGGTTTGCTCATATTTATCCTGCGGCTTCTTTGGGAGATTTAGCAGACGGAGATAGCCTATCTGCACTAGTATTTAAACATAGAGCATTCGACTCATTACAAGGCAGTTGCAATGTAAAAATATACCTAAAATCTACATCTCAAGCAGATTTTGGAGCAACTGCTCTTAATTGGCTAGCGGAAACTAGAAACGGTATGACATTGGTTTTTCAAGGAGATATAAAGGATATAGTTGGAGATAAGCCAGGAGACGCAGTTTTTATTTTTAATCAAATAGACAAATTTGCTTGGGATACCACTGGTATGGCTATTAATCTGGAGATGCTAATAGAATATACACAGTCTACCAATCAAGTAGAAAGAATGAATTGGTATGTAGAAAATAGCTTTACTGTTCCAGCCTTTTTCTCTGGTAATGAGAGCAAATATATTTTCGGTTCCAGTACCTCTGGCTTGGACAGTATAACAATCTCATCGTCAGTTATCAAACCTACATTACGTATCTATATTGGTGAGAATACCGACGATTTAGAACTTGAAAAATTATATGCACTTGGCACTGTACCTACTCTTATGAATAGAGCAGATACGGTCAAAGCTTTATTTACTAATGTAGGTAGCGATACCGTCTTTAATAGGAAAGTGTATATGGAAGTATCTGGAGTAAATAGCTTTACAGATTCTACAGTGATATCTAGTATAGCTCCCTATCGAAAGGCGTTTGTCTATTTCCCCAATTACCAACCAATAAATTTAGGTACAGAATCGATAAAAGTAACGCTAGGTCCAGATAGTGTTTTGACTAATAATGAATTAACTAAGGATAGAACAGTAAGTTGCAATGTGTTTTCTCATTCTGACCCATTTGCAGGAAGTAGTGGTGGGGTAGGTTTTAACGGTTCTACGGGTGATTTTGTAGCAAAGTTCTATGTAAATGGTATTAAGTATCTCAATCAGATAAAGGTAGATTTTAATCTTGGAGGGAGGTCATTTCAACTTGCCATGTGGGATGATAATGGAACCGATGGCCTCCCAGGAACTGAGCTTTTCGTTTCTGATACTGCCATATCCGTAGGAGGAACTTTTATAATGCCAGTGTTGCCAAGAGTGCAAGTTTCAGGTGGATTTTATATTGGAATAAGACAAACATCTGGAAACAACGTAGCTTTTAGTTTTCAAGAAGAATCGCCTATAAGACCGAGTACATTTTACTTTGCATCTCCTGCACAGGATACCAATTGGGTAGCATTTTCACCAGGATTTGATTTCAACTTTAATGTGCAGCCTAGACTGCAAGTAGCCAATGATTTAGCGGTTCTAAATATCATTTCCCCTTTCACAGACCAATCGATTCAATATAATGCCAATGACTCAATAGATATTGCGGCCTCTATAATTAATTTTGGCTATCAGAATCAAGCTTCCTTCTTGGTTAATATGGATATTAAAAACAAGTTTAATCAAGTAGTAGCGTCATACAATAAGGTCGTAAGTTTGGCAAGTGATGATACTCTTCTTGTTAATTTTGGAAAATTTAGCAAATTTAATCTAGGGCAGTTTACCGCAGAAGCTTCCGTAGATTTAAACACAGATAGCGTGAAAGATAACAACACAAAGTCGGTGGAGTTCTTCCTTATAAAAGACCACGATGTGGCGGTAGATAGGATTTTTTCTCCTCAAGAAAATGACACATTTGATCTTAATAGAGAAGGCTTTGCACCCACAGTTCGAGTGATTAACTATGGTGAGATTACACAAAACAACTTTAAAGTAGTAGGCGAGCTATTGAATACATCTGGTAATGTGATTAATTACCAAGAGACATTTGTTTCTCTTGTAAAAAATCTTAGCACGATTCATTCTTTCGATACTATGTTTCTGACTCAAGAAGGTTGTTTTACGTATAGGTCTTATACCTTACTAGCTAGAGACTCATTTCCTATAAATGACACAGCACGCGTGCGTATCTGTAGTAGAAAAATAGACGACATTATGATGTTGAGTATCTCCAAACCTAAGGATGATTTTAAGTATGTCAAAGGAGTCACTGTGGAGCCTTTTATAACCTATAGAAATGATGGTAGAAGGAATCAAGATTCTACTTACTTTTATGTATCTGTAACTGGTGAAGCTGGGGAAGTAGTCTATAGAGATACTGCTTTACATGCCACGAAAGTTTTTACCATTGGGCAAGCTATTTTTAAGGACTTAGTGCTGGACTCTTTGGGTGACTATAGTTTTGAGGCTATTGCCTACATAGCAGACGATCAGATAAGAGCTAATGACACTATGCATACTCAATACAGTGTAGTTACCGGAAACGATATAAAACTAATATCAATCTTAGAGCCAGGTAATACGAAGATACTGGGTACTGCTGCCACGAGTCCGCAGCTTATCGTTAGAAATAATGGATCAAATGCCTTGGTGTCAGCCCCAATAAGCATTTTTATAGAAGATAATACTGGAGCAGTAGTATACACAGATAGCCTATCGCTTAACTTGGGAAATTACACTACAGATACTGTTGACTTTAAGTTGCTTAGCTATGATGTGCTAGGAGATTACTATATACACGTAGTAAATGATTGGACCTCAGAAGACGAACCATCTGACAATGACACATTAAATACGAGCTATATAGTCCGCTACTCTAAAGATATATCGCTTATAAAGCACTTAGCACCAGTAGCTAATGATACTGTAGAAATAGATGAAGCAGTAAGTCCAAGTGTTCAGCTTGTAAATTTAGGTGTAGATACTATACAAGAAGTAGAGGTGCTCGTAGAGATAGAGAATGCTAGCAGCACCGTTGTGTTTAGGGATACTTTGAAAATGGTGACACTACCACCTAATACTGGTGTTAGTTTGGTCTCAGACTTGGTTTTTGCTACCCAAACTAAAGGAGTTTATTCTATGATGAGTACGGTGATATCTGCAGATAATAATGCTACTAATAATATATTAACTACTAACTTCATAGTACTATTAAGAAAGGATGCCGCTATAGTAAGCTCCAATCTGCCTACTGAGAATCAAAAACTCTACTATAAAACGATGTATAAGCCTGAAGTAAAGGTGAAAAACAATGGGAGCGAGGAGATTACGAATACAGATGTATCATGCATTGTTACCCTAAAAGACGGTGATGTAATTTTTAATCAAATCAGGAGAGTAACCATACCTGCAAATGGTGAGCTTGTTGTGAGCTTTGATAGCACACTTACTCACGATAAGTTAGATAGTGCTTTGGCACGTTTTGCTATCCAGTCTCCTCAAGATCAAATTAACGGTAATAATGATTTATTTGTTGACTTTCAGTTTGTTGTAGGACTTGGCGTTTCAGACTTTAGCTCTTTGCAAGCCGAGGTGTATCCTAATCCGTTCACTACACAGATTCATATAAAAGCGATACAGCCAGTTACAGCTATACGATTTATAGATCTAGCTGGTAAAGTGGTTTATACTCAAGAGGTTGCTAAAAAGATGGATCTAGATATTTCTAATGTACTAGCATCGGGCCAGTATATCTTAGAAGTATTTTATACAAAAGGTTCTGACCGATTTTCTATCATAAAATCAGATAACTAGAAAGCCATAAATTAAAAGAAGGAGCATCATGCGATACTCCTTCTAACTAATTAACTAAACCTTATTTATCTTAGAGAAGATGCGCAAACTTAATGCAAGCAGAGAGATAAGTCCTTGACCTTAAGTACTTCATTGCCCACATTGCTTTTTAGGGTTACTTGGATTGTATATGTTTCTGTACAATCTAGCTTAGAATTATCGAATTTTATTCTATTCACGACGCTGTTAGCGTCTTTTTTGCCACTATCTAGTTTCTTTTTAATGTTGAGAACTCCAAGGAATTTTTTAGTGTAATACACCGAGTAGCTAATTTTCGCCTTGTTAGGATTGAAGATAATAGCTTGATTACTATCCATTCTCAAAATTTTAGCAGATAAAATTGAAAGTTTTTGCACCTGACCTAGCTCGTATGCTAAGTCAAACTGAGCCACACCATATCCGCGTATGGAGTCAGGAGATTCAGCGTCCATTGCAGTAGCTTTTATTAATTCTCTTATTTGCTGTGGATTCAATTCTGGGTAAGCTTGTAAAAGACACGCCACACCTCCTGCAGCTATAGGGGTAGCATAACTTGTTCCGTATCCTTGATAGTAGCTTCCACTAGGGCTAGCTACCCAGGCTAATACACCGCAAGCCGCTATGTCTGGCTTTACCACGCCATCGGCATTATAGCCTTGGCTAGAGAATTTGCCAGGTTTATTTTTAAGACTTACAGCTCCTACTGCTAGTACTTCTGCAGCATCTGCTGGAGTTCCTATCTTTCGCCATTTGTTATCTCCTTCGTTGCCCGCACTGTTTATTACCAGTATTCCTTTTTCAGTTGCTGTTTTAGCTGCTAAGCTGATGTAGCTTGTTTTGCCATTGAGGTCTTTATGCGTATAGCTTAAGGTGGTGTCATCATACCTATTATACCCGAGTGATGAAGTAATCATATCTACGCCTAGACTATCTGCTATCTCAGCTGCTTTGCACCAGTTCAATTCTTCAACAGGATATTCAGTAGGGCCATTTTCTGTTCTAAAAAGAGTGACATGTGCTTTAGGAGCAGAGCCAATATATTTGCCTTTGTCGTATGATCCAAAACATGATGCACACGAGGTGCCGTGATTATCAGAATTGGTTAGCTCATTATCTAGGTCTACTAAATCGTATCCGTAGGTTAACAGTCCATTTCCTTGATGTTTTACAAAGGCAGGAATGATGTTTAGGTTTTTAAAGCCTGCGTCAAATATCGCTATATCTATACCCGAACCGTCAAATCCCTTTCGATGCAGTTCTATTACTCCTATTTGATTGTTTTGGCCATATGAGGCTCCGTATTCCGCTTCTGTAAGAGTAATGATAGTCATATCACTTTCTTTAAGTTTCAGAATTGGCGACACAAAAGTGGGTGCTTCAATTACGCGGATTTTAGTAGCCTTGCCAGCATATTTTACTTGCTTCACAAAAGGCAGATTTTCTAGTTTGGAAAGATTGTTTTCGTCTGAAGAAACCACAATAGCATTGTGCCATTTTAGCGAATATCTGAAGATAATATTGGTATCTCTAAGCACAGCTGCTACATATGTGCTATTCACAGGGAAGTCAGTCTCTGTAGGCTTTATACCATATTTAGCCCTTCTTTCAATGGCTTTGGGACTTAGGTGATCTTCTGCCTGTCCTATAATTTCTTTGCTATCAAATTGTACGTAAAATACATTCGTACTTTGAGCGTAAGAGCTTGAAATAGAGCTAATTAGGAATAAAGCAGTTTTACCAATTCGACTGCTGATACGTTTGTATATACTCATTGCCATCTTTATATTTTCCGGGTTGTGTTTCTACGTCTATAAGTTTTCTTTCTATCAATCCTATACCTGCGGCATATACTTCACTTTCTACATTCTGAAAAAACGGATCTATCTCATTACCCAAATCTATAGTCAGAGTATTAGAAAATACTAAGTCTTTAGAGATGCTATACGATTGGTCCAAATTAGTGATTTTAGCTTTTTGCGATGCCAAAGTATTCATTTGGTTTGCATCCCATGACTTACTCTCCTTGAGTGGGAAGCTAAGTTTTATTCTTCTTATATCATCTTCCACTTTATGGTAGCTGTAGTCGTCTAGCTGAAGCGTCGCATATCTAACAAAAATCCAATTAGAACCCGATTCTTCTGAAGTTTCTACTAGTATTTTGTAAACTGTATTGCCTGAATTATCTATAAAATCAGATTCTATAGTTTCACGGATTTGGAAGTAGGTAGTATCTGTCCGTTCTGCAAAAGCGTCATGAGCAAGGTTAGTTACATCATAGATGATGTATTTTCCTATATCTAAAGGAGCATAGGATGGGCCACTAAGCTCAGGGTCCTCCACACGCTTGCAAGAAGCAAAGCAGATTAGTAAAACGAATAGAGAAAAAAGGATGTTATTTTTCAAAAGAAATTAGAGTTAGAGTGTACTTAGTGCCTCTAGGATCACTATTTATCTGGTTTATTTCCTCTATGTATTGAAGTACAAGACCTACATTAGCTGCATATGTCTTTCGTTTGAAAAATGAATTTACAGCATTTTTCTCTTGCTCAAAGTACGCAATAGACGTGCTGTCAAAGTTTTGGGTGCCAATATCCATAGGCGTATGAATCTCCTCAAAATAGCAGTCAACACTATTTCTATTGTTTAACTGATTACAATCCCACTCTTTTAAAAGAACAAAAGGAAGGGTAAACTCTATAGTAGTTTCATCTTCAAATGTTTGGAGTAAGTCTATGTCTGTTTTGGTGAGGCTATAGTTACGCTGGAAAATCCAGTCTGAAAATGAATCCTTTTTTACAGATCTAGTTACTTTATAAGATAATTGACCATGTTCGTTTGTAAATGACGAAGCTATTTTATTGCGTTGTAAAAAATGAAAGGTATCTGGTTTTTGAGATCCATCGCCATGGAAGTAGATACTATCTACTTGGTATATCCATGTATGGCCTATTGCTAAGGGTTGATACTTAGAGCTATGATCCTCATTTGGCACCACTTCATTTTTTTTGCAACCGTAACCAGCAAAGGCTAGTATTAAGCAAACGATTATAATTCTCATATGAATTTAATACAAAAATACAATGAAGTTATGTGCAACACTTCACAATAGTAGTTTTATGTTATATTTTTGACCCCTCATGACAACAATACTTGATGGAAAGGCACTTGCTCTCACACTGCGGGGCAAAATAAAAGAAGAAGTTGAAGCACTAAGGAAAGCAGGTCACAGAGCTCCTCATTTAGCGGCTATTCTAGTAGGAGAAGATGGTGCTAGTAAAACATATGTAAACAGCAAAGAGAAAGATTGTGAATATGTAGGTTTCGAATCTATAGTGCATAAGCTTAGTGCGGATACAAGTGAAGAGGATCTTTTAAATCTGATAGAAACAATAAATAACGATAAAAATATTGATGGACTCATTGTTCAACTTCCTGTACCTAAGCACATAGATGCTACTAAGATAATAGAGAGTATAGATCCTGAGATAGATGTAGATGGGTTTCATACGCTCAATGTAGGGAAACTAACTATCAATGAAGATACATACATTAGTGCTACTCCTTTTGGGGTGGTAATGATGCTAGAAGAATATGGCATAGAAACTATAGGAAAACACTGTGTCGTGATAGGACGTAGCAATATAGTAGGTAGACCTATGAGTATTCTCATGAGTCAAGGTGGTAGAGACGCTACGGTGACTGTATGCCATAGGTATACAAAAGATATAGGAGCTTTTACTCGTATGGCTGATATAGTAATAGTGGCGGTTGGTATCCCCGATTTTCTAACTGCAGATATGGTAAAGGAAGGAGCTACTATTATAGATATTGGGATCACACGAGTAGATGCAGATAATAAAAGAGGATACGTACTCAAAGGAGACGTAGACTACGAGGCTGTTAAAGAAAAAAGTGGTGCTATAACTCCA
>Ga0209119_1002611_pt1 | contig 16356 bp, 16 predicted proteins | sample COG_03_FD_184747 | JGI IMG/M metagenome (GOLD analysis project Ga0209119, IMG submission 184747) | Pelagic Microbial community sample from North Sea - COGITO 998_met_03 (SPAdes) (version 2) | ecosystem: Environmental > Aquatic > Marine > Neritic zone/Coastal water | place: Helgoland, sampling... | reverse complement strand
CAGATTGAGGGAGATTGATTTCTCTATTATCTGCCATGGTGATATCCCCTACCCCTTGAGATTCAGGGTAACGCCGGGATTGATCAAAGGATCGCCGGAGAACTGAATACCGGCTTGCTCTAGCACCGATTTAATAGCGGTCAGAATCCGAGTATTAGCATTAGGTATTCCGGATTGCGTCTCATATTTCTTAATTGTTGCAGAGGAAACACCCGCTCTCTCTGAAAGCTCGACGGCACTCCAGCCTAACATAACGCGACCTGCTTTTATTTGACACACTGATATCATATTGGTATATTTATATATACTATATGTATATATTTATAGCTAATTAGTTTAGAGATAATAACATGATTAACGATATATTCGCCAAATTTGATGGCGCTTTTGCCAAAAATACCATCAGGGCCTACAGATCAGACTTTAACCATTATCAAAACTGGTGCCTACAAAATAACCTAGACCCAATTCCTGCAACCGCAGATATCATGGCAATGTACGTTGATTATTTAAGCGAGAACAATAAAAGCGCCACCATCCGCAGACGAATCAATAGCCTAGGCACGGTTCTCAAACTTTCAAAAAATCACGACCCCACCAAACAACCGGAAGTGATACTCGCTCTGAAGCGAATGCATCGCAAAATTGGGCGGCAACAACAGCAAGCTACTCCACTAACAAAGCCGCTGCTCAACCAGCTACTTAGCAACTGTGATAACAGTATCAGGGGTTTAAGAAATCAAGTCCTATTAAGACTCGGCTATGAAACAATGCGACGCCGATCGGAACTCTGCGCCTTTAAGTTTGAGGACATCTGCAAGGGGGCCAATGGAAAACCGGCTATCCGGCTTAACTTCTCTAAGACGGACCAATTCGGGGCCGGAAAGATACTACCCATCAGCCAAGAACTCTTCGACTTAATAGAAAAATGGAGGAGAATGATCAGCGATGAAGCCTATATTCTGAGATCAATTAATAGGCATGGGCATTTTGGGCGGCACCTACATCCAGCAAGTATAAGCACCATATTAAAAGCACTGCAAAAGGATCTGGAAATGGAGTCCGATGAGCAGCCGCTCAGCGGTCATTCATTCAGGGTGGGAGCAGCACTTGATCTATTAGAACAAGGTGAGCCGCTTGAAAGGATCATGCTAAGAGGAGATTGGCAGACGGATTCAAGTACGATGAAGTATTTAAGAAATTGGAATCTCTTTTAACTTGTCGAGATCACTTTGGAGCACCAAAAAAATCCAAAACTGTATCATGAATCATAGAAACATGACTGTCTTGCGGAGGTGCATATTTGGATATGCCATCCGAGAAATACGCAAAACCTTTACTTTGGTGTTCACCGTTTTTAATAGCAACAAACGTCACCAAATCTAGTAATGAAAGTTGTTTTCCTAAAGCCGTAATCATAGTGTCTTTTGTGATCTCAGAAGGATATGTCAAAACCACAAACATGTCTTTCCCTCTGTTATCGATTTCTTCAAACAACTTAACTTCGTTGTCTACCAAAATCGCTGCTAACTGTGTCTGGGCCAAAGAAGCTTGTTCAATAGAGTCAAATGACACTAAAAAATCTCTAGTCATTCGAGGCATAACATCTTTGCACTCTATACCTAAACGTTTCAAGAATGCTCTATGGTCCCTCAGTCGATAATAAAATTTAAGATTTTCATATGGCTTTTGAGACAAACCCGTCGCAATGATCAATTCGGTGTCAGGCAGGCTAAGAAGATCTAGTAATATCTGATCATAAACTAGCAGCATCTCCAAAAAGGGATCTTCATCCTTTCTAACATACCAACTTGGGTTTTTCAAATCTGGTGAATCGACAAAGGACGAATTGAAGAAATAGTGGTGCTGAATGTGAGCACCTGCGTTTAGAAATAATGTAGAAAAATTAGGATTTTTCCTCTTAAGCAAAGTTTTATGAATTTCATATAAAACCATGTCCAAAAACAACGCCTTTCGCCAAGGTTTACCAAACGATGTAGCAGCATATACAGCCATATGGATATAACGAAACGGGTTAACTAAAGCAACGAATGCCAAGCCTAAGTTAAAAACGGTTCTAATGGTAATCTTAGACTTAGAGTTATCGTTAACAGCCTGCACAACCGCTTCTGTAACCCTATTGCTAAGAAAACTATTATCGCAGGGAGTATGAGACCAAGGGTCAGGAATAAAATAAGCTGGGTTATTGAGTTTATTAGATGCGTTCATAGGACTTATCGCACCTACAGAAAAGCCTGCTTTTTCAACTTTTTCAAAAAACTGCTCATATGATGAATTAACGAAATCACCCAGCCTGAACACACTATGCTCATCGTACGTTTTTCCTGTGTGGACAGAAGGCCATTGTATCCATGGCTCCAGACATTCATAATCTGCCTCCGACTCTGTAATATTGAGGCCTTTTTCAATCAAATGTTGAAAAGCAGGCAGGCTGATCCCCTGTCCAAGATAATAACTTACCACGTCAAAGTTTATTTCATTAAGCTCCAACAATATTAATTTTTTCATATCAAGTCAATCTCATATTTTTCTTACAATTAGGCGAACAATGTCCCTCATCAAACATTCATCAGATTTCTATACAACTTATAATGCGCAGAGACAACATGCTCGACACCATAAAACTCCTCAGCAAGCACCCTACCCCTCAAACCCATATTGTGAGACCTATCGGGATTACCCAGTAAGCTCTCAATTTTATTGGCCAACGCCAAATAATCACGAGGTTCTACTAAGACGCCGGTTTGATTTTCGATAATTGCGTCTCTACAACCAGGGTGATTAGTTGTAACTATTGGTGCTCCGCAGGCAGACGCTTCCAGTAATACTTTGGGAATTCCCTCAGGATAATATGACGGATATACAAATAATTCGGCCGAAGCAAGTAATGTATTAACACAACTAACATTCCCCAAATATTCAACATTATTATCTAAGCAAAGACGTTCAATCTCCAACAGTGACAAAGACGATGGGCTTAATTCGTCAATGGAACCTGCAAGTTTGAAATCTACATGCTTAAATAAACCATCAGTCAAAACCCTAGACGCCTTGCAGAATTCTACCACTCCTTTATCAAGTAGAATTCTGGACGCCATAAGAACAAATGGTTTAACTGACGGCAGTTTAGCACTTGGGCTAAACTTATCAAGATCAACCCCCGACCCATGGACCAGTAATACGTTATTCTTCGAAAGTATGTGCTTTTCAACTAGAACATCACGATCATGCTCGCTCTGGCATATAGCGAATGAATTTGCGCCCCCAAATATAATTTTATATAAAGAAACTATAATTTTTAAACGCAACCATGCTCTCCAGCCGTTCGTGTGAAACGCAGGACCCAATCCAGAAATCGCTCCAATAAACGGTACGCCTAAGAGCCTACAAATAACTCCAAGAAATAAGATAGGTTTTATGGTCACCGCGTGAACCAAATCAGGCTTTCCGTTCTTCACTTGAAAAAAAACCCTTATGAATTCACATGCCAAAGAAGCCATTGACGTGTTTTTTCGCCTAAGAACACTATCCTCGAGTGTAAATCCCGAGTAATCTGAAGAGTGGTGCTGGGTGAATTCAGAAAATACTGTCATTAGAATATTATTTTTTAAGGCGCTTTCAGCTATTGGCAACCTGTGCGAGAAAAAGAACCAATCTACATTTACGTACATAAAAATTTTTTTCATAACATCTAAATAAACCCAAATTTATACGTTTAATTATTATTTTATTAACTTATAGCCCAGCCGGAACTGTTATATTTTATAAAATTCTCTATACCAATCGACGAATCTTTGGACACCTTCGTCAATTGACACCTGCGGCCTCAGGTCTATCTTTTTAGTAAAATCGTCCGTATCGGCCCACGTTGCAACGACGTCCCCCGGCTGCATTGGCATAAAGTTCTTATTTGCCTTTATACCTAACGCCGCCTCAAGGGAGGAAACAAAATCCATTAACTTTACAGGCGCGCCATTACCAATATTATAAATTCGGTGAGGCGCACTACTTTCAGCTGGCGACCCTAATTCTACGGTCCAATCGTTGTCAAAAATTGGTATATCTGCTTGAATCCGAACGATTCCATTAATAATGTCATCAATGTACGTAAAATCACGACTAAGCTGGCCATTGTTATAAATATCAATCTCACTACCTTCGAGAATTTTCTTGGTGAATTTAAAAAGCGCCATATCAGGGCGACCCCAGGGACCATAAACGGTGAAGAAACGTAAGCCAGTTATGGGCATTTCATACAGGTGAGAGTAGGTGTGTGCCATTAACTCATTCGACCTCTTAGTCGCAGCATATAGCGAAATGGGATGATTGACGCCATCTCCAGTTGAAAACGGAATTTTATTATTTAGGCCATATACCGAGCTACTTGACGCATAGACTAAATGATTGACCTTACTATGCCGGCAACCCTCCAGCACATTAAGATAGCCAATAAGGTTACTATCCGCATAGGCCATAGGATTAACGATAGAATAACGGACACCTGCTTGCGCAGCGAGATGAATCACAATATCAAACTTTTCATGATCAAATAACTTAGACATTTTTAGACTATCAGCTATATCCATTCTAATAAATGTGAACGACCCGTGCGCAATACGTCGTAACCGTGCATCTTTTAAATCAGTATCATAATAGTCGTTGATGTTATCAATACCAATAACATCATGACCATCCGCAGTTAAACGCTCAACAACCGCGCTACCGATAAAACCGGCAGATCCCGTAACTAAATACTTCATTTGACTTCCTTATTAATTAACCACGATAATTTACCGAAAAGGCATTAAGCGCTTCTACTGTAGACTTACGGGATAAGTTTTTGACTAATCTATCTATTTTTAGGTGGAGAATAATCCCTCGCAGAAAACAAGGCTGCCTCACTCAGCGAGATCAAACTAACACCTTAGTAATCTTCAGAACCAGTATCCAAAGTACTTAGATTGACACGAGCTCGACTGCTCAGAACCAAACTCCCCACTTATTATAACATTGCAATCAAAACACAATAATATAAAATGGCGCATTAGAAACTTTCCCCACGGATAAAATCCTAACTGGCGTTCTGTAGTTTTACTGCGTCAAATAATGGTTATTTAGTTGACAGCATAAAAGCGTTATATTGCGGGCCATGGAGCATAATCGAAAGAAATCACGTAGGGTAAGCGTTAAATATAACCTAAAGTTATTGAGTATAAATGCATCGCTCCTTAAGTCACATTAGGGTCGTGGCGAACGATATAAACAATTAACTTTTCATACCTTTACAAAGCGGAGTGGTAACATGTACAAAACGAGTATGTTTGACTATCTTATAACAAAAATACATGAGGCACCCTTCAGGAGCAAGCCGTTTAAGCACGTCCATATCGATGACTTTTTTAGCAAAGAGGACTTTAAGGCAATAACATGCAATTCTGAGATTACAATCAAGGAATGCTTTACTGATAGAGAGTTATTCTCACAGCTATTCCAAAACAACTACCAAGTCATCTCATTTCCAGGATGCACTACCGACTACAACGAATACATTAGCAAGCGCTCAAAAGGCGAATCACTGAAATCACACACTGCCTGTGAGAGTGCAGGAATTGTCCTCCGCCTCCAGCCAAGAACGTCGATTCTTATCGCATTAAACGAATTCCTAGCTTCTGAAGAGTTTAATAGCGCGATCGCGGCTAAGTTTGGCATAGATTTCAACTCATGCAATATCGATGGGGGCATTCAAAAATATCTAGATGGTTATGAGATATCACCACATCCAGACATCAGAAAAAAAGCAGCTACCTTCATGGTCAATATAAATCCGGACAAAGACAGTGAGTCTCGGAACCACCATACTCATTATCTTAAATTTAAACCGGACTACAGTTATATCGAAGATTTTTGGACAGAAAACCAAGATGCCGAACGGCAGTGGGTCCCATGGGAGTGGTGTACGACTGAATTCATGCAGACCACTAACAACTCAATCGTGCTGTTCTCCCCCTCAAATAACACTATGCATGGTGTCAAAGCGGAATATGATCACCTATCAACTCAGAGGACCCAGTTATATGGCAATCTTTGGTACTCATGCGATGAGACACTATATACACCAAGTTGGGAGCAGCTTGCCGTAGAAGATTTTAGGAAACCAAACCGTAATATCAGCCTACTCAAAAATCTTTTTAGACCCATATCTGAATTTGGTCGGTCAGCTGTAAAGCGATTCACAGTCAATGACCCCAACATTAAAGACAGAGGCTACTAGCATAACTGGCCAGGCGACAAATGCGACCTAGTTTTGCTTTATAACTATATTGTTATTTTAGAGAAAAGACTGAACAAAGTTAAACTAAAACCAAAAGTTGCATAACTTAGTCGTCTAATACGAACAAACATCCACTTAAGATACCAGTAGAGGCTGGGAACACTGCAGTCACGCTCACTTCACAGTACGATAAAAAAACGGAAATAGGACCAAAACAAAGATCAAACTTGAATAAATATAGTGACCTTTAAGCTCCGCCATGAGAGCAAGAGGCAGTGCTATCATAACATAGAGCCTGTCCCAAGCAGCCTCTGAACTCTTAGCAGCTGACCACCATATATACAGAACGGGAAAATAGTAGAAGAAAAAGGAGAATATACCATACATAAATAAAGTCTGAATAAAGCCAGCATCGGAGGAATGCGCTTGCGCCTGCATTGCCTGTGGACCCCAATGCTGAAAGCCATTGCCGTATGTTATTTCAGACAGGGTATGTGGTAATTTGTACGTTTTTGCTATTTGCGTTGTACTCTCTGACGAAAACGTTCCTGTCTCTTGAAAGTTAAAAAATACTTCGAAAGTACGGATAATGGTAACGTCCACCACAGAGAAATCAATATATGGGAAAAAAATCGGCACCGATAAAAACAGCATCAAAGGCACTGCTGCCAAGATAACTAAACCTTTAATGGTAAATACTTTTTTTGAAAAAAGAGCAACCACAACCAAAAAACCCACACTACCAATCAAAATACCTGTTCTGCCTGTAAAAAATGTAGCTATATAGGATAAAACAAATAAACAGGCGCCTATCTTTGGATTGATCTTGCCTATCATCGAAAAATACAACGCGTAGAGAGCAATGAAACCGCAGGAAACACCCGCTGCGGAATAACCAGCGAATAAACCTTTGGCACGGTAAGACACTTCGCGGCCATGATGAAGAGAACTCTGAAGGTCGTTCACAATACTACGCAAACCAAATATATTAAAGTATTCGCAGTACATTACGACAACCGTAAAAAGTAAGACAACCGTGAACCATTTAAAGAAAAATATTTCCTCAATTCGCGAAATTGCATTTGGAACCAAAATCAACAAAAGGGATAATTTAATCAACCTCACAATCCCAAATGGATCATGGTTGTTGGCAAAAGCTATATACGCAAATGGAATTATTAAAAACACACAACACGATACTTTTAATAGCTCCCTGTCAAGTATGAGGGATTTCCGTCTAAAAAAATCAACGAGCAGAATACAAAAAGCAAGAAGGAGAACAAAGTCAACTGCTCCATATCGGGGGACGACGGCCAGGCAAAATAGAAACAAAAACTTCAGCATTCACACTCACCCAATAACTTAGCAAGTATTACTGTGGTCTGACTTTTTGAATACTTATTTTTGATAGTATGATAAAGCTTTGAAGCCGGAACTCTCAGACCTCTAACAGCCATAATGGTCTCGACTAAGGATTCTAAGTTGTCTTGCTCATAATAATTTGCCTGATTACATGTGACTTCCCTAAATATGTCCTTATCCGGACAAATTACCGTACAACCGGCCAAAATAGCCTCAATAATGGTTAATCCAAAAGATTCCGTATAAGACGTGCATACATATATATCTGTTTCACGATATATGCATCCGACACTTTTAAGCTCCCCATAAAAATTGTACCGAGAACCAAAACACTCGTTTACAAGTCTCAAGTCCGTGCTTTTCCCAACAATATTGAAAACGTAATCCTTGCACAATGTTTCAACAACTCTGCATGCCTTTAGAAATAGCACTAAATTCTTATTAGGATGATCGCGCCCAATAAACGTAATGCCGTTTCGAAAGGTACACTCCAAAACCCCAGGCAGCACCTCAACATTATTATATATGACAACCGAATTACTCTTTCGAAATCCATAGCTAAAGTGCTTAATACGGCATGATTCACTTACAAAAACAACCTTTTCTGGAACCACCCAACTTAATATTGAAGAGAGATAAGTGGAAATATATGTGCTGTAACTGTCCGTTTTTCTGTCAAGACCACCATGATGAATCGACCAGAATACCTTTTTCCTAAAGTTTAATTTCGCTATTACAGAAACAATACACGCATGATACATCCAAGCCTTAAAATACCCATTAGAAAATATGGTATCAATCAAAAATTGCCCCCAATATTTGGGCTTATTCAAATGACGCACCTTAACCCCTACATCGCGAATCCTATCACTATAGAAATCCTCACCATGGAGTGAGTAGACGATATTATTAGAAACAACGGTGTCTATTGATACCAAATAGTTAAGCAGGGCCTTCTGTACACCGCCACTTTCTAACGACGTAATAAGATGGACATTAAGCATATGACCCCTCAGTTAACTTTACTAATAGTTCATCAAACTCTCTTACATCGTGCCTATTTATCGACACTGCATGCTGCAACGAGTTAAAAAATTCATCATCTTCACTTACTAGAGCATCCCCAACCGATAAACTCTTAAAGAAACCACTAACTTTATCGTCCCAATCAAAGCAGATAACCTCATTACCATTACCCAAACCCAAGATCGCCGAATGCAGCCTTGTACCGAAAATAAAACGGTTATCCCTATAGACGTCAAGCAGTTTATCTAAATCACTTGGAATCACTAACCGTAAATCACTGCCATGCTTATTTCCAAAATAATCAAATATATACTTAGCCGCACCGTAGTCTGAATCTTCACCTGTGGTAAAAATAGTAACTTTGTAATCTACCGAAGCTTCAATAAATTTAATCATCGATTCGATGTACTGATCGAATTTACCTGTATCAGAAAAAAAACCATGGGACTGTAAACCCATTATATTTATGGCTAAGTGTTTGGAGTTTCTCGCACCATTATGTGGTGGGACAAGCAAGGCAAAATCAGGCATGAACTTAGCGGAAATCCCGTACTGGTTGCTGCAAAGCTCAATCGAACTATGATCTCTGACATACACAAACTCTGCTCCACACATAAATCTCCGAATTAAAAATCGTGCAATTCTACTATCGATTCTTCGCGCTGAAACACCTGCAATACCGTACTTCTTCGCCTTTAACTTACAGATCATTGAAATAATGAACAAATTGACAGGAAAAACGCATTTATTATTGATTATGAGGGAGCCGCCACCAAATAGAACAAAATCACAGCTTCCCACTTCTTTGAACACGACATTTGACCGCCTGAAATTATATACAAGCAACCTTAGATGCAAAAAGATGAAATGTAATACTCTGTGACTCTTAGCCAAAGAATATATACTCCCACACTTAGGTGATGTGACACGTCCTGATGAAGGGAGTAGGGAAAGTTGTAACTGTGTCACGCTGATACAGTCCTTCTGGAGTAATAAAGCTTTAATACCCTGGTATATTGCGTGATCACCTAGATTAGAACCTCCGGCCTCATTAACGGACAGGACCCTCAATTTTTGATGACCCGAAGGTGGGAAAGGCTCTTGTTAAACATTTTTCGATACACAAAATAGAGACGATTTTTTAACTTATTAAATACATAAGTAAGTCGAATAAACAGCGATTTGTTACTCCTATGAAGAGCAAAACTGTTTACATATTCATCGTAGTGAAATTTCTGCAAAGCACCTTTTGCAACAATGGAGCTTGTTAAATTTGATTCATGGCGTCGATACTCCGACAATATAGATCGATTGATATAGATCTTTCCAGATGTCGCCAATTTTAACCAGGTTAACCATTCCCCGTGACTAATGAATGTCGCATCAAAGCCACCAACTTGCTCGAGAGATTTTTTATGAATGCAAATTCCGACGGACACTACATAATTCCATCTCATTAAAGAGGCGAAATCTATATAACCGTTCTTGAATTTATCCAGCCGACGTCCACGAACCAAAATATCCGTTTTATTATCACCAGCTATATAGACCGCGTCACAGAAAATAGCGGAAAAACATTGGCCAATACTCAATATAAACTGATTTAAAGAGTCGAGGTGTGTGGGGCTCACAAGGTCATCTTGACCGAGAATGATAATGTATTCACCACGTGAATGAGATACTCCCGTGTTTAGACTCGACATCAAGCCAAGGTTAACGCTATTGTTAATGAGTGTAATTTTGTCACTATTTATTGAAGCTAACAAATCACACAACACGTTTTTTTCATTTCCAGACGACGCATCATCGATCAGAATCAGCTCATAATTATCAAAGACTTGATTTAAAATTGAATTGATCGTTGCTTCTATATATCTGGAACCATTGTAGAAGGGAACGATGAAGCTAAACTTTACCATCTTAGCTGGACCTGTATTTGTAGTATAAACGGAGCAGAGCCAATAGTGAGCACGCCACTAGACTGACCGACATTGCAATCGACACACCCTGAGCGCCATACGGCGCAAGATATAGACATAGTAATACGTTAAGAATTGCACACGGAGCTATTATCATAACAACAATAGAGTGTTCGTTAATCGAATGAAGAGTGGCAAAGGATACAAAATTGATAATGGAGCCCCATACACCTATCGATTGATACTTTAACACTGCAGTAGCTGACGCGTAACCATCACCTAGAGCAGTAGTAATGATTATATCCGCATACCTATACAAGCCGTAGCTCACTGGTATATATAGGATTAGTAACAAAAAAATGACTTTGAAGCCGTATAATATGGCGCGTCTGCGACCATGCTCATTAAAGATACCCCTAAAATAGGGAAGTAAAGATTGAGTTAAAACTCCGAGAGATAACACCAAAATGGAAATTATTTTATATGAGGAGCTGAATAGGCCTACTCCGTCTAAATCCCCCCCAAGGAACCCAAGAACGAAAATAGGAGCATAGTCAAATCCCATGGTAAAGATGGTTGCAATAAACAACGGATTCCCATTTCCAAAATAAGAACGGCATCCGGACTTTTTACTTTCAAAAACAGAGTGGAAGAAATCAAGTGTCCCAAAAGTCGATATGAGCGATACCATTAGAATTAAAAATATCAGAGCATTAAATTCGATTAGATTAAAGTAGTATAAAGAAACTACAATTAAGCGACCCAAAACGTATTGTCCTTGGACCCAAAAGTAGGAAGAGTTAGGCCTATAATACCTAGCATACGAGCTGTATAGTCGCTCACGATATACTTTTAGAATCCCGATCTCTATAAAGATAACAGCAAATATAAAGAAATAGTCACTTTTTAGTAATATAACGACGTATACCGCTGCAATAAATATCGCGAATACAAAAAAATATCTTAGATTACCTGTTAAATCAGATAAATTATTTTGGGTCGTATCAGGGATCGATTTATTGAAATATGTTGCGTTACCAAACAATGCGATATTGGCAATAAAAGAACTAATAGTCACGTAGAAAAAAAAGGTTCCCGAAATTTCAGGGCTTGATCCTCTGATAAATATAAAACTTGAAAGCATCAATAAGAAACTAGACAACAACCCAATGCTTGTAAATCCAATTACCTTTTTGAAACTAATTGACACGGCCAATCTCTCGGGCTGGATTCCCAGCAATTATAGTATTGTCACCGAAACATTTTGTAACTACGCTGCCAGCTCCAATTACTGAGTTGTCGCCAATGCAAACAGACTTTAAAATAACAACATTATCCCCAATAAACACATTCTCACCGATATGAACATCACCTCCCAAGCTGTTATCCGACTTGCGATTTTTCTCAATAGAGTGAAAATCTGTATCGTATATTTTAACATCATTGCCAATTAGGCATTTACTTCCAATGCTCACGCTATAATTTGAAATAATACTTATTCTATTTCCAATTACAGTGGATTCTCCAATCATAATACCACCAGATCCGCTCCTTATATCAAGATATGAGTATGAAAAGAATCCAGGAGACGATGAGTTACCTATGGTTGTCTTATCCCCAATGACTAATCTACCTCTACCTGCAGATCTTACGATAAAAACTTGTCTTGCCGTCAAAATGAATTTTTTGTAACCAATTTTAGTCGATAAGAAATAGAACGGTGAGTAGAGCAGTATTTTCAACAAGGCATTTATCATACTTTGTACTCATTAATCACTGCAATCACTCTAAAAATATCAGTGTCTGTAATTGTCGGATCAATCGGAAGTGACAGAACTTGCTCATGGATACGCTCAGTCAATGGGAGATCGAGGTTTTTGAATTTGGTGTAAGCCTTTTGCTTATGAGGTGGTATGGGATAATGGATCAGGGTGTGAATATCATTGGCTGATAAATATGTTCTAAAATCATCTCTACGCTCGCAGGATACTACAAACAAATGCCAAACATTAGTCAACTTATCTGTATTAGTTGGTTTAGTTATTAAGGGATTTTTAATTCCTTCAAGATAACACTCGGCAATATATTGTCGACGCTCAGTGTCTCTCTCTAAATAATTCAACTTAACGCTTAACATAGCCGCTTGAATCTCATCTAATCTGCTGTTTACCCCTTGATATAAATTTTCATATTTCTTATGTGAACCATAATTCCCTAAAGCTTTAATTGTATCAGCAAGGTCTTGGCAGTTAGTTACAACTGCCCCAGCGTCCCCCAACGCGCCCAAATTCTTGCCCGGGTAAAAACTAAACGCCCCTGCATGCCCCCAATTACCGGCTCTTTTCCCCGACATTTCTGCACCATGAGCTTGAGCGCAATCTTCCAATACCAATAACTTATATTTTTCTGCAATCTTCATTATCGCAGGCATCGGTGATATCAGACCATATAAATGCACAGGTAATATGACCTTTGTTTTTGTCGATATTGCTTGTTCGATAATTTCTTCGGTTAGATTATAAGTATTCTCATCAGGATCCACAAAAACTGGGGTCAAATTGTTTTCGGTTATAGCTAAGATAGTGGCTATGTAAGTATTAGCCTGCACTATAACTTCGTCACCTTCTTTCAGTTTCCCCAGTTCCTTCCAAGCTCTTAATGTGAGCGTCAATGCATCAAGGCCATTTGCCACTCCTACACATCTTTCAGTTCCACAATAAGCCGAAAACTGCTTTTCAAAATTCTCCAACTCGCTACCCATCAAATACCAGCCAGAATCGATGACTCTTCCGCAAGCTTCTTTAAGTTCGCTTTCGTATTGCGAATTTATTTTCTTTAAATCTAAGAATGTGACCATTTGTTTACGTTACCATATCAAGAAAAACGCCATAATCTCTAACGTAGTCATCATCATCGTAAAAGTCAGATGCAAACACTATTAGGACTGCATCGATGGAGTACTTATATTGAATCCCCCAAACCATAGGTGGGAGATAGATACCTTTGTTTGCTGTATCTAAAATAAACTCCTGCCTCTGCTTCCCGTCATCAGCCACAAGATGGCAGCTTCCCTTAATGCAAACCAAGAATTGGTGACACTCTTTATGCGCATGTGCTCCCCGCACTTTATTGTGAGGAACATCAAAAATAGTAAAGTATCTTTTAGCGGCGAAAGGAATTTCTTTTCCAAATTCACCAACTGTCAGATTACCTCGCATATCATTAATTAAAGTCAGTTCGTGCAGAGTTACCCCTTTGACATAAACAACTTCAGACTCTGGCTCTCCACGCAATAAAGGATTTACTTGACTCCTTTCGGTAGTGACATAGTCGATAATACGCGCTGGATTACCCGCAACGATTGCATTATCCGGAACATCTCTTGAAACTACGGATCCGGCTCCCACTATCGCGTTTGTCCCGATTATAATTCCTGGTAAAATCGTGGCTGCAGCACCAATAGAGGCACCTCGCTTTACAATAGTTTCTAGGAATTTTTCAGGATATAATTTAGAACGCGGGTACTTATCGTTTGTAAATGTAACATTTGGTCCGACAAATACATCTTGTTCCAACACAATTCCATCCCACAATTGCACTCCGGACTTAACTGTTACGTTGTCACCAATCGTCACTCGGTTCTCTATAAAGCAATGAGAACAAATATTACAATTTTCACCAATGATGGCTCCAGGCAATATCACTACAAATTGCCACACATTTGTATTTTTACCTATAGCTTCACTTTGTATATCTGCAGTGTTATGTTTCATAATGCTCCCAAATCAACTTAATAAATCTAGTAAGTACACACCATAGCTATTTTTTTTAAGAGGTTCTGCAATTTCCCTAATCTCCGCAGCAGTTAACCAGCCCTGACTGAATGCTATTTCTTCAAGACAAGCGATTTTGAAACACTGCCGTTTCTCGATGGTTTGAACATAATGGCTAGCATCCATAAGACTATCAAAAGTACCGGTATCAAGCCAAGCGAACCCCCGGCCGAGTAATTCAACATTTAAAGTTCCGCGTTTTAAGTATTCATTATTAATACTCGTTATCTCCATTTCGCCACGTTCAGATGGGATTACTTTTTTTGCTATTTCAACCACATCATTATCATAGAAATACAGACCTGTTACTGCAAATTTTGATTTGGCTATATCTGGCTTTTCTTCGATTGAAATCACTTTCAGATTTTCATCAAATTCCACAACCCCAAACCGCTCGGGGTCATTTACCCTATAACCAAATACTGTCGCTCCTTTTTTACGCGCCCCAACACTTAGGAGTTTTGGTGTAAAACCCTGACCAAAAAATATATTATCGCCCAGCACCAAACATACATTATCACTTCCAATAAACTCTTCACCTATAATAAAGGCTTGAGCCAACCCATCAGGTTTTTTTTGCATTGCATATGTAATGTTTATTCCAAACTGACTCCCATCTCCTAACATTCTAGCGAATGCATCCTGGTCATGGGGTGTAGTGATAATCAAAATATCTTGGATTCCAGCTAACATTAAAACTGATAGTGGATAATAGATCATAGGCTTGTCATACACTGGTAGTAATTGCTTCGATATGCCCGTGGTAATGGGATACAGTCTACTCCCAGAACCACCAGCCAAAACTATTCCCTTCATTTTTATCTCACTTATTTCACTGACTCTTTTTTGCCGTTCAAGTTCGACGCCTGATTGTTCAGATACCATAATACGGTTTTATGCAGACCTGACTCAAACGTCTCTTCGGGGAACCATCCGAGATCTGTCCAAATTTTAGTTGCGTCAATCGCATAACGTTGGTCATGCCCTGGCCTGTCTGCAATATGAGTAATCTGCGCGCGATATGAACCCTGAGCTAACGGCACTAACTGGTCCAGTAAATCACAAATTAGGTTAACAACCTGAATATTAGCCTTTTCGTTATGGCCCCCAATATTATATGTCTGCCCAACTCGACCTTTAGTGATCACTATATATAAGGCGCGAGCATGATCTTCAACATACAGCCAGTCTCGCACCTGATCACCAGCTCCATAGATAGGAATGGCCTTATTGTTAAGGGCACTCAGTATTACCAGAGGAATTAACTTCTCGGGGAACTGGTAAGGGCCGTAATTATTTGAACAGTTTGTTATAACTATTGGAAGCTTGTAAGTTCGATGCCAAGCCCGAACTAAATGGTCTGATGCGGCCTTCGATGCGGAGTAAGGCGAACTCGGGGCATAAGGCGTTTCTTCTGTAAATGTGGCGTCATCACTCGCCAAATCCCCATAAACTTCATCAGTAGATATGTGATGAAATTTAAATGATGTTTTTTTGGGTTCATCTAAATTCGACCAATATTCTCTAGACACTTCAAGTATATTGTGAGTACCTACTACATTTGTTTGAATGAAGGCATCAGAACTGTAAATTGAACGGTCAACGTGACTCTCCGCTGCCAAGTGCATTACAGCATCAGGCTTTTGGTCACCAAAGACCCGTGTAAGCTCCAATCTATCACATACATCTACCTCCTCAAAAACATACCTGGCATCTTGAGAGATGCAATCGAGAGACTCCAAGCTACCTGCATAGGTCAGGCTATCAACGTTAATAACACTATGGTCAGTATTATTAATAATGTACCGAATTAGTGCTGAGCCAATAAATCCAGCACCGCCTGTTACTAGTATTTTCATCCCAAAATTCCTTGCGAGAAGTTTCGTATCCCCGCGATCAATTTATATAAAACTGCACCAGCGTA
>Ga0209119_1002608_pt1 | contig 16375 bp, 11 predicted proteins | sample COG_03_FD_184747 | JGI IMG/M metagenome (GOLD analysis project Ga0209119, IMG submission 184747) | Pelagic Microbial community sample from North Sea - COGITO 998_met_03 (SPAdes) (version 2) | ecosystem: Environmental > Aquatic > Marine > Neritic zone/Coastal water | place: Helgoland, sampling... | reverse complement strand
TTCATTTTTTAAATTATTTTTAATTTGCCCATTTTTAAATTATTTTTAATTTGCCCATTTTTAATTTATTTTTAATTTGTCCATTTTTAAATTATTTTTATTTTATTTATTAATATTTCAAGTTCATCTAATGATTTACCAATAACATCTACAGTTGGCTCGTCTGAGTTTTCTTCCACCAAAATCCCCATTTCATCCATTTCTTTTTCGAGTTCTTCGTATTTAACTTTAATTTCTTTAATGGGATACCCCATTTCGACATAATGTTTTTTACGTAAATACCAACTACTTTTTAGCACACTGCCCCAGTCCACAATATCAATAATTTGTCTAACAATACTGTAGTCGCCACCCAATCTAAAGATTCGCCCGACAAACTGACTGCTCTTCCTCTTTCTTGGTGAGCATAGAACAATAGCATCAAGTTTTGGAATACTCTTACCAGTGCCCATAAATTGAAAAGTTGATAAAATAACATTAGAATGTATTTCAGCATATTCTATTTCGTCCGATGATGCCCCGCCAACTAATCTTTTTGAATTTATTTTTACATCATCCAAAATATCGGAAATAATATGAAAGCGATTCAATTCCACCCGAATCTTTTCAAGGTATGATCTCCGATCAGCAAACACTAAAACTTGCATGTTTTTTTGACGCAGTTCGTATATTGTTTTTACTATTAAGTGTATCCTAAATGGGTCAGAGCACATCTGACTTACCATTTCCGAAAAACTTATAACATCAAGTGTTTTATTTGTAATAACGATTGTATATTCGGCTGGGGCATTATATTTAATCATTTTAACCTCTCCTTGAAATGGAATGTCATCCTCGGTATATCCATCTAAATCTTTAGCAACTAAAATTGGGCCACAGTTCCATAGATTTACAGTATCCAAATTGTCGGCTCGCTCATGAGGTGTTGCCGATAACCCCAGCATGTAAGTAGAAGATGCGAGTGAATATATTTTCTTTCGTGATTTGGCAACATATTCATGAACTTCATCTAATATTACATACCCAAACTGATGAAAATACTTTTTTGGTTGTTTTAATAAACTATTAATAACACCAACAACGATATCACCATCTTCCTTTTTTTCGCCATAGAAATGTGCTATTTTATTTTTTACATACGCGGTTTTAAGAATTTTTATCCACTGATGAAGTATAGTTTTATTGTGTGTGATGACCAAGGTTTTTCTTTGTATTTTTTCTATCAATCCAGTTGCTAGAAATGTTTTACCTTGACCCGCTGCAAGATTCAATATTACACCAGCCTTTCCCAATTTAGAGTTTTCATCGTTAAAATAATTTTTCATAATATAGTCAGCAACTATAGGTTGATTATTTGTAAATGTGCCCGACCATTTAAATGGCGCGGATGGGAATTTTCCTAAACCAATTTTATTTGAAAAATTATAATTTTTCAAATTAGTTTCAATATACTCTAAAAATCCAAACCTTGGAAATATATATTTCATTGTGTCAAGTTCGTGAATATGGTTGGTTACTTTTATATCATACCCCATTAGTGTAGGAATGCTTATTGTAAATTTATTTATAATTTTGCGGTGTATATTTAAATCCTGTAGCAAATACACATCTATAGAAATACCCTTTCTAGTTAACACGATATTAGCATTATTACAGTTAATGCGATTGTCTTTTTTATTGATACTTTTATTGTTAGTTTTTACACAAGGGTCTTTTTGTTGAAGTGTCGTTAAGTCCGCCCCAGAACTATTTAGTATGTTATCCCAAAGAGACATTTTTGAAACTCTTTTTAATAAGTTAGTGCGATACTAAACTTATTATATATATTCAATTAAAATTTGTTTTATGATACATTTATCAAATCTTACGTAATTAAAATTTGAATATAGAATACATAATATATATATCTCAGAGAAATCTATAGAATACATTGTAATGACTACCATAGGGCATAATTTAGACCAGTGTGTTTTACCGAAAGATATTCCATCAGACCAAATTAAAAAAGCACACACATTGGAAAGGCATTTTGATTTAGAATATCCAAATGCTATTCCGTTAAGTATGAAATATTATGAAAATGAAAATTTTAATAATATACGGCGGTGTAAATTAATATTGTTTAGTCATTGTTTAGGCGATGATGCGGTGTTTAAAAACAACTTTATTCACAATGCCATTAATAAAAAAAAATCAACATATGTATATGAAATCTTGACATCAATTAAATTATCGACACAATCAATAGACACAATCATTTCATATTTATTCAAACAATACTTAACAAAAGAATATATCGCAAAATATTTAGAAAGGGGTTGTTTAAATAGGGCGATTAAAAAGGCAAAATCTTATAATATTAGATGTGTATGGACCGACGAAAAATACGTCGATTTATACCACAGTATATGTTATAAAGTTGCATGTAATATTGATTCAGAATCTATGGTTAATTCGGATTATATTTTTAAAAAAATTATGAATAATCAAGTAGATATAGGCAATATAGCAAATATGACATCAAAAGAATTATGTCCTAAAAAATACGAACAAATTGATGAAAAGATGAATAAAAGAACAAACCTTGAACGAAAGATTAAGTATAGCGAATTGTATAGATGTCGAAAATGTAAGCGCAATCAAACCACTACGGAAAGACGATATGCCCGTTCATGGGATGAAGGCACTGATTTAACAATTACCTGTACATACTGTAACCACTCATGGAATGGTTAATAAATATCCGATAATATTTCGTAGTAGTTATAAAAATTTATTTCGTGATAGTTATAAAAAAATATTTCGTAGTAGTTATAAAAATTTATTTCGTGATAGTTTTAACAGATTTCTTTTTTGGCTTCTTGACAGATTTCTTTTTTGGTTTCTTAACAGATTTCTTTTTTGGTTTCTTAACAGATTTCTTTTTTGGTGCTTTTTTTTTAAGTAGTGTTTTGACGAGATTAATCAGTTCGAGGTCGGTTTTTTCTTTTGACGACTTGGTTTCTTTTTCTAATTCTTTTTTAATTAGATCATTTATTTTTTCTTCCATTGTTTGTCGTTTATATATGTCTGAATATGCGGGAATTAATCGCAACCCTAAATTTTTTAAACGCAATTCTTTATCGAAGTCATATATTCTACTATTTTTTTCAGCTCGAAGTTCGTATTCGGCGCGGAGTCTATCCTTCCTTTCTTTAGCATAATCCTCAATAGCCTTAGTGGCACGATCGTTAGCTCTATTACGGTCTTGTGTATAATCAGCTTCGAGTTTTTTAGCAGCTAATTCGCGTTGTTCAGCAGCCCTTTCCCGCGCTACAATATCATGAAATTTATCACTAGACGAATTAATCAAATCAGAGTCTGATTTATGATCGCTTCTTTCTTTTAATACAGAATCATGAAATGTGCTAACAGTCGGTTGGGTTGGTACATCCGGTTCATAATCTGACAGTATTTCATCAACCTCTTCATCTGATTTGAATTGTAACCGTTCGGCCAATTCACTATCTGAATCAATTTGTTGCTGTATTGGATCAACAGAGGTTCCTTCATTACGATTATTTAAATAATTTGACATATTATTTTAGTATATAATATAAAATATAATAATAAAAATATGTTTTATAGTAATTTGTTTAACACTGTTAAACAGTGTTTCGTAGTATATAAATACATGCCAAATGCGGATTTTTAATTATACCAATTGCTGATTATTATAAACAAATGATGTAAATATATTTATATTTTAAAATAATTCTATATGTGGAAAGAAGTTGACTCGGTTATATACTACATACCAACTGATTTTAAATTTAATCCATCATTGGCGGTGTTTAATTTTGTAGATACGTTGGTTATATTAAAAAAAAAATACACGACGGTTGAATTAGTATACAAGTATGACACAGTTAAATCTAGATTATTAGATATAACAGAAAAAGGTGCTTCTATAATTTTATATCAATGTATTAATTTAAATGAAATTGCCCATATTAAAGAATTATTTGAATTGTTAGTAAAAGATTTACAAATACCAATCATTGCGTTTTTTTCAACATTAAGAAATAAATATTCTAAACCATTTACAAATGTGTGGAAACTTATTGAATTATGTTATTTTAAAAAAAAGTCAGTTGTATCTAAAGAAACATCTATATTTGTTGGACATAAGGCCGGTCGAATAACAGTCAAAAGAAAAATAGACGGTAGTTGTGTCGATAGGGCATTTGCATTTAATGTAGGCATTACTTTTTTTACACCGGGGTGCTTTTTTTTAAAAGAAACTATGGTTAATATATGGCAATTTAGTGATGAAATAATAAATCAGACTTGCCGGCGCTCCATCATCGATAAAAACAATAGAATAACTTTACCAATTATTATCGACGAACTTCACTTATTGCCTAAATCGGATATATATACAGTTATTATAACAGGGTGTCCATCGTGTGGAAAAACAACACTTGCTAAAAAAATTAGACGAAAATGGGATATTGATTATAAAATAGGGACTGTTGCGCATGTAACTGAAAATGACTTTAGTGATTTTTCAAAATTAAATGACACTATTGACAATTATCTTGGCAAAAAAAAATCCGTCATATGTGATATAACTGGCAATAATTATAATATTACACAACTTGTTAAAACAAGCATGGTTAACAAAAGTCCAATTTTAATTATTGAAATTAAAATTAATCAAGAAATATCAAAATTGCTCAACTTTATTAAAATACAAACTAGCGACTCATATGAAAATAGATTATATCCGAAATTTGTATGGGCGAAATATTTTACACAACACAAAGACCTCGCATATAAAGAAGTGCCGTGTGTAAAGCACATAGAATACCCATTAGTTATAAATTTATCCAGCGAATTTTGGTATGAATATTCTTATTAAAGGCTTAAAATTTGAGATATATTAAAAAATAATACACAATGTTAAAGAACAAGTGTAAAACGTCATATGGCATTGCATTGTGTCGATTTAACAGAGATAAAAATCTACAAAGTGAAATCCTGATGATTAAAAAAAGATACACATATCATTATTTTAGTTTTGTATTTGGGCATTATAAAAAATATAATAATAAACATCTACAATACTTATTTAATAATATGACATTTGGTGAAAAGATTGATATATTAAGTATGAAATTTAATAACATGTGGTATCGTTTATGGATTTGCGACCCTGAAAAAAATTATGATATTAGCACAATTTATGATAATAAAAAATCAACAGATTCGTGTTATAAAAATCTAAAATGCTATTTTAGAAAGAAATCTAAATTTGAAACAATATTTTTACGAGACGGCGGCAAGCGATTAAGGCGATTAATTAACAATAGCACAAATGCGGTAACTCCTTGGGAAATTCCTAAAGGTGGTATTAACGAGCTTGAATTGGAATTGGACTGTGCCAAACGCGAATTTGAAGAAGAAACAGGGATTACATCTGATAAATATACAATATTATGGAATGTTAACCCGATTCGAGTTTCTCATAAAGATGACGACATAATATATATTAGTGTATATTATTTAGCATACTTGAATAATAATAGCAATTGGCAACCAAAGGTAAAATTTGACACTTGTAATCAATTAACAGAAATTGAACAAGTACAGTGGGTATCAATGAATGAAATTAAGTTTCTTAATCTTAATGAATCAAGTAAAAAGCGATTAATACAAATATATAAAAAAGTGATTTACTATTTTAAAAAAAAAATTAAAAGTTATTATTATAACCAAATGCCAATTGTAATAAATACATGAATAATGCATTAACAACATTTACAAAATATAATAAATAAATCTTACCCAAACACACTTTCTAGTGATATGATAGCATATAAAAATCCATCTTTATCTTTGTTATTTTTATACACATTTCCAATATCATCTGATAATACCGGCAATGTATTATTAAAGAACATGAACAAAGCCTTATCCGATTCAAGTTTTATGCGCATACGAATAATATAAATAAACTGCCCAACTGTTAAGTCAAATGGAACTAAATATTTTGTTTTGTTCAAATTTAATTCTTTTATGTGTTGGTCATTGATTTCTACAATGATTGGGACTAATGTTTTATACTTAAGTGTAATTTTATCAGATTCGGCTTTTCTTTTTTCAAATGAATTTGCTAATTTAAATTTCGACATATATAAATTTATATAAACAAAATTATATAAATTTAATAATAATTACCGTATCGCAATTATACACATTCTATTTTTTTATAAAATATTATTAATATATTTTTTTACGATTTTTATTGTGTTAATATTTTTAGCGTACGCCCTACTTGACCAGTGTTAATTTTTACTTTGAAGCCGCGGCTGTGATATTTTTTCTTAGTTAATACCCTATCAACTATACCGGTTTTACAGTTAAATTCATAATATGGTTTAATTATTATAACTACTTTATCACCAACTTGCGGGATCACACGCCCTATATTTTTATTTTTTTTTGGGTCATCATAATCTTTACATGATATTCTTGAAACAACAGCCGATATTTTACCAGTATCACCTTTCGTTTTTTTAATTCGCATGTATGTTTTATTATTACCGCCTTTAACGATATAATCCATTTTTATATTTTTTTTAAAATATATATACTTATATATAGCAAATTCAGTTATAATAAATTAATTAAAATGTCAAAACGTGGAATTGAAGAAGAACCATGGGGTGAAAAAAACGAAACTTATATGAAAGAGATTATTCAATTATGTAAAACTAAATCAGCACAACATGAACAAGCCGGTTATCATTTCAAAGGAAAAAATACACACTGGGGGTTGCCATCTATATTAATACCTACTATTATGGCACCGGTATCTGTATTAATTGAATCAGAGCCAGTATCTAGTAAGTATGTTAACGCATGTGCGTTTTTGCTAACAGGTGTGATTGCTGGTGTTGTTTCATTCTTTAAATTCGGCGAGCAGATGGTCACCCATTTCAATTTCGCCGCTCGATATGCCGATGTTATATCAGATATTGAATTGGAATTAATTAAGGATCGCGAATTTAGAACACAATTAGATGTATTTGCAACACGAGTTCATATGATTATTGATAATTTGGCAAACACGGAACCTGTAATACCACAATTTATTGTTGGTGATTCCAAATACGCGGAATCTGGAAAAAAATCACATCGGGTAATTCAACAGGGTGGTGCGGGTGATGTAGTTTAAAATGAATTTAATTATAAAGAATAATACAATTAATACAAATATTAGGAAATAATGGGTTATGATTTAATGATGAAATCATGTAAACATGGAAAATCACAATGTATTTCAGACATGTTATGTAATCATCAAATACTCGACGAATCATATTTTTCATACAACTTTAATTGCTTTAGTGAATATTGGTCTGTTGATATGGCAAATGGGCACTCGGGGCGGGTGGTAGCATTACAACTACGTGATGCAATTGCCCGCATGGAATCAGAAAATATCGGGTCTGATATTCCGTTAAATTGTGACGGATGGACTCCTGTGATTGATGTGTTTCATTATCACATCAAAAGACTACTAAAATTTGTTGAAGGATATCCTAAAATGACTTTTGTAGGTGCTCAGATACAATGCTTTTACCCAGATGATAATGATACAGATGATACAGATAATGAAACAGATGATGATAAGCCGGTGTCCACATGTATTGAAAATGATACAAATGAATCCGTACTGTATTTTTTACACCCAACAAAGGGTAATATTGTGATAGATAGCTATGCGAAGGCATCTGATGTGTTTACTATATTATCATTAACTGGGGATCCTCGATCTAAACAATGGTTAGAAATTGCTAGAACTATGCCAGACGCACCTAAATGATATCTTACATGTATAAATATTTTTTTTAGATGATTTAAAGTCCCCATACCTATTTATTTCTTGTCTAAACGACACATATTAATAATTACAACCTCATTTTATTAAACATTCTAAAGAATATTATGTTTAATAATATAAAAAAATAGGTATGACGACTTTAAACCATCTAAAAAAAAATGAATCATTAGATGACAAGAGGTTGGTAGTTATTAATTCACAAGGTCGTGATTTACAAGAACAAGACACATCAAGTTTCACATATACATTCGATGAACCTTTAAATCGTGTGTCTAAAATAGACCTCATATATAGTAAAATACCAAACACATTCTATAATGTAAATAATGATAATGCCACGATGTCTATCACAACAGAAACATTTAGCGATACATCAACAGTTGCTTTAGTTATTGATGATAATGAAATTCAGAATGACGTAATTGAATCGACAAATATAATTAATGGAACTATTAATAAAACAAATATATTTAATAGCATGGGGAATGTTCAAGTATTAAATGTAGTGACTAAAAATACATTCGTCTATGTCGCAGGTGTGTTTTCGGATTCTATGTTAGACTTGGAGGATTTTACAGGAATTTCTGTAAAAGATTCACTAACAAATAATGGGGCGATGGACTTATTCGTCGCCCAATATTCATTAGAACAGATATTAATATTGCGATTTAAAATATCAGGAACTCGGTCCGATAATAATATTGATATGTATATTACAAATACTGATATATTTTTATCAGGCATTTTCACATCTTTTCCACTAAACTTTTATGATATGCGCGATAATATTTCCAGTAACTTGATATCTGATGGAAATCCATCAGCATTTGTGTGTAGATACAACACAGAAGGCACTCTAATATGGAATTTTAGAATTTTAGGTATTGATTCTACATCAACCCCTACTAAAATTGTTGTTGATGAAGTAGGTGGTTTTGTTTATGTAGTAGGGACATATTCCCGCAATTTAAAAATTTATGATACTGCCCACAACACAAATCCCGTTTTTACATATATGTATACAGGCACCGCTCCAGAAATTTTCATTGCTAAATTTACAATAAATGGGGTGTGGGTATGGACATCACATATTACAGGAAATTGTGTAGTTCGCTCCCTTGTTCTTAATCCATTAACTAGATGCCCCCTTTTTGGTATTGAATATGGAAGTATGCTAACTTTTTACCAATCCGACAATATTACAATTAATGGTAATTTATCATTAGATGGTATACAAAATTTAGGAATTGTTGAATATCAAAGCAATGGTACATTTTTAGATGTTGTTAAAATCGGCGGTAGTAATGTTGATTCGGGAATCCAATTAGACATTAATGAGAATACATTAGCAGTGGCGGGTCTATATTCATCGAATCCGATTAGTTTTTTTCAATCAGACGGCGGGATAGGTTCGAATCTTGAAATTAATGGACAGCACAATAATATATTTATAGCTAAATATAATTTGGCAGTCATGCCTGGAAAAAAAATTTATACATGGGCTACTAATATATATAACGACAGTGCTAATAGCGCACCAGTCTCTATTAGTTTAACTGAGGCAACCGAATTGTTTGACACTACTCAATTTTTAGTTATGGGCAATTATACATCACTATTAAAATTTAATAGTTTTGATAGTATTAATAGCACAGGTATTTTTTATGAATTAGGCCAAGATTTGATTAATAACTTATCTGTCAGTAATACATTTATTGCCAATTACGATACCAATGGTAAATTTCAATATAGGTCTTATATCGTGGCACCGTTAGGTGGTTCATCGATAGGACATGATATAGATGCCCATTCTAATAGTTTGTTTATCGCCGGGACTTTTTTAGGTAATGTTGATGTTTATAATTCAAATAATACTATAGGCAAAACAATACTCAACACAAATCCGACAACGAATAATGGATTATTGGTGTCATACGTTAATAATATAAATAATTATGTAATTGACACAACTACATTAACTAAGAGAATTATATGTAGAACACTGATAGGAACTGATATAAATTACACACTTAATCTAAATGCATTTTCACAACAATTGGGATTTACAACATCGCGAAAATTTCAGGCAATGTGTTTTGGTAGCCAAATTAATTGGACTCAATTGGATGTGAATAGTGTCAATAACACACTAACTATTATTTTTAGGATAGGCAATAAAACAAGTAGAATATTCAATGAATTTACTAAAGTTTTTAGTATTACACAAATAGTATCATCACAAACTGAACCAAGTTATTCCCCGTTTAGTTTGGCATTTGAATTATCTAATGTAATTAAAAACACATTAACTGGAGATGTCGATGTTCCTTTTATCCAAACAGGCAATGCTGTTATTTACGACAGTGTTAAAAAAATATTTTATTTGGTGTTCGATATTAACGGCACATTTAAGGTTATTACAACGACAACAAATTTGGCAGGAAGCACTGGTCTTAATTTATCAAATTCAACATCGCCACATTGTATTATAACGGACAGTGCGTTACAAGATAATAATATAATTAATTCAACGGATAATTCTAAAATATCAATTCAGTTAAATGATAATATTATTAATACACGATTTAATAACGAATCATTTGGCACAGCATTCAAAAGTATTGCAGGCAACAGTGGCTTGTTAGTAATTAATGCAGAAATTGGAAAAAATTTAACGGCAACTTCTGGTAATACATCCGATAAAATAACTGATGATTTACAAACTGGTGATGAAATAACATTTAAAGCACCTTGGCGACAATCTGACACGAATGAAAATACATTTATTAAGGCTCTTAAGTATAAAGATATTGATATATCGTCTGATGGTAAGTATCAAACAGCGGTTGTCGAAGACGGCAGTATATACGTATCATCTAATTTCGGAGAAACGTGGATTACTCGTGAAACGAACCGAAAATGGATTAGTATATCAATGACAGCAAATGGCACTATACAGACTGCGGTTGTTAAAGGTGGTCAAGTATATATTTCAAACAATAGTGGCATTTCATGGGTTGCTCGGGATTCTATTAGAAACTGGCAGTCTGTATCAATATCTAGAGCAACTGGCCAATATCAAACGGCCGTCGTAAGTGGTGGATTTATTTATAGATCATCAAATCACGGAACCTCATGGATAACACGTGGTTTATCAAGAGACTACATTGATATTGCGATATCCGGAAATGGCGAAACACAAACCGCAATCGTTTTTGAAGGCGATATTTATATAAGCAGTGATTTTGGCGTGAGTTGGACTGAAGTTGTTTTAACAAACGATTGGCGAGGTATTGCCATGGATTTTAATGGGGTGCTACAAATGGCAGTCGATTCTACCGGATTCGTATATAAATCGAATAATAATCCAAATATATGGACTTCCGTAGAAGTCTCCAATGGACAGCCATTAAATGGAATTAGTATATCAAGAGATAATGGGCAATATCAAACCGCCGTTGGAAATACAGGTGATATATATACATCATCCGATTCAGGAGATACTTGGCTTACTAATGGACTTAGGGAGAGTTGGAGCAAGGTGTCCGTTTCTGAAAATGGTGTGTATCAAACTGCATGTGTCGATGAAGGTGGTATATATACCACAAATAATAATGGGGGCGATTGGGTTGAAATTAAAGGAGTTAATTCGTGGTGGGGCGCCGCAATGTCGTCTGATGGAACTATACAGATAACTGGTGAATTTGGTGGCAATATATATATATCAAGAGACTCGGGAAACACATGGAATCTGGCCGATACAACAACTGGATCGTGGACTAGCTTTAATATGTCGGCAGATGGTATGATAGTAACTGCCTTTCGTGGTTCAACACACCGATCCGATGATTTTGGAAAAACTTGGACTAATCTTGGAACCACACCGGGTGGTAGTGTTTTTAGCTCGTCTATGTCAGCTGATGGGCGATATCAAATTATTACAGGAGCTATAGGACTTACGGGGCCTATTTATATATCATCTGATTTTGGATTAACATATGTACGAGTCCCACTATTGGACTTGCCTGAATTACGTTGGGGTGGTTGTGCATTATCATCAGATGGTAGATATATGACAGTCGCCGTGCCAAATTTTCAAAATATTTGTTATAGGTCTGAAAATTTTGGGGTAAATTGGACTTTGGTAACATTGCCAATAGTTGTGGGCACCCGAGACATTGCAATGTCGGCTGATGGGCGATATCAAATTATTGTTTCATTCGGTGCCCGTGTTTTAAGATCTACAGATTACGGAGTTAATTGGGAGATAGTTGCTGGGTTGGTATCGACTGGTAGATTTTCAGTTTCTATGTCGGCAAGTGGGCGATATCTGATGACTTTACGTTTAGGTGGTCGGATAGAAATTTCTTCAGATTTTGGCATTACATGGGAAGACAAAGATGCGGACCGTTCTTGGAATTATGGGGCGATGTCAGCGGATGGATCTAAAATGATGGCAGTTGAAACAAACGGCAATATTTTTAACTCAAATGATTTTGGTAATACATGGAAACGCCGTTTATTAATACAAAGCAATCCATATAGAAATTTAGCTTGGGTTTCTTCTACAATATCAGATGATGGCAAACATATAACAACATGTGGTGATTTGACGAGTATTAACTCGTCAAATAATTATGGCATATCATTTACACAATCGGCCCCTACAAATATTGTCTTCCGCGATGTAGCAATGTCGTCAACTGGACAATACCAAACGGCAGTTAGTATTACGTTTTCATACAGAACATCAGATTTTGGATTAAACTGGATTCCATTGGTGGGTCAAATCCCTAGTAGATCAGTTGCGATGAGCGCGGATGGTCAAATACAAATAATTGGGGCCGAATCAGCAGGTCCGCTTCGTCGATCAGATAATTTTGGACTAACATTTGTGGATTTATCAACTCCATCCCTATCATGGAATTCGATATCAATATCCGGTAATGGAGATTATATGTTTGCGTGCTCGAGTGGTGCTCTATATAGAGCGACCTCAGCTGATTTGCCTACCGCATTTACATGGACTCAAGTAACTGGTCTGCCACAAACAAATCTAAATAAAATTGCGACATCAGAGAGTGGCCAAATAGTATTAATTGTACCAACGCAGGGTCGGGTTATGTATTCAAATGATTTTGGGTTGACCTTTGTGCTAGTAGGCCCAACAGAAGTTTCTCCAAGAAGTTTTAATGGAGTTGTGGTTGCCGCAGATGGTGTAAATATGTTTGTTTCTATTGGTGTTGTCCAGTGTCCGGCACAACCATGTTCGTCAATAAATATCGATGGTAATTATATTTACAGGTCTTCGGATAATTGGGTAACTTGGGAAAAAGTCGGTGCTCAGCGACGGTGGTCTAGCATTTCCATGACTCCAAGCGGTAGGCAACTAGTCGCCACAGATTATTATGGGCATATTCATCAATCATTTGATTTTGGTGTTTCTTGGAGTAATCAGCAATCTAACATACAACCGACTCAAACTGCATTATCAGCGAACGGGGCTGTACAAACAACCGTGTCAAATGGTCGAGGTATATATAGGTCGATTAATTCAGGAAACACATGGGACTTTATCCCCGAAATAAATAATTGGAATAATATTGCAATTAGTAGCAATGGTCAGTATCAAACGGCAATTCCATATAATGGATTTATATATGTTTCTACAGATACTGGTTTAACATGGACACCAAGGGCTACTTTAAAGAATTGGCGTGGTATTGATATGGACGAAACTGGGCAATACCAGCATGCCGTTGCGCTTGATGACCAAATATATAGCTCCATTAATTTTGGTGCAGATTGGAATAATATTGGAGATGCTGGTGTTAAAAAATGGCAATCTATTTCAGTATCACAAACAGGCACTACGATATCTGCTGTTGTAAGAGGCGGTAAAATACATGTGTCGACAAATTCTGGTGTTAATTTTGTTGAAAGGGATAATGATCGAAATTGGAGAGATATTAGTATGTCCAAAACTGATGGGACCGGTATAAATCAAACAGCCGTTGTTTACGGGGGAAAAATATATTATTCACGCGACACTGGAAGCACATGGACTGAAACAGACTCAGTCAGAAATTGGCAATCTATTGCTGTCGCAGGTAACGGGACTAATCAGATTGCGGTCGAGTATGAGGGTGCGATATACGAATCAAGCAATTTTGGCGCAACATGGATTCCGCGTGGGTTTGATAAAAACTGGTGGTCGGTATCCACATCGCATAACCCCATTATTCAAAACGCTGTTGTTTACGGAGAAAGCATTTACGAATCAATAGATTTAGGTGTATCATGGGCTATTCAATCTGAATTAAAAGAATTAACATCAATAGCTATATCAAATGATGGAATTAGACAAATAGTTTCTGAAACCGGTGGTCCGTTATATCATTCAAGTGATTCAGGATTATTATGGACTGCCGTTGATGAAGTTCGAAACTGGCAACAGGTATCAATGAATTCTAGCGGGGTAATTCTCGCATGTGTGTACGGGGGTGGAATTTATAGAAATACCGATGGAATAGGTCAGGAGTGGAAACTTGATGCTGGATCGACTAATCAAAATTGGCAGTCTATTTCTTTATCAAATGACAGTAGCATATCGACCGCAGTTGTCAATGGTGGTAAAATATACGTAACTATAGATGGTGGGGCAAATTGGGGGCAAATCTCATCAGTGCCAGACGCGCTATGGTCTGGGATATCATTGGCATCCGCAAATTGGCAAATACAAACTGCTGTTATAAAAGGTGGTAAAATTTATAGAACCGCCGATGGTTGGACAACTTGGAGTGTCGTCGAACAAGATAGAAATTGGCAAGATATCGCAATATCAGAAAATGGAGCCATGCAAACTGCTCTAGTTCAGGGTGGTAATATATATACATCAACCGATGCCGGATTAATCTGGACACCTCGCGATGAAACACGAAATTGGTTAAAATCAAGTATGTCATCAAATGGCATAAAGAGAATTGCTGTAGTTAGTGGTGGTCGAATATACGTATCAACGGATAGCGGGCTTACATGGAATCCAACTGAAAATAATAGAGACTGGCGGGGAATTGCAATGAATGGAAATGGCGATATCCAAGTGGCATGTGATGTAACAAATATTTTTTCACATAATTTTGAATTAAATGCCGACATAACATTAAATGTATCGACTATCGAATCAAATTCTTCTATAAACGATATAGTATTCTTTGAAGAACTGGCAACCATTGAAAACATTTCATTGAATACATTTAATATGGAGGATGGGTTAAGTTATACAATAAGGCGTAAAGAGCCATCGCATACTGTGGATATATACGTACCACCTGGTAATTATACACCGCGCACATTAGTTGACCGAATTAATGTTCTTATACTTGCTGTAAACCCATTATTTATAGCCCCATTTGACTGGGACCAAGCTACCAACAAGATAACATTCACACCATTTTATTCAGGGGCTGGTTTAATAGCGACCACAGAGTTATTAAAAAACATGGGATTTGCCGAAATACCAGCCACATTAACTGAAGGAATAGGAATTACTGCTATTAACATAGTCGGTTCCGATTTAAGTGGTCCATTAAATATTTTTATTAAGAGTGATACAATTGGAAAATTAAAAAAAAATAGAACCGCATTTTCCACAAATAGGAATTTAGAAAATGTAATTGCGCCGCTTGAACTTCATTCCGAAACAAACACATTCAGAATTCCGATGCCTATCGAAATATTCCTTAGTCGGAAAGAAACATTTTCAACAGTGGATTTACAAATTGTTGATGAGTTAGGTAATATAGTAAATCTTAACGGCAGTCATGTTCAGGTTAATTTTTACTTTTATTCGTCTTAAATATATAAATACTAATAATTATAACTTATATTATTCACATAAGCACTAATCAACTCATAATGAATAAAGAAGAATGCCTTAAAATTATTCAGAATGGAATTAAAAAGGAACAATATGATGATAAATATTTTGAAGCGAAACGAGCTTCAGAAAAATTATATGATACTCAAAAAAAGAGTCAAACACAGTGTGATATAAAACAAAACAAAAAACCGAGAAATTAATATAATATTCTATAATCAAAGGACACTCGATGTTGTATATTAGTTCGTATAAATATAATCATTTTAACTATTACATGGTTTTAAATTCGCCGTTATATATTATTCTACTGGTGATGTTTTATTCACCATTTTTTTTCTTGTATTACTAAAAAAACAATTAAACTAGGGTAATGTTAACAATTGATATATTTCTTCGAGAACAGCCTTTGGAAACATTCTATTGTTATTGGTTTAGTATTGTATACTCGATTTATTTTACTTTATAACATCGATAAAAAAAAACTGGATGTTCATACAGGGTTATTAAACCCAATATGAACACCTTGTCGAATATATTATCAAAAGTGTTGTTCAGCCGAATGGCGTCATATTACTCTGACAATTGTTTCACATGTGACTCCC
>Ga0209119_1002601_pt1 | contig 16402 bp, 7 predicted proteins | sample COG_03_FD_184747 | JGI IMG/M metagenome (GOLD analysis project Ga0209119, IMG submission 184747) | Pelagic Microbial community sample from North Sea - COGITO 998_met_03 (SPAdes) (version 2) | ecosystem: Environmental > Aquatic > Marine > Neritic zone/Coastal water | place: Helgoland, sampling... | reverse complement strand
ACTTTCAGGCTAGCCTGTCGGTTGTTGGGTTTCGATGTAGTTACCATGGGGTTGATGATGTTTAGTTGTAAATGTTTCGCTGTATTAGTTTGTATCACCGTTCTGATCGCCAATACTACCTTCGCCAATACTACCTTCGCCAATACTACCTTCGCCGCGGAGCCTGAGTCTGAGTCTGAGTCTGAAGCTAAGTATCTCGTACGTTTTCTTTGGGATGACACCGAACGCCCTAAGAAATCGGATGAAGACAAGGGTGCGCGTAATATTTTAGCTGAGGGCGACACAGCAAAGATGATAGCGGACAGTGTCGTTGCCGCTGCAGCGGGCCCGGTTATGGCGCGCTCTGTTACTGACACGTCGGCAGAAGTGATGTTACCAGTTCTTGTGGTTGCCCGTGATCTAGCCCTGCTTAAGCTTCAGCTTGATGGCTTGCACGTCTCAGTCACAGAGGAGTTCACGGAGCTGAATATGGTGGTCGTGAGCTTGAATCAGCGCCAGATCCAGGTGCTAAAAAGTCATGCTAATGTCCTGAGTATCTCTGCCAACAGAGATCTTCGAACCGCTGCCCTGATCTATTCTGTCAAGGGTGCGCCGGCTCTGGACGTGACGGGCCGTCAGGTCAGTTGGGAGATACTAAACCTCGGAAAACGCAAACTCAATTTGTCGCAATTGACGCTCTCCTGGCCCGAAGCTAATGGTGCCTTGGAGAAGATATTGTGGGACGGTAAGCCCATTGCTATTGATGAGTTACTGGAAGGTGCTGTGATTGAGGCGACGGGTCGCCTAAAGCCCAAGAAGGCCGCGGTGCTGACGTTGGAGTTCTCCTCACCCGCAGTCGATCTACCTGACGATTATGCTATTGCTGTCGAGTTTGACGAGGGGCTGATGATCGAATATGCGAGTCAATCGAACCTGCCCATGCAAGGGCGCCGGCGCGATACCTTCTTCCCATCACTGGTTGATGCTGATCTGCTCCATGTTCAAGGTATTACGGGCAAAGGCGTGGGCGTCGCTATTATCGACACGGGAAGTTGGTCGAATAAATCCTTAAGCCGGAATACAGCTGGTAAGCCGAGAATTAGCGCTTACTATGATGCCCTTGAGAATGCGACAACGCTGCCGATGACGGACGAGAATGGCCACGGCAGCCATATCGCGAGTGTCTTGGCGAGCTCACGCAAGACGCTAGATCTGGAGGGTAACAAGCCTGGCAGTTATCACGGCATCGCACCTGACGCAGACCTGGTCATTGTTCGTGCCTTCGACACGCAGGGTCGAGGTGACTACTTGCATGTGATTCGAGCCATCGCCTATGTCATCGCTCATCAACAGGAATTCAATATTCGAGTAATGAACTTGTCATTCAGTGGCACGCCCATGTCTCACTATTGGCAAGATCCTTTGAATTTGGCCGTCATGGCAGCCTGGCGTGCAGGTATCGTGGTTTTGGTCTCCGCCGGTAATAACGGACCTGAACCCATGACCATTGGGGTGCCAGGCAATGTCCCCTATGTGGTCACCGTTGGCGCCATGACGGACCACTATACGCCAGACGATCTGAGCGATGATTACCTGGCAACATTTTCCGCGGCCGGGCCAACGTTGGAAGGGTTCGTCAAGCCGGAAATTATTGCACCGGGTGGACATATGATGGGCCAAATGTCTCTGCAAAGTGTGATCGCTAACGAGCATCCTGAGTTTCATGACGGCTATACTTATTTTCTGATGTCGGGTACGTCGCAGGCCTCGGCAGTTGCCAGTGGTGTGGCGGCGCTGATGTTACAAGTACATCCTGAATTGAGCCCGGATGAGGTTAAATGTCGGTTGATGGCGTCAGCTCAGGCGGCGACCAATGAAACGGGAGATCTGGCCTATAGTCTGTTTCAGCAAGGGGCAGGTTTGATCAATGCCTGGAGCGCGGTGTACAGCGCTGCCTCTGGATGTGTGAACTTAGGGTTAGATATTAACCAGGATCTGCAGGGGCTAGCCCATTTTGGTGGGCCCGCTAATGTCGATGCCGATGGGAATTTCTATATGACCACCGCGGACGGCTATATTTGGAACATGGGTGTCACGCCTGGAACGGATGGCTACATCTGGAATATGGGTTATATCTGGAATATGGGCTATATCTGGAATATGGGCTATATCTGGAATATGAGTGCGCTGGAGCAGAATGGTTATATCTGGAATATGAGTGATTTCGAGGCGAATGGTTATATCTGGAATATGGCGAACCTCGAAGAAAATGGTTATATCTGGAACATGCGAGACGCTGAAAATAGCGGTTATATCTGGAACATGGCTGGTGCCGAGGATGCCGGCTATATCTGGAATATGCGAGACACCGAAAATAGTGGTTATATCTGGAATATGCGAGACACCGAAAATAGCGGCTATATCTGGAATATGCGAGACACCGAAAATAGCGGCTATATCTGGAATATGCGAGACACCGAAAATAGCGGTTATATCTGGAACATGACGGTGCTAGAGAATAGCAGTGTTGTGATTCCTGCTTTGGTGAGTATCGACAAGTGGGTTGAGCAAGAGTGATTGAGGGCTCTTTCTACTCGGCCTCGACACGTCTTTTCTCACCACGGTTAGCGCATTCTTCAAGCTGTCTGCGTCAGATATGCGATGCACTGTTGCTGACATGGCTAGGACTTTGTTGGAATCCCGTTGGCGCGGCGGAGCATACGCGTCTGGCCGACCATCGAAATTTAATTTTTGATCGACTGGGAACCCAAGAGGGTCTGTCGCAAGCCGCGGTCAGTGCTATCGCGCAGGATCAAGATGGCTTTATTTGGGTGGGTAGCCAAGAGGGTCTGAATCGGTTTGATGGCTATCATTTTGAGACCTACTACCATCGGCCTGCTGATCCAGCGTCGCTGTCCCATGATTCTATCTGGGATTTACTCAGCGATACTCAGGGCAATCTTTGGGTGGGTACTGATGCTGGACTCAATCGCTATAACGCAACGAACAATGAGTTTGAGTCCGTTGCTTTAGATCCGCCTTCAGGGGCGGCATCCGGTGAGGATCGTGGTGCCATACATGTACTGTTCGAGGACTCATCAGGCCGCATCTGGATCGGTACCAGTGCTGGTTTGGTCAGCATGAATGCCGAACGTCAAATGGTGCATTACCATCATGATCCACTTGATCCGGAGAGTCTCAGCGCGGGCAGTGTTAGAGCTGTTTTTGAGGACTCGGTCGGGAAAATCTGGGTGGGCACCGAGCTCGGTGGTCTGAATCGCTTTGATGAAGTGAAGCAAAACTTTGCCCATTATCGCTCCGACCCAGACGACCCAGTCAGCATTAGTGACAACTATATTCGAGCTATTATTGAGGTGGAACCGGGACAGCTCTGGCTGGCTACTTTTAATGGCGGTGTGTCGATATTGGATACGCAGACAGGTACAGCCGAACGACTGCCAATCTCTGAGTTCAAGCGAGCTCGGTCGCTACTCAAAGACCAGGATGGCGATGTCTGGGTGGGTACTGACAGCGGTCTGCATCTGTGGAACAAAAAAATTCGCCGGTTTGGTCGCTATGTGACTGATCCGACAGATATGCATAGCATCAGCGATAACACGGTCTTCGAGTTGTTTCAGGATCACGGTGGCGTGATCTGGGTCGGAACCTTTAACGGTATCAGTAAGTGGAATGCACGTACCGAAACTTTTCCGCATTTTCTGAAGAGCGCCAGCCGGGATATTGATTTGTCGAGCAATGCCATCACCTCATTCGCTGAGTCGACTCAGGGGGATATCTGGATTGGTACATTTGAGGGCTTGAGTAAATGGGACAAGCAAACTCAGCAGTTTATGAATTTCTCCCACCTTCCGCTTGGCCCGCACAATCAACTGGTCATGTCGTTGAAGTTTTATGAAGATGTTTTATGGGTGGGTACCATGTCAGGTGGTGTCACGTTGATTAAAGATGATGTGGTCGTTGGTAGCTATGCCCATGATCCTGAGGATTTGTCGTCTATCAGCGCTGATGCAATCAGCCAAATCTATGTGGATAGTCATGAGCAGTTGTGGCTGACCACTTATGGCGGGGGCGTGAATAGATACCTAGGGGCTGGCAAATTTCGACGCTATCCCGGCGCTGATCTTAAGGCGAGTGTGGCCTTTGACTCGAGAGCGCTGGGTATCATTGAGGGTCCTGGCGGAGTCATGTGGATCGCAACCGACGGCGGTGGTGTCATGCTGCTGGATCCGGATAGTGGCAAAGTCCAGAGCTTAACCCATCAGCCTGAAGACCCGGGCAGTCTGACGAGTAACAACGTGATCTCCTTACTCGCCGTGGATGGCTCAATCATGGTGGGCACTCGAGATCGGGGTATGAATCTGTATCACGTGGAGACGGGCCAGTTCACTGGCTATACCAAGGCTGAAGGCCTTGCCAGTGATGCTGTCTACGGCATGCTCGCAGATCAGCAGGGTAAAATTTGGGTTAGTGGCGGCAAGGGCCTCAGTGTCTTAGATCCAATCACTGGCGAATTTACGCTGTACGACGCTCATCACGGATTACAGAGCGATGACTTCAACAGCGGTGCCTATCTGCAGCTCGAAGATGGCAGTTTTTTGTTTGGTGGGAGTCATGGCTTCAATGCTTTTGATCCTGCCCGTATCAGCGGCAATGCCTATGTTCCGCCGGTACGAATAACCCAATTTTCTAAATTTAATGTAGCGCAGAGCTTCGGCGAGCCCATCACCCGTATGACAGAAATCGAGTTGGCCTACGACGACTCTGTGATCGGCTTCGAATTCCGTGCGATGGATTTTACTGCGCCATCGAAGAATCAGTTCAGCTATATGTTGGCAGGTTTTGATCAAGCTTGGGTGAACGTTAAAGGCATGCGGCAGGTCACCTATACCAACTTGGATGCCGGAGAATATACCTTCAAGGTCAAGGGTTCGAACAATGACGGCGTCTGGAATCCTACGCCGACCCTTCTGAAATTAACTGTTTTGCCACCTATATGGGCGACATGGTGGGCCTATGCGGTCTATCTAGTGCTGGTGTTGGGGGGACTTTACCAATTACAAGTTGCCAATGCGCGACGCTTACGGCGAGAGGCCGAGTTACGGTACAGCGCCCGCTTGCAGTTGTACATTGAGTCACTTGATCTGGCCAGTGATTGTGTGTTGATCGCTGATGCAGATAAAAAGTTAATGTATGCCAACCATGCGACTGCGCGAATACTGGGTGTCGCGCCTGAAGACGCCGTCGGCAAGTCGATTTCGAAGTTGCTCTTCACTGCTTCTGACGATGTGCGCAAATCTACTGAGGGTTTGCATTCTGAAGGGCGCTGGCACGGCGAGGTCAATTCGAGGAGCGGATTGCTGGTGGTTACTACCGATGTGACGATCGCAGCGGTGCGTGATGCGCGAGACAACGTAACAGCCTATGTGTGCATTGCCCGTGACGTCACGCAGAGAAAACGCACTGAATCCGAACTCGCCGATCATCGGCGTAATCTGGAAGTTTTGGTTGCCGATAGAACTCAAGCGCTTGAGCGTGAAATCGCTGAAACCATGTTAGTGCAGCGAGAATTAGCAAACTCCTTAAGAGAAAAGGAGTTGTTGCTTAAAGAGCTGCACCATCGAGTTAAAAATAATATGCAGGTCATCTCCAGTCTGTTGAGTATTCAGGCTGAGACAACGGGTAATGAACAGCTTGCTGAATTGCTTGGCGAAAGCCAGCAGCGCATAAAGTCTATGGCGTTGATTCACGAAAATCTTTATCAGTCTGAGGATTTACTTGAAATTGATTTCGACGACTACATCAGAATGCTTGCTGGTAGTCTACGCCACCTCTACGAGGTTCCGGGTGTTGCTGTGAGTCTCGATATTCGCGTGACTAACGTCTCGTTAGATATTGACTCAGCGGTACCCTGCGGCTTGATTATTAATGAATTGATTTCTAATTCGTTGAAGCACGGGTTTGTCGGACGACAGGGTATAGGCACCATAGTTGTCAAATTTTCGCAAGTCGAAGGCCGTTATGTGTTGCACATTCGTGACGACGGTATTGGCCTGCCTGCAGGATTTGATGTTCATGCGGCGTTGACCATGGGCATGGAGATTGTATCAATCTTGACTCAGCAGCTTGACGGAGAGATTACTTTTGAGAGTAATGGGGGCGCCAGATTTGAGGTTTCATTTCCACAAAAGTTGAAACATCATGATGTCTAAGAAAACACTAGTTGTTGTCGAAGACGAAGTTCTTGTCGCTAGAGATATTAAGGCGCGTTTAACTCGTATGGGCTACGAAGTGTTGGCCACAGCGTCGCGAGGTGAAGAGGCGGTGGAAAAGGTCTTGCGCCTGCGTCCTGACCTGGTATTGATGGACATCAATATAATAGGCGAGATGGACGGCGTCGACGCTGCGATTAATATCCACGTTCAGTATGATGTGCCCGTAATTTTTTGCACCGCCTACTCTAATAGAGAGACCCTCGAGCGTGCCCAAGTAGCTGGCCCTTATGGTTATGTGCTGAAGCCATTTAATAATCGCGAGCTGGAAATTAATATTGAAATCGCCCTGTATAAGCATGCTGTGGAGAAAGATCTGGCAGATACTCGTCGTCACCTGGATGCGACGCTAGCGAATGTTAGTGATGGAGTCATTTCTGCGGATATGAAGGGCCAGATTTTGACGCTGAACCCTTCCGCCGAGGCGCTGACGGGCTGGACTCAGGACGAGGCGCGGGCCAGCACCCTGACAGAAGTCTTGCGATTACTTCCTTTCAGCCCCGAGGGTGCAGCGTTAGATCTTGTCGAATTGAGTCACAGTTTGTCTATGGATCCACGCTGTCGCCAGCATGTTTGCAAGAAACAAGGTGGTGTGCTGCCTGTGGAAATTGCGGTCAGTATCAACCGCAGTCTAGATGCAGATCTTATGGTCATTACTTTGCGCGATATCAGCCAGCAGCTATATTATGAGGAGGAAATTCGCAGCAATGCGTTCTTTGATCCGCTGACAGGCTTGCCGAACCGCACCTTATTTATGGATCATCTGGGGATTTCTTTACGGCACCGAAGTGACGGTGATCAAGCTTTGTTTGCCGTGTTGTTTGTCGGTCTCGATAATTTTAGCGCGATAACCGCAGGGCTGGGTCACGAGCAGGGTGATCAGGTGTTACGGGAGGTCGGCCAGCGTATCGCCGCGACGGTGGGGACGAATGATATGGTCTCGCGTTTCACGGGTGATAAGTTTGCCGTTCTGCTCGATCCTGTTGATAATGCCGCGGGAGTGCTAGAGATTTGTCGAAAAATTCAGGCGGCGATCCGTCGTCCACTGAGCGTGCAGGGGACCGGCATGGATCTGTCGGCCAGCGTTGGCCTTGTGCTGCATCACGACGGCTATCGCACGACCGCCGAAATTATTCGCGATGCGGACAATGCCATCCACCGCGCGAAGCTTGAAGGGGCCGGTTCTCATGTCATGTTTGATCATCATATGTATGAGACGGCGCTAACTTTTCTTCAGCTCAAGACCGGCATGGAACAGGCGCTACACGATGAGACTTTTGAAGTTTATTATCAGCCGATTGTTGATGCTATCACGGAGAAAATGGTCAGTATGGAGGCCCTGGTTCGATGGCGGCACCCAACTCGCGGTATAATTTCTCCTGCTGACTTTATCCCAATCGCGGAAAAAACCGGTTTGATCGTGCCGTTGGGTGAGTTCGTGTTACGCGCAGTTTGCCAGCAGCTTCGCAGTTGGCAAGCAGCGGGATTTCAGAGTTTCCAGGTTGCAGTCAATCTGTCGGCACGACAGTTTGACGGTCACTTGGTAGAACTTGTGCGGGATGTTGTCCGCGAAACTGGGATCTCCCCCTCGGCCCTTATTTTGGAAATTACCGAAGGCGTCGCCATGCAAGATGTTGATCGCAATATCGTGATACTCAAAGCGCTGCACGCCATGGGTTTAGGTATCAGCATTGATGACTTCGGTACCGGATATTCGTCACTTGCCTATCTAAAGCGGCTGCCACTCAATACCTTGAAAATAGATCAATGCTTTATCCATGACATCGCCACGAGCGCTGAGGACCTTGAGATTACTCGAGCGATTATTGCGCTCGGACATAACTTGAATTTAAACGTCTTGGCTGAAGGCGTTGAAACGAATGAGCAGCTGCAATGGCTGAAGTCCAGTGGTTGCGATTACATTCAGGGTTACTACTACTGCCGGCCACTGCCGGCAGCTCAATTGTTGCTCGAATTGCAACGCAAGAATCTGTTGGTCGGCCCAGCGGCATAAAAAATCACCCGCGGAAGGCCGCTAACAACGGCCGAGGGACTAGGGCAACAGGGTGCCGCCATCGACATCAAGGGTGCTGCCAGTCATATAACCGTTGGTCAGGGTCAGCAAAATGGCGCTGGCAACCTCTTCTGGCTGACCGGGGCGGTTAATAGGTAAGTTCTGCGTCATTTGGGCTAATGCCGAGTCTCGTTGATCGCCGAGTCGATCGAACATGCCGGTGCTGATCAGTCCGGGAGCGACGACATTGATTCTTGTTGGGGCCATTTCCACTGCTAAAGCCCGGGTTAAGGCTTCGACGGCACTGCCGACGCAGGAGATCGAGCTCATACCGGGATTGCACTTGCGAGCGGGGCTGCCGCTGACGAGTGTGATTGAGGCATCGGCCGCGAGAAACGGGGCTGATTCACGAATGACATTACAATAGCCCCAGAATTTGTCGAAAGCCTCGCGAAATTGTTCTTGGGTTTGGTCGAGAAAGGGTGCCATGGTGCGATTGGCGCCGGTGGCCGCAGCGACCACATGATCGATCGTGCCGATTTTCGAAAATAGCGCCTGTAAGCCTGCCCGATCATGGGTGTCGAGAGTCTCAAATTGAATGCCCGGGTTTGCTGCAGCAGCTGCCGCGACGCGTTCCGCTGAGCGTCCTACAGCCCAGACCGTGGCGCCTGCATCTCTTGCTAGCACGGCAGTCGCCAGGCCAATACCGGAAGTGCCGCCGACGATAACAACATGGTGTTGATGGAGTTTGCTCATGGGTGTCTCACCGTTTTAATGAATTCATGATTTCGCCAATTGAAGGTTCGTTGGCAAATGTTCTTAGGCAAATTTTTTAGGTAAAGATTGGGGCTTAGTATGCCATTGAATCGCGCCAAATGCAGAGCACCAAATGCAAAGCACAGTGTCAGTTGGCGGCCCAATCAAATGAGCGCAGCGCATTGAGCATCATTTGCACGGACATCATGACCAGCAGCATGCCCATCAGCCGCTCAATAGCGATCAGGCCCCGACGCCCGAGCATCCGATGCAGTGGGGCGGCGGCAAGGAGAATGGCTGCTGTCAGTATCCAGGCGCTGGTGAGGGAGATAAATAAGGGTAACATGGGTTGCGTTGTCGTCATCAACATCAGGACCGCCAGAATAGATGGCCCCGCTACAGCAGGTATGGCGAGCGGCACTATCAGGGGTTCTCCAGCCTGACTGTCACCGAAGATGCCATTAGGGACGGGAAATATCATCCGCAGGGCGATGAGAAACAGGATGATGCCGCCAGATATTTCGATGGCTTCTTGTGAAAGTCCTAAAAAGTCCAGGACATAGTGTCCGCCGAATAAGAAGCAGAGTAGGGCTGCGTAGGCTATGCACAGTTCGCGAAAGATAATCTTCAGTTGCCGTGTCGAGTCCACATCTTTTAGCACAGACAGGAACAGTGGAATATTGCCCAAGGGGTCCATGATCAGAAAGAAGACCAGAGCTGTACTCACTATTTCCATCATGGAATCGCCTTACCTACGCGTGTTGGGGATACCTCAATGAGGCTCACAGGCCAACAGAATACCATTCGAAGGCAAAAATAGCGCAGAATTGTCGTTTCGGCGTAAGTTAAGCACCGCCTGCCGCAATTGCGCGAATGTGAGTTTAGACTCTTTTATGGTTGACCGTGTTGATCGCAGGTCGGTGCGTTTTGCGGTTGACTTCAACGTTTTTGGGCGATTCAAACTTGCATTGAATGGGTGATCCAAATAAGCTTTGCGCGCGTAAATGAGTGCACAAAAAATCGGTCAGAGACCTTAACGATAGTGAGTAAGTACAGTGGGTAACAAGCGTTCAATCGCGTTAATGATCGCTCTGGCCATGGGGTCTTGGTTATTGTCCGGCGAGCTGGTGCCCAGCACCCTGACGGCCGCTGAGGCAGAGAGTAACGTGGCGCCCGAGTCTCCGCCGCTGGTTCGGGGAGTTGAAAGCCAGGCAGTCGAGCGTCTGGACCTTCTCGCGGTTCGCGGTCAGACCCGAGCGAACCGTGTAGTTCAGGTCAAGGCGGAAATTGCCGGTAAAATTGAAGCGTTGCCTGCGGTCAAAGGTACACGAGTCAATAGGGGCGATTTGCTGTGCCAGATTGCGGTGGATACTCGCCAGAGTGAGCTTGACGAAAGCCGTGCCCAGCTCAAGAGTGCGCAACTGGAGTATGACGGCGTTTTAGATCTTAAACGGCGCGGTCTGCAGTCGGAAATTAATGTCGCAAAAGCCAAAGCAAACCTTGAAAGTGCGAGAGCGCGAGTCAAAGAGGGCGAGCTCGCCTTGTTGAAAACGGGTTTGAGAGCGCCTTTTGCTGGTGTGATAGAGAGCCAGCCTGTAGAAATTGGTGATTATCTCAGCCCTGGGCAGGTCTGTGTGAGCCTGATGGAGATCGATCCGATGCTGGTTATCGGCCAGGTGTCGGAAAAAAATATTGGTCAAGTCGCCCTGGGGGATGAGGTGCAAGTCAGATTGATCACCGGTGATCAGTTTACCGGCTTAATCAGCTTTATCAGCCGCGTACCTGATTCGGCAACACGGACCTATCCCATCGAGGTGACGGTCAACGACGCAGGCGATCGGATGCGAGCGGGGATGACCGCCGACATGAAGGTGCCTGTCGGTGTGGATCGGGCACATTTAATATCGCCAGCATCCTTGGTCTTGAACGATGCGGGTTACATTGGCGTTCGAGTCGTTGATGAGAAAAATATCGTTCGGTTTCTTAAAGTCGAGGTCATCAGTGAGGAAGCAGATGGTGTCTGGATCAAGGGTCTGCCATCGAGCATCAGGGTGATCACCGTTGGTCAAGAAGAAGTGTTTGATGGCCAAATCGTCGTAATGGATTTAACCCCGCTCGCTGGCTTGGTGAGAAACTAGGCGCTATCCGCTTGCGCTGTGTAGTATGCAAATAACGCAGTTTTCGTACCTGTGTCGTAACCACTGTTAAGTCATCATGTAATTATTTTTAAAGGCAAGCCGCGATATGTCCAGCTACATAGCTTCCTGTATCGACCGCTCAAGAACGATTTTGTCCCTGATGGCGGTGATTATTTGCGCCGGCATCATGGCTTATCTGAGTATTCCGGTCGAATCTAATCCTGACGTCTCAGTCCCGATCATCGTCGTGACGGTTCCCCATGAAGGCATTTCGCCGGAGGATGCCGAGCGCTTGCTCGCTCGGCCGTTAGAGCTGGAACTCAAAACCATTGTCGGCGTGGAAGAGGTCAATTCCTACTCCAGTGAAGGGCGGGCGACGGTCGTGATTGAGTTTGATTACAGTTTCGATGCCAATCAGGCGTTGGTCGATGTACGTGAGGCGGTTGATAAGGCCAAGGCGAAGATGCCGAGCAGTGCAGAAGAGCCCATTATTAACGAGGTTTCAGCGGGGGATTTCCCTATTATCACGGTCAGCTTAGGTGGCGCCGCTGTACCAGACCGAGTGCTCTACCGTCTGGCGCGAGAACTCAAGGATGAGCTTGAAGGTTTGCCTGAAGTGCTTGAGGCCAATCTCAACGGTGAGCGTGAAGAGTTGCTGGAAGCCGTTATTGATCCGGCCCAGCTTGAAGCCTATGGCATCAGTAACGATCAATTGATTCAGGCGGTGGCACGCAATAATCGTCTGATCGCGGCCGGCGCCGTTGATACAGGCCGAGGTAGCTTTAGCGTCAAAATACCCAGTCTAATCGAGTCTGCCGAGGACGTTTTGTCAATCCCAGTGACTGCGACGCCTAACGGTGTTGTGACATTGCGGGATGTGACCACCATCAGGCGAACCTTCAAAGACCCGAAGAGCTTTACGCGAGCCAATGGTGTGCCCGCAGTTGCGGTCGAGGTTTCCAAGCGCAAGGGCGTCTCGCTGGTGGATGCCGTAGCCAAGGTCAAGATAGTCACTGAGGCTTTGCGCCATCATTACCCGGCGAATGTAGAAGTCAGCTATCTGGCCGACCAGGCGCCCGAGACGATCGAGCAGATCAGCACACTGCAAGGCAATATTTCGACGGCCATGTTTTTGGTCTTGACAGTGGTCGTCGCCGCGGTCGGCCTACGGTCGGGTCTGCTGGTCGCGATGGGGATCCCCTTTTCCTTTCTGTTTGCCTTTGTCGTCGTCAATCTCCTGGGTTTTACCTACAATTTCATGGTGATGTTTGGCATGTTGTTGGGGCTGGGAATGTTGATTGACGGGGCGATTGTCGTGATCGAACTGGCAGATCGGGAGATGGGCAACGGGAGTACACCCAGGGAGGCTTATCTGTATGCCATCAATCGGATGTTCTGGCCCGTGATCGCATCAACGGCGACGACACTGGCGGCATTTTTACCCTTGATGTTCTGGCCCGGCGTTGTGGGCGGCTTTATGCGCTATTTGCCGGTGACTGTCTTTGCGGTCATGGCAGGTTCCTTGTTATATGCGCTGTTGTTCGCGCCGGTTCTCGGCGCGCTGCTGAGCAAGGTCAAGCCCGAAGTGGATAGCGTTAATCGCAAAGTCGATGAGGGTCGGTTCGATGAGCTGCGTGGTGCCTTGGGTGCTTATGCCCGGGTGCTCAGGTTTACCACAAACCACCCCTTTGTGGTGATTACCATTGCTGGCCTAGTCTTGTTCGGAATCGTTCGATGGTATGGCGAAGCCAACAATGGCATGCAGTTTTTTACGAATGTGGATCCGACCTTCACGGGTGTCAATGTAGCGGCAAAGGGGAATTTTTCTGCGGCCGAGCTCCGCGACATCGTTGTTGATGTGGAACAACGAATTCTTGCTGTGGGCAATTATCAAAGTATCTATACGCGCAGTGGCGGTGGTGGCTTGAGTGTTGGCTCTGGTGGCGGCTCTTCCGCAGATCAAATTGGTAGTATGTTTATTGAAATCTCTGACCGCAGGCAGCGAGATATTAATGGCTACGAGGTCGAGGCTGCTTATCGCGAAGCGATTAGCGATGTGCCGGGCGTTCGTGCCGAGATGCTCAAGGTCGAAAATGGCCCGCCGGTGGGTAAAGACATTCAGATCCAAGTCATTGGCAGCGATTTGGAAATACTGGCCCGAGAAACCCGCCGCCTGAGTGAGTATGTGCAGTCGTTGTCGGGTCTTGTGGGGGTCGATGATACAGCGCCCGTGCCGGGGATTGAATGGGAGATGAATGTTGACCGAGCAAAAGCGGCCATGCTCGGCGCGGATATCGCCAGTGTCGGTGCAGCTATTCAATTGGTGACCAATGGCGTGCTGGTGGGTAAGTATCGCCCCGATGATGTCGACGACGAAGTCGATATTCGAGTCCGTTATCCGGAAGAATACCGAGCAATCACCCAGTTGGATGAGTTGCGAGTGTCAACCAGAGAAGGTCAGGTGCCCATCAGCAGTTTCGTCGAACGTCAGGCTAAGGCCAAGGTGAGTACTATTTTTCGTCAGAACGGTCATCGCATTATGTACGTGCGGGCTAACACCATGACGGGTGTATTAGCCGATGAAAAAGTCAAAGAGATCCAGGATTGGGTTGCGACCGCAGATTTGGATCCCTCATTGGAGGTTGTGTATCGGGGCGCCAATGAAGAGCAAAATAATTCCATGAGCTTTATCGGTAAAGCCTTCGCGCTGGCACTGGCGTTGATGGGGATCTTGCTCGTCACGCAGTTCAACAGCTTCTATCAAGCGGCACTGATTTTATCTGCAGTGATCATGTCAACGGTGGGTGTGCTGTTAGGCCTGCTGCTCCTTGATCAGCCTTTTAGTGCGATTATGACCGGCGTCGGCATCGTCGCGCTAGCAGGAATCATTGTTAACAATAATATCGTTTTGATCGATACCTTTAACTATTTGCGGCTAGAAAATCCAGCCTGGGATATCAAACGGGTCATCATTCAGACCGGTTGTTTGCGTCTCAGGCCCGTGTTTCTGACCACTTTCACGACTGGCTTCGGGCTGCTGCCCATGGCCAGTGGCGTGTCCATTGATCTGATCGGTCGAGAATTCGAAATGGGCGGTCCGGTGGCTTCGTTTTGGGTGCTGTTGGCATCGGCGATCGTCTCAGGATTGAGTTTTGCGACTTTGCTGACCTTGATCGTGACGCCGGCCATGTTGATGATTCCCTACTCGATACGGAACTTTCGTATTCCTACCCTACGCCTGAAAGTGGCTGGTCTCGACACTTAAGCTTAGCCGGTCAGACGTGATTTGAACGCGTCTGGCTGGCTAAATTTGACGCCGCTCGTGTCTGGTGCCACTTGTTATTCACCGTCAAAATGCGTTAACTACTATTCACTACGACTAGTTTGCGCGAGATTTCTATGCAATATCGAAGACTGGGCCGGCATGGCCTTGAAGTACCCGCCTTGTGTCTGGGCACCATGACCTTTGGCCTGCAAGTGGATGAAGCCGTGTCCCAGACGATTCTCGATAAAGCCTTTGGCGCTGGCTTGACCTTTCTCGATACTGCGGACGCGTATCCGCTGGGCGGCACACGGGCAACAATCGGCGATACCGAAGGGATTATTGGCCGTTGGATGAAGCAACGGGGCAACCGTGATCAATTGATTCTGGCGACTAAATGCTTTGCACCGACTCGCCGCGGCCCTAACAATATGGGCTTGTCGCGCCAACATATTATTGAATCCATAGATAAAAGCTTACAGCGTCTACAGACAGATTATGTGGATATTTATCAGAGTCACGGTTTTGATCCGAAGACCCCGATTGAAGAGACCCTGCGAGCCTTTGACGATCTCGTGACGGCTGGCAAGGTACGCTATGTTGGCTGTTCGAACTACCCGGCATGGCGACTGGGTCAGGCATTACGTGCCGCTGACAAGCTGGGGATGAGCGGCTATCAATCAGTTCAACCCCGTTACAATCTGCTATATCGGGAAATTGAGACAGAGTTGCTGCCCTTAGCAAATGATGCTGGGCTGGGTGTGCTGGTGTATAACCCGTTAGCAGGTGGCTTTCTGTCGGGTAAGTATACGGTTGGCCAAGACCCGCAGGCCGGCACACGTTTTACACTGGGTACGGCCGCCGAGAGGTATCAGGCGCGCTACTGGCATGACGCCCAATTTGAAGCGGTCGAGACCCTCAAGGCCATCGTTCAGGAAATGAATCTTAACATGGTGTCTGTTGCTGTGGCCTGGGTGCTGGCGCAAAAAGGCGTCACCTCGGCGATCATTGGCGCGAGTCGGCCCGAGCAGTTAGATGCCAACCTGGCCGCACTCACCCTGACCCTCGATGATGAATTGATGGCGGCTTGTGATGCTGCTTGGTGGCGCCTGCCACGAGTCCCTGTGGCTGAAGGCTATCGTTAGAAGCGAGTTGGTTGGTCCAGTACGACTAGTCCGGTAAGCCAATGACTCGCTTGGCAATGATGTTCTTTTGAATCTCGCTGGTGCCGCCGTAGATCGAAACTGCGCGGGTCGTGAGCCAATCACGGTTTGCATCAATTTCTGCTGCAGTAAAACCTTGGTCCTCCCAACCGATGCCTTGAGTGCCCATAGCTTGCTGCAGGACTTCTGTGCGTTCCTGGGTGAATTCCGCGCCTTTCACTTTCAGGATGGAAGTTGCCAATGATGGTGCGCTGGTCTGGGTCTCGGCAATAATCCGCTGCTGGGTCAGTGCATAGGCCCGACTGTTCATCTCCAAGGTCAGCAAGCGATTGCGAAATTGTAGATCGCTGAGGCGGCTGTCGGCGGCACCGCTACCCAGATAATGCCTGGCAATTTCCGCCAGCGACTGGGTCTTGTGTTCCACTTGGGCACCGCTGGTGTTGACGCCACCATGGACTGAACGCTCATACTGCAGCAACCGCTTGCCGATACCCCAGCCTTGGTTGATGGGACCGATCAGATCATCTTTGACGGCCACAGCGTCTTCGAAGAAAGTCTCGGCAAACGGTGAGTCTCCGCTGATCAGGCGAATTGGTCGGACCCTGACGCCGGGTTGATCCATCTTCACCAGGACCAGGCTGATGCCGTCATGTTTGGGTTTTTCCGGCGCGGTTCGGACCAGACAGAAGATCCAATCGCCGTAAATACCGTCCGATGTCCAGGTTTTCATACCATTCAGGCGCCACAGGTCTCCGCCATCGACGCAGCGCATCTGCAGGTTAGCTAAGTCGCTGCCCGCG
>Ga0209119_1002598_pt1 | contig 16408 bp, 20 predicted proteins | sample COG_03_FD_184747 | JGI IMG/M metagenome (GOLD analysis project Ga0209119, IMG submission 184747) | Pelagic Microbial community sample from North Sea - COGITO 998_met_03 (SPAdes) (version 2) | ecosystem: Environmental > Aquatic > Marine > Neritic zone/Coastal water | place: Helgoland, sampling... | reverse complement strand
CGAAATAGAAAGGCTTTTTAAAAATAGTTTAAATTATTTACAGTTGGTATCGTAATCTAAGACTAACAAATCTTGGTAGAATAAATGTTTCATTAATAGATCGTGAAATATTGCCTGCACTCACACTCGTTCTAGAATCTGTTCCTAGTAAGTTACTTCCTATGAGTTCATACTCCCATTTCGCATCTTTATTTTTTCTATAAGCAAACGTCATGTCCCAAATTTTAAATGAATTAGTTACATTACCATCTTGCTTTACTTCATTAAAAGAGAAATCACTTTTAAAGGTTAATGAATCCCAGATGTAAGCATCAAAATTTAAGGATGGAACGTGAGTAACTGTGTTAAAGTCATCTCTATTACCACTAATTTGGTCTGTAAAAGATAATCGATACCTCAAACTAACATTAGGTGCCTTTGTAAAATTAGTTCCTATACTGGTATTGTAAGAATGGTTGTACAATAAATTTTCATTTACATTTCCTTGTAAAAATTGAAAGCTTTTAGAATACGTAAAGTTACCGCCTATGGAAGTTCTTATTTTTTTAAATGTTTTTCCTACACGACCAAAAGCTGAAAGGGTTTCATTATCGAAAGGAGAATTTAAATTTGTTCTGAACGATACAACAGACCTAGGTACAAAATTAAAATCTGTACTTATTTGATCAATTGTTTTTGTATAAGCTACTCTAGCAAAAACATTACTTGCATTGTATAGATTATAACTTCTATAAAATAAACTTACATTATGTAAACTAGCATTCATAACCTCTGAATTTCCTGCAAAAAAAGCATTATACCCATTTGCTACTAACCCTTTAGCTAATTGATTTACGTCTGTAAAATTAACCTGTTGTCTGTAATCAAAAGTCAAACTTTCACTACGTTTAAACTGCATGATCATTTTAAATTCAGGTAAGAGTTTTTGAAACGTGTCTTTAAAGAAATCTGTACCGTATTGAGAATTGTTTGTATTGTATGCATGAGCTGTAAACCCTGGACTAAAAGTAAAAATACCTGACTTTACTCTATATCTTAATCCAAGATATAAGTCTGTAAATTTATACTCTATGTCGTTAGCGGTCTGTAAATCTGTTCCAAAAGTAGGAATTGGATCTAAGGTTGTTCCTTGGTTATCCAACACTTGAAAAAATCTAGAATCAAAATTTTGTTTGCTTAATATGGTACCCCCAACAATATTTAAATTACTTTTTTCATTTAAAATATAATAGTAGTCTAATTTTGCATCTAATTGATTAGATTTTACCCGTCTATTTTGATTTAACTCATATAAATCTAGGCCTGTATCTAAACCTAATACGTTTGCTGTACTATCAAAACCATCTGCTTCTGGAGTATTATTGTTTAAAGGATCATTTTCTAATAAGGCTACATAAAATGGGTCTTCATCTTGTAAAAGATGCTTCATTTCTAAAGCAAGAATATTTTTTTCGTTGATGGTATAAAAATAACTTAGACTCTGATCAATTTTATAGGGTGTAGATTTTTCTAATTCTGAAATATCACTCAACACTTGTGAGTTTACATCATCTGTTCTGCGTTCGTTAGAAAACCTTCCTGTTACATCATAATTTACTTGGCTATTAAAGTTTTTCTTGTAAATACTTCTAAAATTAAACAAGCCAGTGTTACTAAATTGATCTGTTAGGCTTTGAACAAAATCATTTCTAGAGGGGTCATCATTAAAACTTTGTGTGGTATTATTTTTTTGACCATTACTATTACTAGACCATATTAAAAACCCACTTAAATCTAATTTTTCAGTTGGTGAGTAACTGTAATTTATTGCACTTAATTTGGTTTCTATACGATTGGCATTTCTTGAATTTGCATTTAAAAACCCTAGACCAGCACTTCCTATACTTAGGTTTGTTCCATTTGACGGGCTTTGACTTCTAAAACCACCACCAAAACCTCTGATGTCATTTCTATCTAAGACAACATCTCCAAGATTATTAAGATCACCTATAATATTAATCGTGTATTTTGGTGTATAATAAAATAATTTTGGCTGAAAAAGATATAAATCGTCGTTTGTAGCATTTCCAAGTCCAGCAGTAACGTCACCAAACCAGAAATTCTTCTTCCCTTCTTTTAGCTTTATATTTATGGCTACTCTATCTTGATTGTCTTGAACTCCTCTTAATTGACTTACATCTCCATAATTTCTTAACACTTGAATTTTGTCAACTGCGTTGGAAGGAATATTCTTTGTAGCTAATTTAGTGTCTCCACTAAAAAATTCTTTCCCATCTACCATTATTTTCTCTACTACCTTCCCTTCAACTTCAATTTCACCAGCATCATTAACCTCAACACCGGGTAGTTTTTTAAGAACATCCTCTAGCTTTCGCTCAGATCCATTTTTAAATGAATCTGCATTGTATATAATGGTATCGCCCTCAATTCGAACAGGCATTTTAGATACAATTGTAATTTCATCTAACATGTTGTCATTTGACATTTTGTAGTTTTTAATTACATCCGAATCTGTTGTTTTTACAAAATCATCAACAGATTTTAACCCTATGTAGCTAATCTTAATATTGTAGACCGTATTTTTTTGAAGATCTAATTTGTATTGTCCATTGGCATCTGTAAAGCCGTAGGATACAATCTTTTTAGCAACAGTATCTAGAGCAATTACATTTGCCATTTCTAAGGGTCCAATACTGTCTTTAACAACACCCGTTAATTGAATTTGAGCATTGGTAATTAGTGTAGTCATGAAGATGACTAGTGTAAATATCTTTTTAATGTTCATTTTTTAATTTTCTTAGTTTAGAATCGTCTTCCTCCGCCTCTTCTGTTCTGAAATTGCTCTCTCAATTCCTCTGATTTCTTTTTCATCATTACATCATACTCATCTCTAGAAACTTCTTTTCCTTTAGATGGTTTTTTTATTTCAACAGCAACTTCAGGATTAATAACAATTTCGGTACAAAGCATCGTAGTTCTTCCTGCATTAATTTCTAAAATTAAACCTGGTAAACCCCAATATCTTTCAGGTCCTGCACTTACAGGAATTTGTGGAGTATACCATGCGGTAACTAACTGAGTTTTTACAGGAGGTTTAGCTTGTTTTGTTTTGGTTGAATCATTCTTTTTAGCACCTCTACCTCTTCTGCCAAAAATACTTCCCCAATCTATTTCCTTATCTATCTTTATCATTGTGGCTTTGTAGCAAGTATATTGTCCTATTTGTCTAGTTTCACCAGACATTTCCCATTTGGGTAATTCCATCTCTTCTTGGACTCTAAAACGTTTGCTAAATTGCTCTACATCCTCAATCATTTCTTTAGACTTAAGATTTTTGTAAATAGAGCCTTGTCCGTTACTTCTTCCCCAACTTGGCCCTGAAGTACCTGGAGCATCAAGCGTTACATTCTCTTTAAATGAGGATTCGGATTTATTAAAACTAAGCGTATATGTTTTCTCTAAAAAATTTTTGAAACGCGCTTTCATTTGTTTTTTCTGCTGCTCACTCATTTTATCAAACCGGGACATGTCCATGGTTCTTTTAGACATATAGGTAGCTTTACCTTCAAACTTTTTTTGAGAAAAAGCAACCAGAGTAAATAAAAGTAATGCTAGGGTAGTTAGTTGTTTCATAGTTTTTGTATTTTATTATTTGTGTAAAAGTAATTTTATTAAAAAACTATATGACTTAAAAAAAACTTAAAAGTTTAATAGAGTCCTAAAATAACTTGGTTATCCTCCAATCCTAATTTCAATTCCTTTACCATCTCTACTCCTGTATCTATTCATCATGTCTTTTGTTTTCTCAAAAGAAATCTTACTAAATTCCTCTCTAGTAACTACCTTCCCTTTAGTTGGCTCTTTTATTTCTTTGACCTCTGATGGGTTTAACACGATTTCAGAACATACAATGGTTTGATTTCCATCATTAACCTCTAATATTAATCCTGGTAAACCTCCATAATCTCTCGGTCCATTACTAATTGGAACCTCTGGAGTATACCAAGCAACTAAGGTTCTTTTTTTTGTTACTTTTTCCTCTTTTACTTCACCATCAATCATATTTATTTGTAAGTCCTCTTCCTCTATTTCAAATTTTGCTTTATAACATGTATAGTTCCCAATATTTTTTGTTTCTCCTGTTAATTCCCAATCATAAGCAACAAGGTTATCTCTTATCAAAAAAACTTTTCCCATCAATTCTTTTTTATTGGCCATTCTATTTTCTAAAATATTCTTGAACAATACGTCATTACTTCCATTTGAACCTTGAACCATAATCATAACTCCATTTGAAGAAGGTACTTTTGGAGCATCTAATTCTTGTACTTCTTTGTACACAGATTTTGATTTCGTAAAATCTAATGTATATGTTTTTTGAAACATTTTTCTCATTTGAGCCTCCAATTGTTCTTGAATTCCAGGAGTTGAAGCCATGGTGGTGCTGTCTAACTTAATTGATGACTTTCTATGTGTTTTGTAGGTAGCTCTTCCTGAAAAGTCTTGAGCAAAAATTGCAGCTGTCGTTAGTAACGACAAAATTAAAGATGTAATTCTCATTTTTTTAACCAAATTTATAATAAACAAAAATACCAATTAGTCAAAAGTCTGTTAAGATTTATAAAAGGTGATTTTATAATTTTTTTTAATACAAAACTATCAATTTACAATATCAAAAAAATTTGATAACAAACTGATGATTTAGTTAGGTCAAGTTTCTAAATTTTAATTATCTTTAACAACCCCATTTTAATTTTTTGAAACTAACCCTATGCATATAGCAATTGCCGGAAATATTGGCGCCGGAAAAACTACTCTAACCAAATTATTAGCAAGACATTACAGTTGGAAACCTCATTACGAATCTGTTGATGAAAATCCTTATTTAGACGATTTTTACGGAGAAATGGAACGTTGGTCTTTCAACTTACAAGTCTATTTTTTAAATAGCCGTTTTGGTCAAATTTTAGAATTAAGAAAAAGTGGTAAAAATATTATACAAGACAGAACTATTTATGAAGATGCTCATATTTTTGCTCCTAATCTTCACGCAATGGGTCTTATGACAAACAGAGATTACAACAACTATAGCTCACTTTTTGAATTGATGGAAAAACTTGTTACCCCTCCAGACTTGCTCATCTATTTAAGGGCAGATATATCTACATTAGTGGGTCAGATTCATAAAAGAGGAAGAGAATATGAAAATTCAATCAGTATTGATTATTTAAGTAGATTAAATGAACGCTATGAAGCTTGGATTACCACTTACCAAAAAGGCAAACTATTAATTATTGATGTAGACAATCTTGATTTTGTTGAAAAACAAGAAGATTTAGGATACATTATAGATAGAATAGATTCCCAGATTAACGGATTATTTTAATTTTTATAAAATATTTGTAACATTTTTACTTCCCTCTGCGTATAATAAGTATACCACCAAAGAAATTAATATAATCCTAGAAAAGAGATGAGACAACTTAAGATTACAAAGCAAGTAACGAATAGAGAAACTGCTTCACTTGATAAATATTTACAAGAAATAGGAAAAGTAGATTTAATAACTGCTGATGAAGAGGTTGAATTAGCACAACGTATTAAAGCTGGCGATCAAACTGCTCTAGAGAAATTAACAAAAGCAAACTTACGATTTGTAGTATCTGTTGCAAAACAATATCAAAATCAAGGATTAACTTTACCTGATTTAATTAATGAAGGTAATTTAGGGCTTATCAAGGCGGCAAAACGTTTTGATGAAACTAGAGGTTTTAAATTTATCTCTTATGCTGTATGGTGGATTCGTCAGTCTATATTACAGGCTTTAGCAGAACAATCTCGTATCGTTCGTTTACCTTTAAACAAAATTGGATCTATAAATAAGATTAATAAAATGTTTGCTTTCTTAGAACAAGAAAATGAACGTCCTCCTAGTGCTGAAGAGATTGCTAAGAAGTTAGATATGACTGTTAATGACGTAAAAGAATCCATGAAGAATTCTGGACGTCATGTATCTATGGATGCACCCTTAATAGAAGGAGAAGATTCTAATTTATACGATGTTTTAAACTCTGGAGAATCACCAAACCCAGACAGAAAGTTATTACATGAATCTTTACGTATAGAAATCAATAGAGCATTAGAAACTCTAACGCCTCGAGAGGCAGATGTAGTAAAGTTATATTTTGGATTGGGAGAGCATCAACCCATGACTTTAGAAGAAATTGGTGAAACATTTGATTTAACCCGTGAACGTGTTCGTCAAATTAAAGAAAAAGCAATACGAAGATTAAAGCACACTTCAAGAAGTAAAATTTTAATGACTTACCTTGGGTAAAACATTGTCAATAAAACATTAAAAACTCCTGAAATTTCTTCAGGAGTTTTCTTTTTAATATGCCTATTTTTACTTCATAAAAATAAAATATCATTATATCATGAGTAAACTAATAGCACCTTCAATATTAGCAGCAGACTTCGCTAATCTTCAAAGAGATATAGAAATGGTGAATGCAAGTGAAGCAGATTGGTTTCACATCGATATTATGGATGGTGTATTTGTTCCTAACATTTCATTTGGCATGCCTGTATTAAAAGCGATAACTAAACATGCTACAAAAACAATTGATGTGCATTTGATGATTGTAAACCCTGACCAGTACATTCAAACTTTTGCTGATTTAGGAGCTACAATATTAACTGTTCATTACGAAGCATGCACGCATCTTCACAGAACTGTTCAAGCCATTAAAGCTTCCGGAATGAAAGCTGGGGTAGCTTTAAATCCACACACACCTGTTGCAGTTTTAGAAGATATTATTGCAGATTTAGATTTAGTATGTATTATGAGTGTAAACCCTGGTTTTGGAGGACAATCATTTATAGAAAACACTTATAAAAAAGTGTCTCAATTAAGACATTTAATTGAATTTTCTGAATCTAATTGCCAGATAGAAATAGATGGAGGAGTTACCAACAAAAACGCCAATGAACTTGTAGGGGCTGGTGCTGATGTTTTGGTAGCAGGTAGTTATGTTTTTAAAAGTGAGAACCCTACTGAAACAATTGCTAATCTTAAAAATCAAATTGCATAAGCTTGTACTCAGTTGTTGATATAGAGACCACTGGAAATGGGTACAAAGGTCAGAAAATCACAGAAATTTCAATCTTCATTTTTGATGGTGAAAAAATAATTGATGAGTTTACTTCCTTGGTAAATCCAGAACAAAAAATTCCATATTTTATTACTAATCTTACGGGCATTACAGAGGCCATGGTAAGAACTGCTCCTAAATTTTATGAGATTGCAAAAAAAGTAGCAGAAATCACTAAAGACACTGTTTTTGTAGCCCATAATGTAAACTTCGATTATAATATTATTAGAGATGAATTTAAGAGTTTAGGATTCGACTTTAAACGAAAAAAATTATGTACGGTAAGACTTTCACGTAAAATAATTCCTGGATTGGCATCCTATAGTTTAGGAAATATCTGTTCTGCTGAAGGTATAGAAATTGCAGCAAGACACAGAGCAAAAGGAGATGCTGAAGCTACAGTAGAATTATTTAGAAGATTAATTAAAAGAGATCAAAAATTTACGATCAATAGCTTCTTAAATGCCAAGTCTAGAGAAGCCACACTCCCACCCTTATTGGATAAACAAGTGGTAGATCGTTTACCTGAAAGACACGGGGTTTATTACTTTAAAAATGAACAAAAAGAAGTTATATATGTTGGAAAAGCCAATAATATAAAGCAAAGAGTTATCAGTCATTTTTATGATAAGAAGAAAAAAGAAAGAACAATGTGTCTTGAAACAGCCGATATTTCATACACAGAAACCGGTGGTGAACTTATTGCTCTTTTACATGAATCATCAGAAATAAAACACCTGTACCCAAAATTTAATAGAGCACAACGAAAAGCAGGTGAAGCTGTTGGACTTTTTTCCTATGAAGATCAAAAAGGGATACTGCATTTGGCCTTTAATAGATTAAAGCTAACTCCCAATCCAATCATGAAATTCTATTCCATGGCGGCCTGTAGAAGTACATTAGAAAAAATATGTTCAACTTTTGAACTCTGTCCAAAATATTGTCATTTACAAACCAATGTGAATGCATGTTTTCATTATCAATTACAACAATGTAGAGGAGTTTGCACTGAAAAAGAAGCAATAGTAAGCTATAATAAACGTGTACATAAAGCAATAAAATCGTTGGGTTTACAGACAGAAAACTTGGTTATTAAAGAAAATGGAAAGACAGATAAAGAGATTGGGTTTGTTTTAATTCTAAATGGAATTTATCAAGGTTTTGGCTATATACATAAGAATTTAGAGTTGAGTTCTCCTGAAGATTATTTGCTTCATGTAAAACCTCAAAAAGACAATAGAGACATACAACGAATTTTAAATGCTTATTTGTCAAAAAATGAAAAGCAACTAAAGACGTAATTTTTATAAATCTTCATTAGCTAACAACAACTTAAAAACACTGAATAATAAATAGTTGTAAATTGCAATTAATAATTGTTATATTTGATATTATTAACAATTATTAAAACCAATTCAATGAAGAAAATTATTTTTATGTTGTCATTTATTTTGACAGTAACAGCAATGAATGCACAAATTATTCAATCTAGACTTTTAACAGTAGACCAAGAAAACATGGAAGAATTCATGGAAGGTGTTGCTGAAAAAACAAAACTTTACAACAGTAAAAAAGGGCAAGCTAGATACTTAACTTTTCAAATTTTAACAGGGAAAAATGCACAAAACTTTATACGAATGCAGGTTTCAGACTCTATACAAGAGTTAGATAAAGTTGACACAGAGGGAAATAAATGGTGGTGGAAAAAAGTAGGTTCATTACACAAGTCTACTGGAAACTATATGTGGTCTATGAATGAAAATATGTCTTATTATAATGAAAATAAAGAAAGGGTAAACCACCGAAGAATTATCTACTATAACTATAAAGACTCTGGAGAACAAGACTTTTGGAGGTTTAGAGAACGTGTAAAAAAAGCAATGGTAGCATCAAATTTTGAACAAAATATGAATGTATTGTATTGTAATTCTGGTTGTGACGGAAATATGGTTCAAGTTAGGTTTCACCATAAAAACTTTACAGGGCAGAGCAATGATTATGGTAAACCACTTAAAGATATGATTGCTAAATATGATGAACTTTTTGGAAAGGATGCATATGAGCAAGACTCTAAAAAAGTTGACGAAAGTCTTATGCCTAATGGAAGAATGATCAGACATCAAGTACTAATTCCTGAACTTAGTTCTCCAGCAAATATGAACTAGAATTATACTATACTTATAAATTCATCTACCCTCTATTTTAACAAAAAAAAACCTCCATTCTGGAGGTTTTTTTAAACAATTATCTAAATTAAATACTACTTATTATTCAATTACCACTTTTTTGTTAATCGTTCCTGATTCATTTTTAACTTGTACAATATATACTCCACTACTAAGAATAGGTAAATTAATATCATTCGAACCACTTCCTTCAAAAGAAGTATTGAGTACTTGCTTTCCAAGAATATTAAACATTTGAACGTTTGCAGAACCACTTTGAACTCCTACAATACGTACATTGTCTCTTGAAGTAGTAAATATGCTTACTGGGTTGTTGCCTAAAACATTACCAGTACTAAGACTAGCTGATGTTGTATGTAAATAAAAACGGCCAGTACCATTTAAATTAGTTGAAAGAGTAGTTGAAAAGTTAGAAGTATTGTCTAATCGTGTAAATGTGTTTTCTTGTTTATCTTCTAGGAAAACATTGATGTTTGCAGGAAAATTAGTTCCAACTGCTGAAATATTAATCACAGCATCTGCTAGCGCATCTACTCCTACAGGCACAACCATACCCTCATAATTAGTGTTTGGTAATGCTTGTGTTTGGTAGTTAACTCCTTCATTATCATCGAGTAATTGAGTATAGATGGCTAGAGAATTGGCGTTTCCACCACCACCAAATATTTGACCTTCATACCCGTTATCAAACCCTAAGGTTACATCGTCTAAATAATAAACATCACAATACCTATTGTAAGAAGAGCCGTTGTTTATAATTAATTTAATGCTGGTTAAAGGAGTTGTGGTTCTTTCAAAAGTATCTTCTCCTCCAATTTCGATTTGATGATATTGGTCTGCTTCTGGAAAGTTGATAGCTCCTGATGCACTTGATCTCACAAAGAAACCTTGCCCTGGAGCAATCGGAAAGTTTCCATTTTCAGAATTAGGAATGTTACTCACTCTATCGTCATAAGTTTCATTTGCTGAATCCCATGACCAAATGGTAGCAAGGATATTTGAAGAATTTGAATCTAAAAATTCAGAATTCTTAATGTAGGCTGGATAAGGGTTTCCAACTAAATTCCAGTTATAACCGAGGTATTGATCATCGTTGTCAGGTGAAGAACTCGAGTCGTAAATCAATGTAAAATTAACACCACCGTCTTGAGTTTCTAAATCTCCAGCGATTTCTCCAGTAAAAGGGATTTCTCCGGCACCAGTCCCTGTTGTTCTTTTCACGGAATATCCAACACCAGAACTAAATGAAAGATTTGATTCACCTATAGTCATATAATCCCAAGTATTAGAGGAAGTTGTGTATGTCCCTATGGCGTTAAGATTATTTGGAATGTTCTGAGCTATCCCATTGGTTGAAACAAAAGTATCATCATAATCTTGGCCAGATACGGGAGGAGAAACTAGAAAATAACTATCTGTAAGTAAATTTCTTTTGTAGGTAATGTTTCCGGTTTTAGTTCCACTAACAATTATTGAAGCTCCACTCTTAAGAACAACATCAGCATTGGATTCACTTTCGAAATTTCCAATAACTTCTATATTTGAGCCTTCTAAAACTGTTAGAGAATTATTACTTTTAACCTTGAGATTTGATTGAGCTGCTATACTAGAGCTAAAGGCTATGAAGAATATTGCCAATATTTTATTCATTTTTCTTTATTTAGGGGTTACAATTTGTAACAAAACTAGTTTATTTTTTAGTTAATACAAAAAATAAAGATTAAAATTTTGAGTTATAAAGTCTATATCAGCACAAAAGGTATTTAAATTAAAAAATATTTTAATTCTATTTTAACTTTATTAAAAGAATAATAAACTCTAAATTTTATTTATTACCCAAGGCAATTTGAATTCCTTTTAACCATTCTAAAACTTTCATTTTCAGATTCTTATCTAATGGTTTAAATTGTTTTAGTAATGTTTTTAGATTTATTAAGGTTTCAGAACATAAAGTATTGAGATCATCCTCGTATATTAATATACTTCTAGTTAATTTTTCTTCAAAAGAGTTATTCCCTAACTCAGTTATGTGATCAAAAAATTCCTCATAGGACAAATGTTTATATTTTAAATTAAAGTCTTTCATTGCATTTAGATTTTTTTTTACAAACCTATAAAAACAAAAAAACACTGTCAATACCCATTTATGGGGAAATATTTATTTCATATTGGATAAAAGAATAATAAATTGAAGTAGAGCGCTCTCAAGACCCGCTAGAACTTTTTCTGTGTGTAGTGTATAATTAGCTATTTAGCTATGTTTTTATCTTTCTTGAACCAATAAATAGCTCCAAACATTAAGGCTATAATTATCAAGAATAATTTTGCATATTTTGGCATAAGATCAATATCGAAAACTTTACGAATAGTTCTATCTATTAATAGAATTGCTACTGCAAAAACAGATATGTATTTATATGACTTGCTGTTGTTTTCAGACATGTTAGCTGCTAATTTATTTAAAGTATAGTAAATTTTTTATTGATCGTTTCTTCTAAAAAAATTATGCTTCCAAAGAAAGACATTAATTATTAGAAAGATTGCTATACAGATGCATATAAATGCTTGTTCTACTGGTCTTAAAAAAATTTCAGAAGATCCATAAGCAACTACTCCATAACCTAAAGAAAAAAGGGATACAACAAATAAAGTCCAGTACTTTTTATCATTCATAATCCAAATATAATGATAAAACAGTTATAAACTGAATAAAGAAGTCATGGGTTCTTACAGAGATTAAATGTGCCTGATAATTTTGTTAATTTTTACTATATTTAGTTGTGTTACGATTCATCAAGTTTTTAATAGTAGGAGTTTTTATCCTTTCTGTAACTGTTATAGTTATCAGTCTTCTAGTGCAGCATAATAAAATTTTTTAGACCCCTAGTAGTTATATTAGGTTATGATTCTGATTTCTTAACTCTTTTTTCAGGAAAAAAAGCAAGTATAAGATTGACGATAGGAATTATAAATAACCAACCGTTAAAGCCTGCATTTTTGAGTCTTCTAAATCCGATAGAAAATAAAACTAAAAAAGTTATGATTCTGTATAAAGGCAATATTATAGTGTCCTCTAATAATATTTTAATAATTACTGTAAAAAGAAAAGATACGATGGCGTTAACTATAAAAAAAGACCAAAATTCGATTATTGTTGATTCACTTTTAAAGTTAAAAATATTTTTAAATGCTAATAGATAATATTTCATAATTACTTATTCTTCTTGGTTAAAACATAAATCAACTGCACAAGAACCATAATGGTCTACAACGCATCCAAAACCTTCTAAAATACAAAATGTCATATCCCACACATTTTGATTATGAATTCTTTCAACTGCACAAGCTTTTACTTCAGCAAATGTACAACTCAAACTTCTATTTGAAGAAGACTCATATATAATTGCATCGATTTTTTCGCCGTTTACTATTTGGACACTATATACAATCTCATTGTCAATAAAAACCTCATACATACCATTTAATTCATTTATGTTTTCCAACAAAAATGATTCATATTCTTCTTGGGAATTAAAAGAATGTATTTGTGAGTCAAAAGTTAATATATGATTTATTGAATGTTGATTTTCATTTGATTTGTTAATATTTGTTAGGGACAGTTGCTTAGAATTTAAATCAAAATTCACAACACCTTTAGCTTCCAGTTTATGACTAGTTGTAATATCTGTTTCATCACAAGACTGAAATAAAACCAAACAAGCTAACAATAATAAAAAGAGTTTTCTTAATTTTTTCATAATAATTTTTTTTAATTAATAATTGCTCCCAAAATACAACTATAACAAAAGTCAGTCAATCGTTGTAAATAGGGAAATTTCGCACTCCATATAAGTGGGGGGTAAGCTTTCATAGATGTGAAAAATGAATTAATTATTTTTTCTGTTGCTTGTGTGTTTTTGCTATATTTTTCAGCAGTTGGAATATATTTTTTTGAAAATGAAGCCCAACCAGAAAATTTTAAATCAATTTTCCATTCGATTTGGTGGTCGGTTGCAACATTGACCACTGTTGGTTACGGGGATGTTTATCCAATAACCCTAGGCGGAAAGATCTTTTCATCCATAGTAATTTTTCTTGGACTAGGTTTGATTGCTGTTCCAACTGGATTAATAGCATCCTCTTTTGGAAAAGCGTTCAATAAAGATCAAAACTGACAGATTCATATTTTTGAAGGAGGTAATTATTTAAACTCAAAAAAATATCCCCAAAAACAATAAATTATTCTTGGGGATAACTGTGACCCCGATAGGATTCAAACCTACAACCGCTGGAGCCGAAATCCAGTGCGCTATTCAGTTGCGCCACGAGGCCTTACATTATATTTAAACTAAATTTTTTCTAACAATTCCGGATATGGTCTTTCCATCTGCTTGACCTGCCAATTGTTTTGAAACCATTCCCATTACCTTACCCATGTCTTTCATACCCGCTGCTCCAGTTTTAGCAATAGTATCTAATACTACTTTTTCTATGGCATCTTCAGACAATGCTTCTGGCAAAAACTTCTCAAGAACTGCAATTTCAGCCAATTCTGGATCTGCTAAATCTTGCCTGCCCTGATCAATAAAAATTGCTGCACTATCCTTACGCTGTTTCACTTGCTTCTGGATAATCTTCATTTCTTGGTCTTCTGTTAAATCATCTCCTGCCCCTGTTTCTGTTTTTGCTAATAAAAAAGCAGATTTAACGGCTCTTAATGCTTGAAGAGCCAGAGCATCTTTAGATTTCATAGCCATTTTTAATTCTTCCATTATTTGTTTTTGCAAGCTCATAGGTATATTATTTTAGCGCATCAAAGATACAATTCTAATCCTGTTTTTTAATTTTTTTTAGATATAATACATTCTTATTGTAATCAATAACAGCCTTCCCTTTTTGTAAAATATCAGCTCCAATAATTCCATGGACTTCCTCGGCCTCGTGAAGAGTTAAAGCCTTATTTACATGAACTAAATCAAACAATACTAAACTAAAGTTTTTATTCTTCCATTTTCCAATCTCTAAATTGTTATTTTCAGATTGTTGAGTTTCCATATCTGTTGCTCCTGCACCTGCGGCTTTAGTATCGCTTTCTTTTGCATCTAACTTAAAAAACTCAATTTTATCAATTCCAACACAAGAATTTGAAGCCCCAGTATCTAAAATAAACCTACCTGCTACTCCATTAATAGTCGCATTTAGTTCCATGTGATTGGTAATCATTTTTTTTAGAGGTATTTGAATGTATTTCTTTTTGTACAATAGTTTTTTTAGACCACTCATTTAAATGTATTTTTGAAGTGTCAAAAATACATTTAAATAAATTATTTTTCTGACAACACTTTTTGTTTTGTTCAACTAGCATTAGGCATCATAATATGATAACAGATACTCATACACATTTATATTCAGAGCAATTTGATCAAGATAGAGACGCTATGATTCAAAGAGCCAAAGATGCTGGAGTTCAGCGATTTTTTATTCCTGCAATTGATAGTAGTTACACTCAAAGAATGTTTTCTTTAGAGGAAAATTATCCAAGTGATGTATTTTTAATGATGGGATTACACCCTACCTCAGTAAAAGAAAACTTTAAAAGTGAATTACAACATGTTAAAGATTGGATCACTAAAAAATCATTTGTTGCCATAGGTGAAATAGGTATTGATTTATATTGGGACAAAACATTCATAAAAGAACAACAAGAAGCATTTCAGCTTCAAATTCAATGGGCAAAACAACAAAACCTTCCAATTGTAATTCATTGCAGAGATGCTTTTGACGAAATTTTTGAGATATTAGAACTTGAAAAAGGGCCTAATTTATATGGTATTTTTCATTGTTTTACTGGAACACTAGCGCAAGCTAAAAAAGCTATGTCCTACAACATGAAATTAGGAATTGGTGGTGTAGCAACTTTCAAGAATGGAAAAATAGACACCTTTCTGAATCAGATTCCAATACAACATATTGTATTAGAAACCGATGCTCCCTACCTATCACCATCTCCACACAGAGGTAAGAGGAATGAAAGTAGCTATATTACTTATGTGATTGAAAAATTGGCTACTATTTATAAGCTCAGCTTCAATGAAATTGCAAATATCACTACAGAAAACTCTAAAGAAGTATTTGGAATCTAACAGTACATATTATAAAACTCCAATTGGAATTGCCAAAATTACTGGAGACAACAATGGCATTCAAGCCATTACTTTTATAACTAATAATTTAGATGATGAAAACCCAAAATCAATTGGTATAGCAGAAGATATTCCAGAATGTTTAAGAGAATGTGTGCTACAATTAAAAGAATACTTTAAAGGAGAACGAACAAATTTTAATTTACTCTTAAACCCTCAAGGTACTAAATTTCAAAAATTAGTATGGCAAGAACTTTGTAATATACCCTATGGAAAAACAATATCTTACCTTGTACAAAGTAAACAAATTGGAGATGTAAAGGCGGTAAGAGCTGTAGCCGCTGCCAATGGAAAAAACCCTATTAGTATAGTAATTCCATGCCATAGAGTAATTGGCTCAGATGGCTCATTAACAGGGTATGCTGGTGGCATTTGGCGAAAGAAATGGTTATTAGATTATGAAAGCCCTTTAAAACAACTATTGCTTTTTTAAACTAATTCTAGGATTTAGACGTTTATAATATTATGACAAAAAAAGGCTGGTTTTTAATCCTATTCTTGGTTGGTTTTTATGCCAACTCTCAGAATATATCATCAGACTTTAGATCCAAAAAAATTAAGATAGATAAAGACACCATTAGCTTTGATTCAGTTCCAATAAATCCACAAAATTTTAAAGTACGCGTGGGACAGAAAATAGTATACCCCACAGAATATCAAATTTCATATAATAAAGCGTTATTGATAATCGATTCAAAAAAATACCAAGAAATCACTATTGATTACTTTAGATTTCCTTCATTTATTACTAAAACTTATAGCCCATTTGATAAAAAATTTATCATTTCCAACAACAGTAATACCGGACAATTATTTAGCCTAACAAGTAATAAGAAACCTTCTGAATTAAAATTATTTGATGGCT
>Ga0209119_1002582_pt1 | contig 16458 bp, 17 predicted proteins | sample COG_03_FD_184747 | JGI IMG/M metagenome (GOLD analysis project Ga0209119, IMG submission 184747) | Pelagic Microbial community sample from North Sea - COGITO 998_met_03 (SPAdes) (version 2) | ecosystem: Environmental > Aquatic > Marine > Neritic zone/Coastal water | place: Helgoland, sampling... | reverse complement strand
CGCTACAGGAGCTGATGGCGCTACAGGAGCTAATGGCGCTACAGGAGCTGATGGCGCTACAGGAGCTAACGGCGCTACAGGAGCTAACGGCGCTACAGGAGCTGATGGCGCTACAGGAGCTGATGGTTCTACAGGAGCTAATGGCGCTACAGGAGCTGATGGTTCTACAGGAGCTGATGGTTCTACAGGAGCTAATGGTTCTACAGGAGCTGATGGCGCTACAGGAGCTAATGGTTCTACAGGAGCTGATGGCGCTACAGGAGCTGATGGTTCTACAGGAGCTGATGGCGCTACAGGAGCTGATGGTTCTACAGGAGCTAATGGCGCTACAGGAGCTAATGGTGCTACAGGAGCTAATGGCGCTACAGGAGCTACAGGATCTACCGGAGCTGATGGATCTACAAACACACAAGGTACAAGTGCTGGATGTCCTGGTGTTAGATGGGTTGCTGCTGGGCAAGGTACCAACACGTTAGCTTATAGTCAGGATGGTCAAGGCTGGACTGGTGCTGGAAATGTTTTTAGTATTTCTGGGCGGTCTGTTGCGTTTAGTCCTACATTGTGTTTTTGGGTTGCTGTGGGAGAAGGTTCTTCTACAGTTTATACTAGTTCTGATGGTATTTCTTGGACAGCCAATGCACAAGCTTCTGGGCTTTTGGATGGTGGTGGTTACGCATCAAAATGGGCAGATATACCTGGCGTGTTTGCTATTGGTGGATCCACATCAGGTGGTGATGCCGTGGTTGCTGCATCGTCTGATGGAATTAATTGGGCGATGATTCCTTATACATTTCCCGTATATAATCGTATTACTTGGTTGGATCATTCTCCTTCAAATAATTTGTGGGTAGCTACTGGTGAATGTGCTTGTGATGATTTATATTTTACATGGAGTTTGTATGCTAATACGTGGAGTGTTGAAAATAGTGGATTTGGTGGATCTGATTGGATGAACAATGTATGCTATTCAAAACCAAAGAGTCAATTTGTAGCTGGATGTAGTCGCAGTTCAGGAACAACTGATGATACTATTACACGCACAACCGAGGCTATTAGTCAGGGGTTTGATGCTACTGTTACTTTTAACGATATTACTTCGGGATGCGCCCAAACATCACAATTTGGATGTCACTGGGGAAATAACAAATACTTATATTTGGGCATTGGAACAGGAAATACCAACATTGCAACATCTGTAACTGCTGATGACTGCACTGCTGTGGCTGGTAGTAATAGTATCTTTACATCACAGGGAAATCATGCCGGGTATGATGCAATAGATTCTACCTGGATTGCCGTAGGACAAGGAACAAATACTATTGCATATTCAACTGATGATGCTGTGAGTTTTACTGGTACTGGTTCTGGTGTATTTTCTACAGCTGGTTATTTTGTTTTAACCACTGGAAAACCACCTATTAATGGTGGAGGTGGAACTTTAAACTACGAAACGCTTCCTGTTGTTTGTGCTTCTGGTTATGTACAGGGCAGCCAGGCAGTAGCAATTCCGACACAAAATACTTTTAACTCTTCTGCTGCTCGTGGTACTGTGGGAGAGTATTTTATTACTTTGGCACCAAATTTTCCAAATACTGCCTATCCCGTCTTTTTACAAGTAGAAGAAGATGCGTTATTTAATGACGATATTCAAATTTATGTTAACCCCGTATCTAGAGCAACTACTGGATTCACAATAGAAATTTCCGAGCAAGATAATGGAAATTCTGCGGGAACTCCTAGAGATCGGGATTTTTCCTATCAAGTATTATGTGATAGAACAATTGTAGTTTCTAAAAAAAAATTGGCAAAACTTTTAGCACTTTATCGAAAAAATAATAAAAGATAGGGGGGTGGTCGTAAAAAAAAATGGATGATCTTAGTCCTGAAGAGGAGGATATGTATCTGAATGGTATGTATTCTAATTACCAAAGCGGTCCTGCTAAAAGCGAAAGAGGAAACGATTATATCGATCAATACGAAAACCGAGCACCAGTAAAACAACAACGTCGTTCTTACATGCTCCAAGAAAACAAATCTCAACACGATAACGATAATGATTATGATGATGCTTTTGATTATGGAGAGCAGCAATATTCTGGGGCTGTTAAGCATATGACTATTGACGATAAGGATTTTGAAGAGCATCCTATTATCAAACGTTATGAGTTTCTGGTCCCAATTACTCGAATGGGAGCTGGTAGAACTATCATTCCCCGGCATGTTCAAAATGCAGCAACACAGCTGATGCACGCAGCTAGTATTGGTGGTGGTAGTTTTATAAAGTTAAACACTGCTGCCCGCAACGCTTTGGAGCCTCTTACTAATCAAATTGATGAATTTACTAGTGTCGATCCATCAGTAATCATTTCTTGCACTTTGCCCATTACTGATTCTTTTCGTTCTTTTCTGGAGGAAATTATTTCCTTTTCAGAATACATTTTGATTCATGTACTTGATGCTCGGTTTCGTGTAGTCGTATCAGATTCTGCAAAAACTCAGCCCATTTCTTTTAAAGATCCAGATTTGGGTCTTAAGATTCGCCCTTACGCTGGAGAAGAAGAAGAAGAATTGCGGGGACAGCCTTTTGGTATTCGCGATGCCATCACTTCTGCCAGTCAACACTTGTCGTCAGATAGTTGGACTCAATTAGAAGCCTATATGCTGTCTCTGGGAAAACTTTCACCTACTTCTGTTTGTGATCCTCAATTTATTGAAGATCAAATGGTTTCTATTAAGGACATTATTTCTGGCAAAACCCGCATTGTCAACGAGCGCCAGCGCAAAGATGGGACTAATAAAAAATGATTCAGTTAACAGGGCGGCAAGAATATATTGCGCCTAATCGATGTAAAGAAGTTATTATGCAGCTTTTGGCCGAAAATGCTGAAGAACATGAGCGTATGTTGGGCGGCATTAAAGATTGGGAAATTCAAGACGAAGAAATATTTGAAGAATTACGTATAGATGCTGAAGAAATGTCCATTTTATTAATGAAAAGAATCTCTCAATTCACTTCTTTTCGTTTGCGCACTGAAGAGGGCAAAGCTGTTACCAAAAGTAGAAAACTTAAAGTCAATATAACTGACATTGAAGAAGCTTATACAGAAATTCAAATGGAGCGACAAAAATAAAATAAAAATGAAAAGAATCTATAAGGAGTGGGTTTTTATTCATGTATTATCTTGGCTTGTAGGCGCTATCATTGCTTATATCTTATCAGAACTGCTCTTTACCAAGTCCCTTATCGGATTATTTGGTATCTATGTTGTATTTGTATATTTCATATTGCGTTTTGTATGTTATATATTTCCAACCCGATACGAAAACTGTTTCATTTATTTAATTGAAGAGTAGCACACCGTCTTTTACGCGGTAACAATAAACCCTGTTTTTTCAATTCTGTATCCAAGAGTGTTATTTGTCCCAATGTGTGCAACATTCCGTTCCAAAAGAAATGGGGATACTCAGCTGCTAAACGCACACTATCCATGGATTCAAATTCATCAAAAAGCATTTCGTGACTAATAGCATTCAACAACTCTTTTATGCTGGGAAAATATTCCATTACATAATCTTTACGTTTGTTTTTACTTCTTTGTTTTGGGAGGTTAACAGTTAAAAAGCTTTTATCGGGATTGACGCTGTAAGTGGCTTTTTCGAGATTAGAAATGCGGAAAGAGGCCTTTTCTAATAAATCAATAGGCGTATCTCTTCCCTTTAGCGAAATACGCTCCACACGTTTACGTTTCTTTTTTTGTGTAACCGCCACTTCAGTGTATGGCGCCCAAAGTTCATTCAAGAGCCCCTTAATATATTCCATATTTATTTAAATCTATCAAAATGATGTTTCAATTTCCAGTAGTCTGCCTTTAGCTTTTGTTTATCTTCATATGCTTGTCCTCTATCTTCGTATTGATTGGGTTGGCTCAAATACCGTATCATCTTATAAACTTGATCTGAAAAACTTTGAGCATTATACTTATTAAGTTCTGGAAAATTTTCTAGCGTTAAAAAATAAAGAGCAATTTGTGGGCGGCCCGTTCTAATGGCTGTAGTAACATAAGGTTCTCCATTAATTTCCAAATTTACAACATCATGAATCTCCTGTACTAATTGCTTGATAGCGGTGGGAAAATTAAAACGGATGCAGTCGGTAACCATATCTGATGTCACCGAATGTATAAAATCCCAATCTAATCGATTGATTAATTCAATAAAGGTCCATTCATCTCTTGATTTAATCGCTTGTTCAATAATATGTACTCTATTATCTTCATCTCCTAAATCAGTAATAACAGATATATCTGTTGCATGTTCGAGAGCTCTATGTAAAAGGTATGAGTACCCCAATCCAGCCAGCCTCCCGAGTGTTAATATACCACCAATTGAAAGAGTGATTAATTTTGATTCTAACATAACGTCTAGCACTTTATCCACCCTGTCCTTGTATTCCGGATAACCTTCATTTCCTTTGTTTCTGTCCAAAGCAGCCACCAAACTAATGAATTGAAAATCCAATCTGTCACTTGTCGGTGAAACGCGTTTTCTTATGTTATCTGGGGATAACAATATTTTCAACCCACCAGCCCAAATACCGGCAACAACAGCTTCAAGAACATCGTTTCCGTTCGCCCCCGAAGCTGTCCATAGCCCCAAATTTATCGCTTTTGGTACCCAAAATTCAAAAGCTTCATATTTTGGTGGATCGTGATTATTTATCCAATCACTAAACAGTTTGCTTAAAGCGGCTTGAAATCTATGTCTGTTTGCAACCTCAATAAGATCCGCACGGGGATCTGCAAGCTTATTTTCAAAAACTTCAAAAGCTTTATACCAAGTAAAAAATGCTTTTGTGTTTTCCACATTTAAAAGCTCAAGCAACATATTATCCATCTTGGCATAATTGTTTTTAATATACAACTCCTGAAACCATTCTTGTTTGTAATACTCATTAAAACCCTTATTTGTTACAGATATGTTTGCTAATGTATCTAACGAAAAAGAGTAAAAAAGTTTCAACCCCATCTCCTCGGAAAGTTTATCAATATCGTTTAGTTCTTCATCGTTCACACCCTCCTCAGGAAATTCTTCTTCATCCTCTTCACGTAGTCGCTTTTTTGATTTTCCTTCAATCCATTGATAAACTTCTTTACACAAAGAGCTACAAAAAGTGAGCGAAACAATCTTTTCTTTTTGACAAAGTTTACAAGCGCTCATCGTTTCAATAACAATTCATTTTGTTTTTTATACAAAACTTTAATTGTAAAATTTATTTATTTCAAACAAATCTTATTTTTTGGCTTTTTTTAACCAATTGGTCATAACTTGATTCTTAGCTGTAGCGTCTATACGCTTCACAAGCTTTCCAAACAACTCGATTTGCGTGTCATCAGAAAGAACTTGTTTCTGATCTATCTCATCCGAAATGAGCCAAGCAGTTAAATTTTCCCAGGGACAACTCTGTTTATCTAAAATGTACCATACCAGAAACGCAAGGAGCGCATCTTCGTTTGTTCCGTCTCTATAATGAAAATAGGGAATTTCTTGTGGATGCTCTTTCAAATAAGAAGCTACTTTACGAGCCCGCAAACAATAAAAATCAATTTGACGCGTTTCACTCTGTTGATCTAAAGGATCCAAAGGCAAAGCAGCATCACGATATAATTTGGGTGGAGAATCTTTAAGTTCTTCAATATATTCTCCTTCTTTTTCATATTCGCCCATATAAGGAGAAGCTCTATTCTGCCCGTTCCAATGCTCTTCATCAGTATGAGGAACCATATTAATGATTACATCTACACCTAGATCGACTTTGATATGATAAGCGTCTAAACGGCCTTTAATCATAGGGCCCAAAAACATTTGGAGCTTCTCGGTACCCAACTTGACCACATAAGGTTTAACATATAATTGGCACTCCTTCAAACTCATATTAATTTAATTCATTTTTTTCATTCTCATTTCCCAGTAATCATTTTTATTTTAATTATTTATTTTTATTTATTCCGAAACCGAAGATGCCTCCTCTTCTTCTTCAACAACAACAGTCTTCTTTGCTACCATCTTCTTCTTCTTGATAGTCTTGGCTTCTTTCTTTGCTTCTGCCTTTTTCTTAATCATCTTTTCAGCCGCCTTTTTTCCGGCGGCGCGCTTGGCCTTTAGGGGATCGGTCTTCTTCTCCTTAATTTTCTTGGACAAAATCTTGTTTCCAAATTGGAGCTCGTGTAGCTCTTTTGCCAGCCAAAAATCTCCAGCCGCCTTGGTGGCTTTGGCCTTGGAGCGGCTCAATAATTTTCTAGACTCTTCTTCAGTAAGTGACATAATTTTTTTTTGGACAACCCCTCTTTTTAAAAATAAATTTAAAAATTATTATGGGGTCTAAAATTTCTGCCCCGCGTGATATTACGGGAATGGAAGCTGTTGGTGGTTTTATCATGTCAAGTATTCTTTCAATAATTCTTTTGATCTGGACTCTCACAAATGTTAATAAAGTAACATGCCCATCAAGCGCAGACAATTCAGTTTGTGAAGCCATTTATGCAAGTTTAGAGACGATTCGAATTCCGTGCGCGCTGCATATCTCTTTGGCGCTTTTATTATTGTTATTTTCGAGTATTTTTGCGGTGATTATGCGAAAGCGTGCCAAAGATAACATGTCAGAATATGCACACGTTGACAAAACGCTTTACAATGATAATGGTGAAAATGAATTTGAATAAAAAAATTATTTAAAAACAAGTGGTTTATTTATAACAATGACAAGCGAATATCAGATATTTGTACTTATTCGGTTTAGCTTACATACAACAAAGGGATTTTACAAAAAAATGGATATAAAGGATTTGTATTCAGAAGAACGCATGAATATTCGCTTTGATCTTTTTGAAAAAATATGTTTACCATCACTACGATTACAAGCAGAAACAATCAATGTTGTCTTATTGGTTTCTGATGTTATGCCTCTTAAATACTTAAATAAGTTACGTAGTTATACAGACATAAATGTATGTATTCTAAGTTCTACTGATGATTTTTCAGATAATAGAATAGTTTTAAAAAATATGAACAATGTTGATAATTACAAGTACATTGTAACAGTTAAATTAGATGATGACGACGCGTTACATCCATCATTTTCTACAAAAATTAAACACTACATCAACACCAGCGATGTAAACATGTTAACTTTGGTATCATTTATTAATGGATGCCAATATAACATGATAAGAGATGAATGCTGTGAATGCAGTGTAAAGTCAATAGCATGTGGATTAACTCTTATTTCTCCATTGAATTTTGTAAGAAATGTATATTATGAACCATACTCCAACGGAACTGTACAATTTAAGAGTTTGATACGGTTAAAAGTAATATTTGATGAAACAAAGTTAATGTATATGCTTACAAACCACAATCACAACCATTCTTTACGTGGAAAATGGGATAACAAATCCAAGATGAATTATAAACTTTGGGAAAGTATGAAACAAAACTTTCCATTTTTGTGAAATAAATAAAAATTAAAATTATGAAAAAGGGGGAAGAAAATATTGACGAAAAGTTAACTGAACTTGAAATGTTTGCTAGACATGCTTGGATGATTAAACAAGATGATTTAGCTTTTGAAACGATTGAAGAAGAATGCAGCAATGAAATTTTACGCAACAAGCTTTGGATTGGTGATTTTGAAACCCAAAGAGCACCGCCAGCGAATATTGGCGCTATTGTGTCTCTAGGTAGAAGATATGCTGGTTATGTTACTCATGAGCATATAAAGTACCACCGCATCATGATTGATGATACGCCTATAAGCAATTTGCTTCAACATATGAATGGCGCTTGCAAGTTTATTAAAGCGCAAATTAAAGCTGGTAAACAAGTCTTGGTGCATTGCCAGGCTGGAGTTTCGCGAAGCGCTTCCATTTGTATTGCTTATTTGATCAAGGAGCATTATTTGACATTTATTCAAGCGTATGTTGTCGTTAAGGCGGCACGCCCGCTTATATCGCCAAATCACGGATACGTGAGTCAGCTTTTAAAGTGGCAAATTGCCCAAGAAGAAGAAAAGAAACCTAAAGTAATTTCTCTAAAAATGGAAGAAAAAGTATGAGTAATAAAAATAAAAATGGAAGGAGTTAAGAATGGATGGGACCATTTAACAAGATCTTAACAATAAAAACAATTATGTATATGTTTTGTTAATTTATTTAAATTTTGTTTCTTTTAAAAAAAATTTAAAAAAGAAAAGGGGGTTGTAATGTTAAGTCCAAAACAAAAAGATATTATTGCCAACAAGCACGTTTTACACACGCTGTGTACAAATGATAACATTGTATCTTCCAATGACATTTCAGCTATGTTGTCCGCGGAACTAAAGGAGTTAATAGATCAATATGACACAGCAGTAAGGGCACGTATGGACGTTTCAGCTGTGTTGTCCGCGGAACAAGAAAAGGAGATAATAGATCAATATATATTAACACAAAACAAAATACGTGATCTATTTAAATTACTATGGTTAATTCAACCATGCGCGGAACAAAAAAAGGAGATAATAGATCAACATAAATCAACACAAAACAAAATAGGTGATCTATTTAAATTACTATGGTTGAATCAACCATGTAAAGATTTACCCATTTCTAACCCTTTACAACAAATGTTGGTTTGGTATCGAAAACAAAATAAATAAATATGAATCTTCAATGGGTGGCCTTTTGTATTTCTATTTTTTGCAGCTGTTTGCGTTCCTTTAATGTTGGATACAACACACAATTGTATCTTATATCTCTTATACCGTACACAATTTTTGCTTTAAAATCTACTGAGCGACCACAAAGAGTTCTTAATGTCTTTTATTTTGTAATGGCATTGATTGGTGCCTGGCGTTGGTCGTCGTTAAATACAACATAAAGACTGTGTTCATTTTGCTTTGGGCTGGTAATATACATGGAATGGACGACTGGGTTATTTTCGTAGGCACCACAAGCGTCAAATGCATCATTGCTTGAGGCATAAGTTCCCATTAATTGTGGTTTTCCGCGAAAATTATTATTTTTCCAGCTATTTCTAAAATAAAACCAGCCATTTTGAAAATTTTGTTTTGGCGCGTTCCCTAATGCGGCCATTATTATTATTTATTTAAATTGTATTTTCCATTCTTTGTCCTAAAACATCTGGTTTGCCTCTTTTCTTTCTGGCATGGACCCCAGCTCTAGGCACTGCAGCTTCGTCAATAATACGTTTTGGAGCAGGCCGGAGAATGGCTGGTGGGATAAAACTATCCCGACTGACATCGCGATCCATCTTATCCCGGGTTTCCACACTTCTGATTGGATCAGTAGTTTGTTGTAGTCTTTGAATAGCTGCCCATTCTTTAGCTCGCTTGGCAGGATCTTTTCTATTGTTGCCTTTAAAATCACGATAGCGCTTTCTTTTAAAGACTCTTTCTCGCTGCAGCTCGTCTGCTTTGATATCCTGCGGATACTGCTTGTTAGCGGTCCACTGAACGCCTTCCTCTTTAGAAGCATGCTCAAACCGGGCACGAATATACTTTGGAGTTAATACTGGATCGTCAAACCCTCTTCCAATGGCCAAGTGGCATCGTAAGGCACTTTCTTCGTCAAAGTTGGAAATGCTTATTCTACAATCCTTTAAAGAATCAAGTGATTTTCCGATTGATCTCCAAGATTCGTCTCCTCTTTCTGTGGGCTGTGTTGGTACCACTTCAAAGAATGGTCTTTTTGACTCGGAAATGGCAATTCTTCGATTAATAGAAACCCCATCTCTTCTACTGATTGGTCGTTCATCCGCCTTCATATTTGGATCACCAACCCAGGTAAGTGACTCGGTATCTGCGTTCCACAGCCATCCTTGGTCTTCATCCAGATAGGCAATTTGTGCATCCAAAACACTTCTGTTAAAGTTGTAATGCTGCAGCATGGTGGAAGAATCCTCGCAAGGAATGCCCAAAATAAATTTTTGTTCTGGAAAATCTTCACAAACCGTTGCATGAATCAAAGCGTCGATAATGATATTACTACGATACATGTCAGCGATATTCACCATAAAAATTACCTTATCCTTTTCGATCCGAACAACGCTATACGCCTTATCAACGCCATCTCGTGTGACATCACTTTCAGTACGAGGCTGTGTTCGGTCAGGATTTGTCTTTAAAAATGCAGCCGGCATCGTAGTATGATCACCCACATCAGTACGCTTGTTTCGCTGGTTACTATTAATAAATCTATGAAAATATTTAGCTGATCCAAAAGGCATCGGCTGATATGCTCCTCCAGGCGGTACATGCATCATATGTTTCATCTCATTAACCAACCCATGAACGTCTGTAGGACTTAATCCAGATTCTTTGGCTAGCGCCGTGCAGACTTGATCAAGTGTCCCCGGGATGATAACACAAGTCATATCTACCAACTTGTCATCGCCTCTAATTTGATTATCCTTATTTCCCTTTTCTGCGTTTGGATCAGGATACGTATGAAAGCTAACACTGCCTTCAACGTCGTTTTCAAAGACACAATAATTAGTGTTGGACAAGGAATCTTCCGGGATACTATCTTTGACCTTGGTATATCCGGAGCGCTTTTCTACCGCTCTAATCAATTTGGCTCTATTGTCGTCTACCCACTGTGAGGCCAGCGCCGTCCAACAAAACCAAAAAATCTCCATGGTCACATATAAATAGGGCTCCACCTCCTTAATATCACCAACTTCAAACTTTTTCTTATAATTTGCCGATCCTGGCATATCAAAAGCACAATGGACTGCCCACATATAAACGTACTGACGCACTAGCGGCCACATGATATCCAATCCTCGCATAGCGTCGTCACGCTCTACAGCGCCCAGATCAACTAATTGGTCAATAACACGACTGCTCATATCAGACCACAACTCTTTTTCTGGTTCTGGCAAAATAGCACCCACAGCAGACGCTTTCATGGCACAGCACATAAGATACTGTCCAATACGCATATATTTTTGGGTCATGCTTTTCATATCTTCTGGAATGGAACCACCCAGCTCATAAATGGGCACTTTAGGCATAGGCATAGAGAATCGATAATACCGAGAAGCCAGTGCGTCTTTTTGGCTAACTTCTTTGTTGGTAACTTCCACGCTGACACAAAAGTGGTCTGTAGTTACTACTCTTGACCAACGCCCCGTTGTTCCATCGGGATTAATAATTTGCATAAAAACGTTGTGACCAACTTGCTGTTCCACCATTTTCACTTTGGCCTTATTAACTAAAGGTTGATTCTTTTCCGCTTCTTTTGGATCAACCTTGTAACCTTCCGTTTCATCCATAAGATAAATCCAATCATAACGATGGTTATCAGTGGTATCAGAAGCTGCCGTACTGGTAGTAAAACTTTCAGTAGTTCCGGGGATGCAAATGTATGCTTTAGGTGTATCCAGCACTGTCTTGGTCTTACCAGTAGCTCTCCATCCATGTCCCATCATATTGAATTTAAGCTCTCTTTTTAGCGAATAAACACAAAAGAGTCCAATCCACAAAATGCACAAACTGGGATGCACAATTTTGGAAATGCTGACAAACATTTCATTCATACGAAGAATGCAATTGCCAAACATACCAACTTCCGGATCGTACATCATAAAATCACGAGTCAAATTGGGAAAGAAATTATCCCGCATCCACTTGAGCATAATCTTGACTGGCTCGGAAATGGGCAAATCATCAATGTTACCATCGAGAACCCAAAGCGATTTAAACACTTTCATGAGCGCTTCGCGAATACGAACAGCCATAGCTTGGTAGCCGCGGCATTCATCTACCCGACGCTTCAAATCCGGATCTATATCACTTTCCAACCATCGGTGATCAAGCTCATCATAACCTTTTGCTGCTTTAAACTCAAAAACTTCAATCCAAGTAGCGCGGTAATGCTTGGGATAATGCTTCATTACTGAGCTATAAATACGCAACATTTCGGCATAACGATAAATATATTCATTCATCGTATGATACTTTACCAGTTGTTGGTTTTGAATATCGCTTCGCTTTACCATGGGCGAAGTTTTGATGGTTTTTCGCAAATCTTGTAAATGCGAAGATACATCTTTCAAATAATTGTACGTATCATCTGGTAAAAGTTCTTCACCATTATCTCCCACAAAAGTACGCGGATCACCACCAGCCATAATTTGAGCCAAATAATCTTGGTCCGTGTTGATATAAGGAAAGCGCTGCTCAAACAAACCAATATGATCTGGAGAATAGTAAAACACCACCTTGTAATCATAGGTCTGCAAATCACGAGGATAGGTTACATCAGCTCCCTCATACCAAGAACTTTTCTGGCAAAGTAGAGGATCAACTCCACACTCGCTTAGGATACGAGAAGCATTTTCCCAGCATAAAACACGATCTGCAGCAAAATGAGATCCGCGAATATATTGGCGCATCTGAGAAAATAAATCTCCTTCATTTTGCAAGTATGAAGTCCGACCAATCAGTTCTTTTAGCGACGGATCGTAATCCATAGCTGCTTTGAAATAGGTCCATCGATTAGTATTACTACCAACCGGATGATTTGTGTTATAAAAAGATGAATAAGCTGGAAACATTTCCGTATTTTTGCCATAACGACTCTTGGTAGCGTTTGCTGCACCTTGGCGTCTTACTTCGTGATTTTCTACCAGACGCTTGAAGAAATCACCCAAAACAATTGCCGGATCATAAACAAGAAATCTAAGCACAATAGCCACAATGTTTTCTTCTTTTTTTGGATCCTGTCCGTCCAATGGAACAGGAGTTAAAGTCATTTTCATCTTGGGATAAATCGATCGAGCGTCTTCGTCCCAATCAATCCATTCAGGCAACTTTTCATTGCCATCGTCTTCTGCTTCTGGTTCTTCTTCTTCCTGTATCGGGTTTAGGTGAATAAACTTATCATACGCAGTGTTCTCTGTAATTTGTTTAATAGTCACCGCGGAGCGAGCCAAAAATGTATCCTGAACAACGTTATCATCAGACCGATTAACGCGTTCATCAAAAACAATGTCATCTTCGCGCAACCAGTTTAGATTGATTGCTTCTGGCTTTTTCATAACATTGTTTTTCTTCTTTTGTCGCTTATTTGGGTTTCCATTATTCTTTCCGTTTTTTTTGTTTTTGGCATTTACATTGATAATCTTTTGGCGTTCCTTGGCAGTTTCAATATCCTTATTGAACCGAATATTCACGCTATCAGATTTAATCATCAAACTCTGTACTTTTGTACGCTCTTCGGCATTGGCACAGCCCATTTTCATTTTAGCAGCTAACATACAAAGTTCTTGCCACTGTTTTGGGCTTTGCTCGTAACTAATAGCTGGTGACATGCTTCCTTCTTCTTTTTGGCGTTCCATCTGAAGGATACACGTTTGTGCAAAAAACATGGCTGCATCTACAGTATTGGTGTTTTTTGTTTTTGACCATTGATCAGCGCCAGCTTCCAAGGCACCATCACCATTAACTTTCAACACTACTTCATAAACTTCACAAGTTCCGCTTTGAACAATATAATCTGAATTATTCAACTCTTCTACACCGGCGGCATCAATTTTTTCCGGCCTAAAACGACGCGCATTACCACTCATAATAAAAGTTTCAAAAATTAATAGACTTTTTCAATTTTTTTTTCGGAGGAACCCCTTTGTGTCTCCTAAAAAAAATTATATTTTATTATAATTTATTCTTGACATACAACACGCATAAGGGCTCTACGATACGTCTCGTTGGTGCGAAGATCTTTCACAAGTGTTTGCTTTGTCAAGTCCCAAGGTGGAACATTATAATTTCCAAAATCGTCTACATTTTCAAGTGTAGTGTAATTTCCATAATTATAGGTTGCGCTCACATGAGAGTAGGAACTCATAAGATGCACATACTCGTGCTTGCACAATGCTTTCATTAACACTTCCAACTTTTCCCATCTTTCAATTGTATATTCTTGAAGATTATATATTTCTTCCTCTTTTTCAGCTCGGTCAATAGCATCTAAATTTGGGTCAATTTTCATTTTCATACCCTGATAATAGGGTATAAAAACTTGTTCGTGATTCTGCCAGTCCAATTGTCTTTGTGGGATCAATTCTTTACGAAACGTACGAGCCAAATCAGAAAACTTGTCATAAAGCTTTTTATAATCTTGATAAATTATATAAAGTCCATTTTCGCGGCGAAAGGGTCCATTTTCGCGGCGAACATTTCCTCTGCTGGGCCCATCTAAAAGAGCTTCAAATCTTTCAATCATCATTATTTTTTAAAAGGAGGGGTGTTTCTCCTCAAAACTTTATAGAAGCATCCAATTATTATGGCAGATTTTCCGCCAGAAATGAATGCGTTTTTAAATAAGGAACGAAAACAACAAACTAATTTTGTAATGCTAGCCCAGGCTAAACAAAATGTAAACCAAACCACCAAAAGAGCCATTAGTGTGATGGATAACCTCATAAACCGGGGCGAACAAATCAACAAACTAGAACAGCAAAGCGATGAATTACTCTATTCATCGAATGTGTTTAGGCTAAAAACAACTCCTTGGTGGAAAAGGATTTTAAATTGTGAATGCTTTCCGCAATGGTGGTGCCAAAAATTTAACGATAATGATAATGATAATGATAATTGGCGAATTGATTTTGTTGAATAGAGGGTGGAAGAAAAAATGGACACACTTTATAGTTTGTTTAAAAAAGATGAAGATTTGCGCCTAATTGAAAATTCACAAGGAGACTTGTTTGTAGAAACTTCTGTTCCCATTACAACGCCAGATTCGGTGACTGTAGAAGATGTTCGCGACAAAGTTAAATCCATAGTGGCCAGCGAAACGGTTTTAGAAGATAATATTATGCTGCCGCTTCCTGATATTAGAGTACAAAACATTACATTCATGTTTGCTGCAAATGCTGGAATTCAGTTTATATGGGTTTTGATGATTGGAGGTTTTTATTATTGGAATACAGTTTTATCAACTATGATTAGTGTTATTACACTTTCTATTTCGACTTCATTATTTTGTTTATGGTACATATTAATGATATATATTCGAAAAGATTTTCCAATTTTTTCCATAATAGCTATTAGTATCTGGACATTAATTGGTGGTATTATGCTAGGATCTATTTCTGCTATAACGCATAATTTGGCACCAGTACAGCTAGTATTGCTTTTATTCTTTCAATGCCTGGTGATTATGGCCTATACAAAGCTTTCGCCTCGGATGATTGAAACTGTACCGGCAATGGCATTTATGTTTGTCGTAACCTTAATAATATGGGCCACCTTTATTTTTGCATTTGTTGAAGAAGCAAATTGGATGGGTGGACTTGTTATTCTTGGTGTATCCTTTTTGGCTATATTGTATCATGGATGGCAAATTAGAATGAGTGAAGGTCGGTATAGTTTGAGTTGGGATGATGTCCGGGTATCAATCATTCAATTTTATGGCGATCCTATTCTGTATGCTTACACTGAAATAATCAAGATGATGGATAAATGTTGTTAATATCTCTCTAAAAAAAATAAATAGTAGTTACAAAAAAAATGAAGAATGCCGAAGCGAGAGAATTGTGGAAAGCCAGGCATCAAGCTATGGTTGTAAATTATAACATGGGGTCGTTAGAAACGGTGGTGGGAAAACATGCAGTGTATTTGGTGGATTATGCACGTGAAACAAATGAAAACAAAAAAAAACAATTTGCAATAGAAATTGGAAGTTTGGTTGCAATTTGGGCAGACATTTTGTCTAGTAATAATGATTGTGCAAAACATTTACGCACGGGGAACGAGGAACAAATTAATTGCGATTTCAAAACGTTGGTACGCGAAATGATATTGGATTTTACAAAGCAAGCGTTTCAATTATTAAAACCCAATGCGCGTCCCCTGGATATTAATATGCTTCGTTCAGTTCAAATATATATGGTAGTTTCTAAAAAAGCCGGGCGGCATTATGAACAAACAAAAAGACATTTACAAGAGTATGCTTTTTTTCTTAATCAGGTCGGAAACGCTACTCCTGGTACAGAAAATGCCAGTCTGGCTGGAGCTTCATGTATTTGGAGTGGTATACATTTGGGAACATATTTAGATCAAATTTTGTAATGTTTTGCTTTTCGCCGAAAAAATAAAAAAATGTATCTGTAATTTTTTTTGGTCAAATGTTACCTCAGAAAAAAATATTTTTTTTTTGAAACTCCAACTAGTATCCATCAACTAGTATTGGCATGATTTTTTCTGCGGGTAGAAATTTTTAGAAAATTGAAAGTTGATCTATGCTAAACCTCCTTTTTTCGACACATTTTTTGACGCAAAACCGGAGGTCATTGTCAAATTATCATGTCATGTTTTTTCAATTTGTCATCCACCTCGGAAAAAAATATTTTTGTTGAAAATTAATTTATGGTGACAAATTGAAAAAACATGCC
>Ga0209119_1002572_pt1 | contig 16500 bp, 17 predicted proteins | sample COG_03_FD_184747 | JGI IMG/M metagenome (GOLD analysis project Ga0209119, IMG submission 184747) | Pelagic Microbial community sample from North Sea - COGITO 998_met_03 (SPAdes) (version 2) | ecosystem: Environmental > Aquatic > Marine > Neritic zone/Coastal water | place: Helgoland, sampling... | reverse complement strand
AAATTAGTTGAAAAAATTGAATATAATTTAATTTCTTTTAAATTTATACTGATTACTTAATTATAAATAAAAAGTTAAGTAATTTTTTAATTAATTAAATTTAAACTACATTATTAAAAGTAGGTTAAATAAAAATATAAAAATATTTTTAAAAAAATTAATAACTTTTAATTATTTAAAAATGAAAAATTTTTTATTTCTATAGTTTTTAAAGTTTTAAAAGTAACTAGTGTTAAAATTAGTCCTAAAATAGAATCGCAAACTGTAAAAAAAATTATAAAAATAAGCATTAAATCTAAAAGCGGGTGATTAGTTATTAGAGAAACTAGTGTACAAAAAAATACTAAAGATAAATAAAGAATTTCTAAAAAAAAAATTCCTTCTAGAAAAGATTCTGAAAAAGCAATCCCAATTCAACTAGTTAAAAATAAAAAAATTGAAAAGTAAATTATTATAATAATATTTTGAGTTAAATATAAATAAAAAAAGTTTAATATCATTTAATTTTTTTTATCATAAGTAAGTCTTGATAATGGAATAGCAAAATCATAATCCCACATCCCAAAATTAATTTTTAAATTTTCTGTTTTTTTAGTTATGTCTGAAATATTTTGACAATCTATTATAATTGGCATAAACCCATGAAAAAAACCACAAATTTCACTACACTGTCCAAAAAATAATCCATCTTTATAAATTAAAAATTCAATTTCATTTAAACGACCAGGACAAGCATCAATTTTTACACCTAAAGAAGGAACAGCTCAACTATGTAATACATCATTAGAAGTTACTAAAGTATTTATTTGTAAATTTCTTGGCATTTGAACTTTGTTAGAAACCTCTAATAATCTAAAATCTCCTTTATCTAAATCTAAATCATCGATTAATCTTGATTCAATAAATTTAGTTTCAACAGAAGAAACTCATTCTCAATAATTTAAAGGTTCTTGTTGATTATTAACTCACTCTCAATCTTCACCTACATTAAAATCTCAAAACGTAAAATCATTTTCTCACATTTTAATTGTACCCAATTTTAAAAGTTTAACTTGGTTTGCTACATTTTCTGTTTCGTCACCTGTTACTTCAGAAATCATTCGACATAATCATCAGCAATTAAAAATATCTAATTTAGCATTATTTTTTAAAATTGTATACTCATAACCTCATCATCATTGATTACCTATGATTTTAAAAATTAAATTAGATTTATTTAAAGGTTGAAAAGAGTAAATTAAAGATAAAGAAGGTATAGCAATAATTAAAAGTAAAATACAAGGTAAAATAGTTCAAACTATTTCTAACATGGTATTGTGTGTTATTTTAGAAGCTTTTATTGGTTTTATAGTTATTTCACTTTTAAATAAAAAATTTATACGTACTAAAAATCATAAAACAAAAACAGATAGTATAATTAAATAAAAAAAAATATCGTGATGTAAATCTATTATTCTTTCCATATAAGCTGTTGCTGGTTCTTGAAATCAAATTCTTTTTCCATATGTTTCTTTAAAATCAAAATTACTTAAAAGATTTAAAAAAAAAGTTGAAGTTTCTTTAAAATTTTGAGGTTTTAAAGTATATTTACGTTTTATTCAAGATGATTTTTTTAATAATTTATTTTGAGTTATAAATAAATCATGAATTAAAGATACAATTAATAGAAAAGCTAAAACTGAAACTCCTGATCCAAAAGAAGCAATATGGTTTCAATGAGAATATGCGTCAGGATAATCGGGAATTCTTCTTGGCATTCCAGCAAATCCTAAAAAATGCATAGGAAAAAATGTAATATTTACACCAAAAAAAAATAAAAAAAAAATAAGGTCTGCTAAAAAAAAATCATAAACTCAACCAGTAATTTTCGGTACTCAAAAAAAAAAACCAGCTAGTACTGAAGAAACAGCTCCCATTGATAAAACATAATGGAAATGTGCTACAACATAATAAGTATCATGAAAAGCAACATCTACTCCAGCGTTAGCTAAAATTAAACCTGAAAAACCACCTATTGAAAATAAAAAAATAAATGCAATTACAAATAAATAAGGTACTCCTATAATTATAACACCACCTCACATAGTAGCTAATCAACTAAAAACTTTAATACCCGTAGGTATTGCAATAATCATTGTTGCTGCTGTAAAATAAGCTCTAGTATCTACTTCTAAACCAACAGTATACATATGGTGAGCTCAAACAATAAAACCTAAAAAACCTATGCTTAACATTGCATAAATCATACCTAAATAACCAAAAATAGGTCTGGAAGTAAATGTAGATAAAATTAAACTAATTATACCAAACCCAGGAAGGATTAAAATATAAACTTCAGGGTGTCCAAAAAATCAAAATAAATGTTGAAAAAGTATAGGGTCACCTCCACCTTCGCTTTCAAAAAAATTAGTATTAAAATTTCTATCGGTTAGTAACATTGTAATACCTCCAGCAAGAACTGGTAAAGATAATAATAATAAAAAAGCTGTAATTAAAACTGATCAAGGATATAAGCCTAATCGACTAAAGATTAAACCTTCAGATTTCATATTAAATAAAGTTGTAATAAAATTTAAAGCACCAGCAATAGAAGAAACACCTGCAATATGTAAACTAAAAATACTTAAATCTACCGCACCTCCTGAATGAGCTATGTTACTACTTAAAGGTGGATAAAGAGTTCAACCTGTACCAACCCCTGATTCTACTAATGTAGAGGTAATTAAAAGTAATATTGCTGGGGGTAAAAGTCAAAAACTCATATTATTTAATCTTGGAAAAGCCATATCTTGAACACCTATCATCGTAGGTATAAATCAATTTCCAAAAGCACCTATTAAAATAGGCATAACCATAAAAAAAATCATTATTAAAGCATGAGCTGTAACAATTACATTATATAATTGGTTATTACCGTGTAAAATTTGTGATCCTGGGAAATTTAATTCAACTCTAATCAATATAGATAGTAATAAACCTATAACACCAGCACAAAAGCCAAAAAATAAGTATAAAGAACCAATGTCTTTATGATTTGTTGCAAAAAACCATCTTTGCATAGTTTTTGGATAATTATTTAAATTATTTTTTAATATTTTTTTAATATTTTTTAACATTTTTTATATGTAATTAAATATAATTTTAGTATAAATTTTTTTAAATTAATAATTCTAATAGGACTTAAACCTATATACTCTATAAAAAAAGACGCTTTTATTTTTTAAGCTATAGAAATTTAATTTTTATTCTTTATAAAAAACTAATTTATTATTTATTAAAGATAAATAAACAAATTAAATATTACTTTTTTTTTTACGTCTCTTTTTTTTTCGTTTTTTTTTTTTTAAACGACAACCATTAAATGCAGGAAATATACTATCTAAAAACAATAAATATTTAAATTTTAATTTTTTAAAAATCAATTTTAAATGGTATTTTAAAAAAAAAAAACGTCGAATGGTACACCCAAAAAATCTAATAAATATAAAAGATAATATTTTTTTTTTAAAATTTAAAAAATAAAAATTTAAAAAATTATTAATTATACATAATAAAGCAAAATTTGAAATTTTTCTTTTACCTTTTTTATATTCTAAAAATTGACCTGTAGATTTAAAATAAATTTTTTTATTATTAATTAGAGCAGTTAAAAAAATATTGTTACTACTATATTTAATTATTAAATTAAACATTTTTATATTTTTTAATATATTTTAAAATTTTAATTATAAAAAAAATATTATCTAAACTTTTAAAAAAAAAAAAATTAGAAAAAAAATAATCTCCTATATTTTTTTTTTTTGTAAAAGCAGAAGTTTTAAAAAAATTTATTAGTGGAATGTTTTTATTTATAGTTTCTAAAGAAATTATAGGGTTTTGAGTTAAATTTATTATAAAAATAGGTAATTTTTTTAAAAAAAAAAAATGTATAAAATACCATCTTAAATTTAAAAAATTAGATATAAAACCATTTTTTCAAAAAGGAAATATTCAATTATTCTCAATCTTTAAATTTTTATTTATAAAAACTCCAAAATTATTTATATTTAATAACAGTTTAAAAATTTTAATAGTATTTATATGAATATTTTTATTAATTCGTAAGTCTAATTTAAATATAAAAATTTTAAATTTAAAAAATTTAATATAAAAAGAAATTTTTGTTTTTTTTTTTTTTTTTAAATTTTTAATATTTTTAAAAAGCATTTTTTAGAAATATAGGTATTTGAAAGAAATTAAAAAAAAATAAAAAAAAATTAAATTTAAATTTTTTAAAAAAAAAATTTAAATTTAATAATATTTTTTTTTTTTTTATTCAACGTAAATTTGTATAAAAAAAAGTTGAAATAGGTAAAAAAAAAAAATTATCTAAAATAAAATTTATAGAAAATAAACTTTTATTTTTTTTTAATATGTTTGTTAAATTTAATATATTTGGATAATAAAATTTATTAAAAATAAAAAAAAAAAAAGAATTAGATAATATTAAATTACTATTTTTTGATGTATTTTTAAATTTATATTTAAAAATACAAAAACTATATAAAAAAAATGTAGCTAAAAAAAAATTTTTTTTTAAAAAAGATATTTTAAGATAAATTTTTTCATTAAAATTAAAATTTTTAAAATTAAAATTATATTGAGAAATTATAAAATTTTTAAAAGTTTTTAAAAAATGTTTATTTATAGAAAATAACATTTACTTGCTTAAATAATTCCTTTTGAAAAAGATATTAATCTTATATTTTTTTTTTTTTTTTTAATAATTTCTTTACAAATTAAACTTTTTAAATTTGTACCGAAAAAAACAAATTTATCATCTAAAATAGCAATTTTATTTTTATCAAAATTTATAAAAGATCCATCTAATCTTTTTTTTTTTTTTTTAGAAGTGATTAAGACACTAAAAAGTATATTTTTTTTTAATTTTTTTTTTCGTTTTAATTTTTTTTTAATAACTATAGTTAAAATATCAGCTAAATATCCAATTTTTTTTTTTTTAATATTTAAACACTTAGCTTTTTTAGGTCCGCTATTATCAGATATTTTTAATGATGTATTTGTAAATACCAAAGATTTAAATTTTTGAATTAACAACTTTTTATTAAATTTTTTTTATTTATATTAAGCTATTTATACTAAAAAAAAATTAAAAAGTTTTTTTTTTTAAAAATAAAAAAATATATTTATAAAAAAATAAACTAAATTTTTGTATTTTTACAATATTTAATTTTTTTGGTACAGGTTTATATAAAAGTAAATAAGTTTGTATTTTTTCATTTATTTCTAAATAGAAAGGTGACTTATTTTTTTTTGTATGTTTTAAAAAAAAAAAAAAAATTAATTTTTTTTTTTTTTTATAAAAAGATTTGAAAAAAAAATATAAAAAAAAAGATAGTTGAATAAAATCATTTTTAAAAACTTTTTTATTAATATTTATTACTATTTTATTATTTAAACAGACACCATTTTTTTTTATTAAAAAATTACTTTGATTTAAATTTTTAATAAAACCACACCTTACTAAAAAAATATTTAATTTTGATTCAAAAAATCAAATTTTTTTTTTAAATAAAGAAATTTTATTAAAACTTTTCTTTCTTTTTTTTTTTTTTGAAATTATTAGATTAGTATGGAATCTAAAAAAAATTAAATATTTTTTAAAAAAAGATTTTAATTTATATTTTGTAATTTTTTTTTCTTTAAAAAATAATCAAAACAATAAATGTATTTTTTTAAATATTTTTTTTTTCTTTAAATATTTTTTTTTAAATTTTTTTTGTAATTTTTTTTTTATTTTAAATTTTTTAATAGAAATTTTTTTTTTTTTTAAATTTTCAAATTTATTTAGATAATTTTTTTTTAAATTAGTATTTGTTAAAGATTTAAAGTTTTTATTTATATTTATAAAACTTTGTTTTAACTTTTTTAAATTTTTAATTAAACCACCTATTTTTTTATAATTTTTAATTCTTTTTTTAAAATAAAAATATTTTTTTTTAAATAGTTTTAAATTTATTTTATAACTTCTTAAATTTAAAAAAAAAATTCTATAAAAGGTAAAAGTAAATTTATAAAAATTGAAAAAATTTTTTTTTTTTAAAAAAAATAAATTTTTAAAATATTTTATATAAAAAAAAAAATTTTGTCTTAAAAGTTTAATTATATAATTTTTATTTTTCAAAAATTTTATTTTCTGTAAATAAAATTTTTTTAAAAATTTTATTTTTGACTTAAAATTATAAAATTTTAAACAACTTATGTAATTATTCTTTAATTTTTTAAAAAAAAATAAATGTCTTCAAAATTGTTTTTTTTTTCTTGTTCGTGGTTTAAAAAAAAGAATACTTTTATATACATTAAAATGTATAAATACACAAGATCATATTTTATAAAGATTTTTTTTTTTAAAAAATAAAATTTTAAAATTATTATTAATTTTTTTTTTTTTTAAAATTATTCTAATATCTAAGGAACTTTTTGATTTTTTTCATTTTCGTTTTATTTTTTGTTTTTTAGATTTTTTAAAAAAATTATAAAATTTTTTTTTAATAAAATAATTAACTAATTTTTTTTTTAAAAAAAAAGGTTTATTTTTTTGTTTTTTATAAAAAGGTATAATTTTAAAAATATTTTTAAAAAACATATTTTTTTTTTTTTTTTTAATTTTATTATTAAAAAAAATTAAACTTTTTGATTTTTTTTTTTTAGTTTTATTATTATTTTTTTTTAAATAATTATTTTTAAAAAATAATAAATGGTTATAAAAAGTTATTTTTTTAATTTTTTTTTTTTTTAAATTAGTTTTTATAAAATATTTTGTAGTTAAATTAGAATTTTCTTTTTTATACTTTCTATATTTTAAATACATATTTTTTTAAAAATTTTTTTAAAAATCTCCTCAAATATATACAAAAAAAAATAAAAAAAATCAAATTACATCAACAAAATGTCAATAAAGAGAACTTACTTCTAATAAAATATGTCTTTCTAAAATAAAATGATCTTTAAATATTCTAAATAAAGTTACAATTAAAAAAATAGTACCTATTAAAACATGAAATCCGTGAAAACCTGTTAACATATAAAAAATAGAACCGCAACTTCCATTATTAAAAGTTAATGGGGAATCTAAATATTCTAAACCTTGAATAATAGTAAAAAATCCTCCTAAAAAAATAGTAAGTAAAAAAAATAAAATTGTTAAAAATTTTTTTTTTTTTAAAAAAAATAAATGAGCTTCTGTAAGTGTTAAACTAGATAAGCTTAAAATCATTGTGTTTAAAAAAGGTAAAGCTCAAGGATAAGGCCCTTTCACATAAGGTCAAGTAACACCTGTATGTACAGAAAGACTAAATGTTATATGAAAATAACCTCAAAAAAATGAAAAAAAAAACATAATTTCTGAAACTATTAATAAAATAAAACCAATTCTTAAACCATTAGCGACGTAAGAAGTATGATTTCCTTTAAAACTTTCTAAAATTATATCTAAACATCATCTTGTTATAAAAAAAAGCATAAGTAGAAATCCAATTATTAAATATTGACCTGCAAATCAAAAATAATGAAATTTCATTACTGTAGAAGCTAACATAAAAAAAATAGATAATGAAGTAAGTAAAGGTCAAGGACTTTTAGGAACAACGTGGAAAGGCGATTTTTGTGCTTTTACAAAGTTAGGTATGTCTTTTAACATGTTTTTTTTTAACATTAAATTATTTATTTTTAAAAAAATTAAGTTAATTATTAAGCTTTCGCGTCTAATAATATTATAGTTTCTAATCGTCCTAAAAAAGGTAAAATAAATCAAATAAATAAAAAATAATAAGCCGTAGATACTTGACCTAATGAAACAAAAAGTTCTTCAGCAGGTTGTTCACCTAATCAACCTAAAAAAATAAAATTAAAAACAAAACTTCAATAAAAAAATTTTCATAAAGCTCTAATTTTAGGTGCTTTAATTAAAGTATTTTTATCTATAAAAGGTAAGAAAATAACACTAACTATAGAAAAACCCATCATAACTATACCGCCAACTTTATTAGGTATAGATTTTAAAACTGTATAAAAAGGTAAAAAATATCATTCAGGAACAATATTTTTTGGTGTAACAAAAGGATTTGCTTGTTCGTAGTTAGCCGGATGCATAAAAGCATTTGGTCTAAAAAATATAAAATAACTTAAAAAAATTAAAAAAAACGAAAATCAAAAAAGATCTTTATTTAAAAAAAAAGGTGAAAAATTAATATTATCATATGATTTAGTACCTAAAGGGTTAGAAGAACCCTGTTCATGTAAAACTACTAAATGAACTACTGCTAAAAAAGAAGTTATTAAGCCAGCTAAAAAATGAATACTAAAAAATCTAGTTAAAGTTGGTTTACTTACAGTAAACCCTCCTCAAATTCATTCCACAAGTTTATCACCTATAAACGGTACTGAAGAAAAAAAGTTTGTAATAACTGTGGCTGCTCATAAACTCATTTGACCTCAAACTAAAACATATCCTGAAAAAGCTGTTAACATTATTATTACAAAAATTAAACATCCAGATAACCATAAATTAACTCTAGTAAAACTTCTTCAATATAAAGCTTTTCCAATATGCATATATATAAATAAAAATATAAATGAAGCAACATTTACATGTGTGTATCTAATAAATCATCCAAATTGAACATTTCTCATAATACTTTCAACACTAACAAATGCAAAATTAGCATCACTATTATAAAAAAAAGATAAAAAAATTCCTGAAAGAACCTGAATTGCCATACAAAATCCTAAAAGACTTCCCATACTCCATATAAAAGATAAATTTATAGGAGTTAAATAATTACTAGAATGATTTTTAAAAGTAGACACCGTAGATAACAGTATTTGAATTTTTTGTCTCATTATTTACTAAAAACTTTTAAAACTTTATCGTTTCAACTAGCTACATCTAATTCTTTATAAGCATTAATATTAATTAAGTTAGAATTAGATCTTATTACATTACATACATCATCTTTAAAATTTTTTGTCTCTGATATAGTAAATCTATCAAAAAATCCAGATGTTCCTAAAGCAATTAAAACTAATTGAGCTTCTATATTAATTGCTGAAATAGCTCCTTGTTTTACTTGTTCTAATAATCTTTTACCTCTATGAATTAATTGTTTTATTTGAAAACTAACATCATCAAAAACTTCAAATCTTTTAACCTCATCGTATGCAATTAATTGATTTTTAAATGTAGATGCTAATTTTTTTATTGGTGCTATTTGAGCTTTAGAACCTATTCTACTAACAGATAGTCTAATGTTAACACCAGGTTTTATATTATTTAAAAATAAATCTTCATCAACAAAAATTTGACCGTCAGTAATAGAAATAACATTTGTTGGAATATATGCTGTAATATCTCCTCCGATAGTTTCTATAACAGGTAAAGCTGTTAAAGATCCTCCAAAATATTGTGGTGATAATTTAGCAGATCTTTCTAATAATTTAGAATGTAAATAAAATACATCACCAGGATAAGCTCCACGAGTTGGAACCCTTTCTAGTAATAAAGAAGCTTGTCTATAACAAACAGCTTGTTTAGATAAATCATCAAAAATAATTAATGCATCTTTACCTCTATCTCTAAAATATTCAGCTATAGTACAACCAGAATAAGGCGCTAAAAATTGTAGATTTGCAGAATCATCAGCTGTTGCTGAAATAATCGTAGTATATTTTAATGCATTTGTTTTTTGAAATGTAGAATAAATTTTAGCAACACTAGATTTTCTTTGACCTATAGCTACATAAATACAATAAAGATAAGTTTTAGAATTTTTTAAATCAGTATCTATATTTTGAGAAATTATACTAGTTAAAGCTATAGAAGTTTTTCCAGTTTGTTTATTACCAATAATTAATTCTCGTTGACCACGACCTATCGGAAATAAACAATCTATAACTAAAATACCTGTATGTAAAGGTTGATTAACACTACCTCTTGTTATAATACCAGGTCCTTTTTTTTCATTTAAAGATTCTAATTCACTACTTAAAGGCATTCCGTCTAAAGGAGTACCTAAACTATCAACTATTCTACCTAAAAGATTAGGTCCAACCGGAACTTTTAATCTTTTTCTAGATCTATAAATATATTGTCCTACAGCTATTGATTTAGTAGTACCAAAAAACATTATACCAACTTCATTTTTTGTTAAATTAAAAACTAAGCCATACATTTTTTTAAAGTCAGCTGAATTTTTATCATATTTTAAAACGTAAACAATTTCACCAAGTTTTACGTTGTATAATCCATTTGCTTTAATAATACCATCATATTTTGATAAGATTTTACCTGAAAAAAGTAATAGCTCTTTATTTATTTGAGGATTATTTATTAAAAATTTTCTACTAATAGTTTTTTTAACATAATTTTTATGGAATCGTATTTTTCTATTAAATCGTTTTTTTCATAATTTAGAAATTTTTTTCATAATAATATAAAAAATTAATGTGGTATTTAAAAAAAAAAATTATCTATCTATTTCGCCTAAAACTACATCACAAGTTCCTATTAAAGTAACTAAATCACTTAAAAAAATATTTTTTGATAGTTGTAATAAACATTGTAAATGAAAAAACCCAGGAGCTCTTACTTTACATCTATATGGTTTATTTTCACCTATTGATTTTAAATAAACCCCAAATTCGCCTTTGGGAGCTTCTATACCTACATAATTAGAACCAGGTTTTATTAAAAAACCTCTTGAAAACCTTTTAAAATGTAAAATTAAACTTTCCATATCAAATTTAAACGAAGGGTTTTTAAATTTCATTTTAAATTCTCTTGTATTAATTTCTCCTGGTTTTATTAAATTTAAAGCTTGTAAAATTATATTAATACTTTGACGCATTTCTTCTATTCTTAATAAATATCTTTCAAAACAATCACCTTTTAAACCTATAGGAATTTTAAAATTTAAAAAATTATAAACTTCATAAGAATCTACTCGTCTTAAATCTCAACAATTACCTGAACCTCTAAGCATTACACCACTTAAACTTCAATCTTCTGAAAATTTTTTAGTTATAATACCAATATTTTTTAATCTTTGACTTCAAATTCTATTTGTAGTTAATAACTCTTCGATTTCATCTATTCTACTAGAAAATTGTTTACAAAATATATAAATTTCTAACAATAATTTTAAAGGTAAATCATGAGCTATACCTCCAGGTCTAAAAAAAGCAGCATGCATTCTAGCACCCGAAACTTTTTCATAAAAACTAAAAATTTTTTCACGTTCTTCAAACCCTCATAGAAAAGGAGTCATTGCTCCCACATCTAATGCGTGAGTTGTTAAACTTAATAAATGGTTTAAAATTCTTGTTAATTCACTAAAAATAACTCGGATTAATTTGCTTCTTAAAGGAATATTTACCGATTCTATTTTTTCTAAAACTAAACAATAACCATGTTCTTGAATCATCATAGAAACATAATCTAACCTATCAAAATATGGTAGAGCTTGTATATAAGTTTTATTTTCTATTAACTTTTCTGTTCCCCGATGTAATAAACCTATATGCGGATCAATTTTTTTAATAATTTCTCCTTTTAACTCTAATAAGATCCTTAAAACTCCATGTGCAGCAGGATGTTGTGGCCCAAAATTTATATTTAATATTCTAAAACTTCTAATTTTTTTATTCTTATTAACTAACACTATTGAAAAAAAAAATTAAAAATGAATTTTATTTAAAAGGTTGATAAACGTAAAACTAAAAAAGATGATATTTTAAATAAATATGAAGTACTAAAAAAACTAAAAATAAAAAAACATAAAAAAAAATTACAAATAATATATAAATAATAATTTATAAATAAATAAAATTTAAAATTATTATTTTTAAGTTTTAAAAAAAAAATTTGTTTTAATATTCTTAAATAATATATTGCCGAAATTAAACTATAAAAAATAAAAAAACAAATTATAAAAAAAAAATTTATAAAAATAATACCACTAAAAATAAAAAATTTACTAAAAAAACCAATAAATGGTGGAATACCCGCTAAAGATAAAAATAAAATAGAAGAAGCTCAAATTGCATATTTATTTTTAAAATAAGAGAATTGAGAAATGTAAAAGATAAAATTACCTGTTAAGATATTTCTAGTAAAAAATAAAATTATAAAAAAAAAAAAAGTCATTATAAAATAAACTATTAAAAAAATAGCACCTATTTGAAGACCTCAAAAATAATTACAAAAAATTGTACTAAAAAAAAAAAAACCAAAATTATTTATTGTACTAAAAGCTCAATAACGTTTTATTTTTTTTTGTAAAAAAGCTAAATGTGAACCGTACATAATAGAAAAAATAATAAAATAAAAAAAAAAATTATCAAATTTTATAAATAAAAAAAAAAAAATTTTAAAATAAAAACAAATTATAGCAAATTTATAAATTGTTGAAAAAAATAATACTATTAATATAGGAGACCCTTCGTAAAAAGAATCTATTCAAAAATGACAAGGGAAAATTGAAAATTTAAACATTAAAAAAAAAAAAATTGAAACTAAAGCTAAATAAGTTAAAAAATTTAAACATATAAAATTTGTAAAAATTTTAAAAAAAATATTAGAAAATAAAAAATAATATAATAATGTTAAATAATTAGTTGTTTTAAAAAGAAAAAGAAAAATTAAAATAGCTAGAATAAAACAACTTGAAGCTAATGCATGTAAAAAAAAAAATTTAAATCCTGCTTCTTTATTTGAAGAAGAAAAATTTTGTAAAAAAACTAATGCAACAAGAATAAAAGTAGATGATTCAATCGTTATAAAAAAAGAAATTAAATCAAAACTATGTAATAAAAAAATTAAAAAAAAAAAAATAAGTAAAAAATAATTTAATAATTCATTATCTTTTGTAAAAGAAAATGAATTTTTAATTTGATTTTTTATAAAAAATAAAAAAATAACTAAAAAAAGTAACATAATAAATTTAAAACTAATTGTAAAATTATCTATTATAAAACTTTTATTGAATAAATAATTGAATGAAGTATTTTGTAAATTAAAAAATAAAAATAAAAAATATATAAATATAAAAAAAGTTAAATTTGAATATTTTTTATTTTTATTTTGTAGTAGAAATAAAAAAAATCAAGTAACGGAACATAATAAAAAACATTCAAAAAAAAAAAAATTTAAATGTTTTAAAGAAAAAGTAAAAATACCTGAATCTTGAAAATTAGAACTATCTCAATTAAAAGGAATGTATAATTTAGAAATCATTTTTTAAAAAATTAGATTAAATATAATTCTATACCTTTTTTGGTATATTTATTTGGTTTTTTTAATTTTAAAATTTTTTTTATAAATTGACAAATTAAAATATCAAAAAAAAAAAAACTAATAATTTTTTTTTTTTTTTTAAGCCAAATATTTTCTAGCATTTTTAAAATACAATATTTAGAAGTATCCATTTTAAAAAATAAAAAATTATTATTAATAAAAAATTTAAATCTTCTACCTAAAACATTAAAGAAAATTTTAGAACCATGTAAAAAATTTCAAAATTTTTTATAGAAATTTATTAATAAACTATTTTGAAAGTTTAAATTTAAAAAAAAATATAAATTTTTTTTTAAAAAATTTATATAAATTTTTTTTAAAATTAATTTTTTTTTAAATAAAGTAATAATAAAATATTTTATATTTATAAATTTTAAATTTAACTTAGAATTTTGTAATAATGAACTATACATTTTAAAATATTTTTGCAATAAGAAAAGCACCTTTTTTTGATTTTAATACTCCATCAATAGTTAAAAAACCTAAATTATTATAAAAAATAAAAAATATAAATTTATTATTTTTTTGTAAATTAAATATAGTATTAATATTGAAGATATTATTTTTTTTTAAATTTTTATATATTTTTATAAATTTTATTATAGCTAAATTTTTAAAAAATTTAAAATATAATATAATATTTTTATTTTTTTTTTTAAAAAAAAAAATAAAATTATTTATTTTTAAAAAAATTAATAATTTAAAATATGTTTTTTTTAATTTTAATTGATAATTTTTTTTTGAAAATAATAAACTATTATTAACAATTGAAAATAATAAAGGATTGATATATTTACCTTTCATTTAATATAGTTAAAAGATCCATTTAAAAAATTTACTAAATTTTTAACCTAAATAAAAATAGAACTAACTAAAATGTACTTTTAAAAAAAAAACGTTTCTAACAGGATTTGAACCTGTATACTCTGGTTAACAGCCAGATGCTCTGCCAATTAAGCTATAGAAACGAAAAAATTACCAATCACCGGACTTGAACCGGTAAAAGACAGATTTTAAGTCTGTTGTGTCTACCTATTCCACCAGATTGGTAATTTTTTTTTTTTTTTTTTTTAAAAAAAAGTTATAAAATATTTTCGTTAAATCACATACTCAATAATAGTATAAATATAGCTGCTTGCATAAAAGCCATAAATCACTCTAATAAAGTTAATGAAAAAATTAAAATAAAAAATAAAACTGAAAAAATTAATAAATAAAAATTAAAAGATTTAATCATCATTCCTAAATAAGAAATTAATAAGTGTAATAAAATGTGTCCTGCTAAAATATTAGCAAATAAACGAATAGCTAAACTAAAAATTCTTATAAAATAAGAAATAATTTCAATAATACATAATATTGGAGTAATTAAAAATGGGATGTTTTGAGGTAAAAATAGATTAAATCATTTTTCTTTTTTTAAAGAAAGACCATAAAAATTATAAGTAAAAGACATTCATAACGATAAAAAAATAGTTACAAAAAAAATACTATTTAAAGCTACCGTTTCAGGCACTAAACCTAAAGTATTAGATAAGAGAATAAATATAAAGAGTATAAATAACCAATTTAAAAAATTAATTTTTTTAAAAAATAATGTATTTTTTAAATTTTCATTAAAACCTTTTAAAAAAATAGAAAAAAATAAATTATTATTAAAAGTTTTAATGCTTACATAAAAAATTAAAAAAGCATGAATTAATATAAAAAAAACTAAAAATCTAACTTTTCAAAAAAATAAAAAATGTAAAAATTGAAAAGGGGAAAAAAAACTAAATAAATGCGATGTTTGGTTTTTTGCTAAATCTATAGAAAAAATATCAAAAGATTCAATTAAATTAATCATTTTTAATTAAAAAAAAAAAAATTAAATTTTATTATTGTTTTTTAAATAAACAATTTGAAAATTAATCTTTTTTAAATTCTGAACTACTGTAATTTATTTGAAAATCTCCCTTTGTCGATGTATCAATATCGATGTAATTCTGGATTTGAGGCGTAATTTCCTGAATTACTGGTTGAGGTGGATTAAACAAATTTTCTTTAAATAAAACCTCTGGTTTTTCCACAACAGGCATTTTTGTTGGAGTTTTAAAATTAAAAGAACCTGTAATGCTATAGTAATTTTTTATCAGAGTTTCGAAGGGCGTTTGCTCCAACTCTCTTAGTCTTACTATAGCTTTTACCTGTTCGTCAGTCGTACATTTGAGAATGCCGTCAATCTTCAATTGTTCCTTATATATTGAAGCACCTGAATTTATTGAAACTATCAGCAAAATCGTTTCTGATTTGTACGAGCCGATACAACAGTAATCGGCTTTTTTGACTATTGAGTTAAAAACTTCAGATTTATTTTTAATAAAAGTTACTATTAAATTAAAAACAATTCCAAAAACGCTAACTCAGAAAATAAAATGTAAATCTCCTGACATATAAAACTGTAGATTGGAAAAGAAAAAAAAAATAATAAGAATCTTATCATAATCTTTTAAAAAAAGATATGTTATAGATTCTACTTTTTTATTTTTAAAAAAATTATCTAAAAAAACATAATTTTCGAATTGTTTAGTTTTTTTAAAATTTTTTGGGCAATTTTCATTACCTACTATTTCATAATAAACCGTTGCTATAATATATAAACAATGGAGTAAAAAATTAAAAAATAATAGTACGTCCTGTTTACCAAACATATGATAAATACATATTACATAAATAAAAATTAATGTACACGAATAGTGTACGGATAAAAAATAAATTTCTTTATTAAGTATTAAAAATACTAAATAAAGAATTTGAAACACAAAAGCAACTAAAATACTAAATAATGCTATTTGATTATTGAATGGAATAAAGTCATAAAAAACGATAAATAATGACCCTATTAAAAAAAAAACTCTTACAAGTTTTACATTTGTTTCGATTAATAAAAATATATTTTTTAGTAAGTTATTTTTTATCATTCTTTTTTATTTTAAAACCTATAACACCATCACAAAAGCCAAAAAATAAGTATAAAGAACCAATGTCTTTATGATTTGTTGCAAAAAACCATCTTTGCATAGTTTTTGGGTAATTATTTAAATTATTTTTTAATATTTTTTAACATTTTTTATATTGAATAAAAACTTAGTCTTTCCTAGTGTTGATTT
>Ga0209119_1002547_pt1 | contig 16593 bp, 10 predicted proteins | sample COG_03_FD_184747 | JGI IMG/M metagenome (GOLD analysis project Ga0209119, IMG submission 184747) | Pelagic Microbial community sample from North Sea - COGITO 998_met_03 (SPAdes) (version 2) | ecosystem: Environmental > Aquatic > Marine > Neritic zone/Coastal water | place: Helgoland, sampling... | reverse complement strand
ATAACTAACTTCTAAGACACCAAAACTAGCTCCTAACTCACGCTCCAAACGGGCAAGACTAGCTTCATCTGTAAACTCACTTTTTAGCGAAATTTCTAAACTCGCAGGCAGGGGATTATCTCCCAAAATATCTACAAAGTCCTCTCCTATCTCGTTTTTAAAAAGAAAAATAGCCTCCTCACAACTCACAAAAGTACCGCTAGAGGTGAATGGCAGCAGGACTATACTATCACTTAATCGCTTAGCTTCCCATTCGGATAAATCCGTATCAAAAAAAACCGTGAGCTCTACATTATCCTTTATATGGTCATTTAGTTTACTTGCATTAATCAGCAAAACTCCTAATAGCCCTAAGAGAAAAATAACCACAGATAGTGTGGCTACTATGGTGACTCCTTTAGGTTTAGATTGACTCATTACTGGTCAAAAGTAGGGCATAACCCCCTCTCAAAAATCAATAAGATTTCCACGAATAAATATCCGTTCTACTAACTTTGCCGCTTATCAAAAATCAATGAGTACCTACGATTTTCAAGCTATAGAAACAAAATGGCAGGCAGAGTGGTCTGCAAAGCAGATTTACAAAACAACCATAGACCATAGTAGACCAAAGTTTTACGCTTTGGATATGTTCCCATACCCTAGTGGTGCTGGGCTGCATGTGGGTCATCCGCTTGGCTATATAGCTAGTGACATCGTGTCTCGGTATAAGCGACTCAATGGATTTAATGTCCTTCACCCTATGGGATTTGATGCTTTTGGACTACCTGCTGAGCAATATGCTATACAGACTGGTCAGCATCCTGCGGTGACTACAGAAGAAAATCTAACACGCTACAAGGAGCAGCTAAACCGCATAGGATTCTGCTATGACTGGGATCGCGAACTACGCACCACAGACCCAAGCTATTACAAATGGACGCAGTGGATATTTATCCAACTATTTGAGTCTTGGTATAATACCAAAACAGACCAAGCTGAAAGTATAGATGCACTTATCACCATTTTCGAAAATGAAGGAAATGTAAACATAACGCATAACGGAGACGAGGCAGAAAACTTCACAGCAGAAGACTGGGAGAATAAAAACAAACAGGAGAAAGAAGCTGTGCTGCAGTGCTACAGACTTGCTTTCCAAAAAGAAACTACCGTAAACTGGTGCGAAGAGCTAGGCACTGTACTAGCTAATGACGAGGTGAAAAATGGCCTAAGCGAAAGAGGTGGTCACGAGGTAACTCAGAAAATAATGAAGCAGTGGTACCTGCGTATCACCGCTTACGCAGACAGACTGCTAGAAGGGCTAAACCGCATAGACTGGAGCGATAGTATAAAAGAAACGCAACGCAACTGGATAGGACGAAGTGAAGGAGCACAGATTGACTTTAGAGTTGATTCGCCTCAACCCCTAACCCCTTCTCCAAAGGAGAATGGGAACTCAAGTCTGAAGATAGAAGTATTCACCACTCGACCAGATACCATTTTCGGTGCTACCTTTATGGTGCTGGCACCAGACCACGAGCTGGTAGGCCAAATCACTACTGCTGAGCAGAAAGCTGAGATAGAAAAGTATGCTACCATAGCAAACAATAAGTCTGAACTAGAGCGTAAAAAAGATAAATCTGTAAGTGGTGTATTCACAGGAGCGTATGCTCTGCATCCATTTACCCAGAAAAAACTACCGATATACATATCTGAATATGTACTCAGCGGATATGGAACTGGGGCTATCATGGCTGTACCTGCCCACGACGAGCGAGATCACGCTTTTGCAACTAAATTTGGGATAGATATCATTCAAGTGATTGGATTTGACGAATCTGTTCGTGTCTCCACGAACAGTGATGATAAGGTTCGTGGGGACACGAACCAAGATAGCACAAGCATAGACAGCACAAGCAAAGACATGGCAAAGCTATTACCATACGATGCAAAAAGTGGTAAGCTGATGAATAGCGAAAACTTTGACAGACTATCTGTGAAAGAAGGAGCCGCGGCTATCATACAACTAGCAGAAGAACGCGGTTTTGGAACACGAAAAGTAAACTTCAAACTGCGAGATGCAGGATATAGTCGCCAGAGATATTGGGGCGAGCCATTCCCCATCATACACCAAGATGGAGTACCTACGGTAATCAGCGAATTACCCGTAAAGCTGCCACCAGTAGATAGCTACGAAGCCAAAGGAACAGGGGAAAGCCCACTAGCCAATAATGAAGAATGGGTAAACACCCCAACTGGCCGAAGAGAAACCGATACCATGCCAGGATATGCAGGCAGTAGCTGGTACTTCCTTCGCTATATGGATCCTAATAATGACCAAGAGTTTGCAGGGAAAGAAAGCCTGGAATACTGGAATCAAGTGGACCTATATATAGGCGGCACAGAGCACGCTACGGGCCACTTACTGTACAGTAGATTCTGGACTAAGTTCTTATGCGATAGAGGTCATATCCAGTTTGACGAACCATTTAAGAAATTGGTAAATCAAGGAATGATTCAGGGGGAGAGCATGTTACTTGAATCTGAGGGTAGAGAACTGCACGTCCCAGTAAATATTGCCAGTAAGGAAGCTACTTTGGACTCTGCTCAATTTGCTCAGCTGCAGAAACTAGACAATAGATTTGAAACCATTGACTTTTCTTCCATTGCTACCGATGAAGAAATAAAACTTAGAACTCAAGTTGAAAAAATGTCTAAGTCCAAGTTTAATGTTGTCAATCCAGATGACATTTCAGATCAATACGGAGCAGACACGCTACGTCTCTACGAAATGTTCCTCGGACCACTAGAAGACAGTAAGCCATGGAGTACTAAGGGAATAGATGGCACGTATCGTTTCTTAAAGAAACTTTGGGCTCTCTTCTTTGACCAAGATGGAAATACTCAATGGGCTGATAAAGATGGAAGTAAGGACTCGATGAAGACCTTGCACGCCACTATAAAGAAAATCACAGAAGACATAGATAATATGTCGCTCAATACTTCGGTAGCTCAGTTTATGATTTGTGTGAATGAACTAGGTAGTCAGAAATGTACAAGCAAGTCTGTATTGGAGCAAGTATTGGTATTGTTAAATCCTTTTGCACCGCACATCACAGAGGAGCTTTGGAATGCTATAGGAAACGAAGGTTTCATAGCAGATGCCACGTGGCCTACTTTTGATGAAAAGCACCTCTTAGAAAGCAGTAAGGTCTACCCTATCTCTATCAATGGCAAAACAAGAACCAATCTTGAGTTCCCACTAGATATGAGTAAGGAAGAGATTGAGAAAAATGTACTGGCTGACGAAATCGTCCAAAAATGGCTAGACGGCAAACCACCTAAAAAGGTAATAGTAGTGCCGGGTAGGATAGTGAATGTGGTTATGTAAGTGACGTGTGACTTGTGAAGAGGAAAACCAAAATTCTAATTGGAGCTTTAATTAGCTTCACAATTATCATTTAATTATGGAAAAATTTTAGAGGAGAAGAAAGTATTGCTATTGAAAAAATAGTTAGAACACTAAACAAAGAATGTCCAGTTCAACTAGATGAGAACACAATCCTCTTTAGGTATAATTACCTAGCTCCAGATACAATGGTTATGAATTATCAAATGTTAAATTTTTTAAAAGACTCACTAGACATTGAAGCTACTAAGCAAGCATTTGAACCTATCCTTAGAAAAAATATTGGACAAAAAATTGACCCAAAAACAATGCTTTTCTCTACGTTCAACTCTGTATACCGATATTACGATCTGAATCAAGAATTTTTATTTGAGATAATTATCTCAATGCGAAAGCCCCTACCAAATGGAGCTTAGGGGTATTGCACCGCTTCAGGAGATAATTTTAGTACTATTCAATACCCCATTTATACTTATCGGATATAAAAAAATTGAATTCCCATATATAAATCTGAGATGGATACCTGCCTGGTCAGTTTGAAGTAAAAGCAGATTGTGATATAGTAATGGCTATAGTAATCCGACTGAAAGTACATAAGCTCAAAGAGGCAATAACAGCTGTAGACCCGGAGGCTTTCTTTCATGTGCAACGAATAAAAGAAGTAGGCGGAGGAATAGTGAAAAGAAAAAAAGGTCATTAATCATGATATCTCAAACGCAAACAATACATTTAGTGACCATTATCTCCTGTAAGTCAATTCCCTTTCTTATCTTCGAACCAACAAAAAAAGTAATCTTATGACCACTTGGATAGACGTACCTACCAACTCAGATTTTAGCATATATAACCTACCCTATGGTGTGTTCATGCGTGACAATAAACCTACGCCTGGGGTGGCGATAGGAGATAGCATAATAGATCTAAATGCCTGTGCTAAAGTAGGGTTATTTACAGATTTAGGTTTTGACACATCAGTATTTGAAGCCAATGTGCTCAATGATTTCATAGACTGCGGAAAAGATGCTTGGAGTGCCCTTAGATCATACCTTACTACTCAGCTCACCACCGAAGGTCAGCTATATGAGTTTAGAGAGAAGGTATTAGTACCTCGCATAGGCACTCAAATGAGCATGCCCGTGAAAGTAGGAGATTATACAGATTTTTACAGCAGTATAGAGCACGCTACTAATTTAGGTAAGCTTTTTCGCCCAGATAGCGAGCCACTACTACCCAACTGGCGACACATACCCGTGGGTTATCATGGTAGAGCAAGTAGCATCATAATAAGTGGCACACCTATCCACAGGCCTAGCGGACAGAGTAAAGCTCCTACGGCAGATACGCCTAGCTTTGGTAAAAGTAAGCGACTAGATATAGAGCTAGAAATGGCCTTTATTATAGGGAAAAAAACGAATCTGGGAGAACCAATAACAATAGAAAACGCAGAAGACCACATCTTTGGTAAAGTAATATTCAATGACTGGAGTGCCCGAGATATTCAAGGTTGGGAGTACGTTCCACTAGGTCCATTCTTAGGTAAAAACTTTGCATCATCTATCTCTCCGTGGGTAGTGACTATGGCTGCATTAGAGCCTTTCAGATGTGAGAGTATAAAGCAAGAACCTCCGGTTTTACCTTATTTACAGTATGAAGGTCAAAAGAATTTTGACATCAATCTAGAAGTGGGTATTGCACCAGAAGGTGATGAAGAGACTATCATAAGCGAGAGTAACTTCAAATATATGTACTGGAATATGGCACAGCAGCTTACGCACCATACTGTAAATGGGTGTAATGTGAATGTAGGCGATATGATGGCTAGTGGCACTATATCTGGAAGAGACGAGCACAGCTATGGCAGTATGATAGAAATAAGCCAAGGCGGTAAAAAGCCATTGGAGCTCAAAAACGGGGAAACACGTACATTCTTAGAAGATGGAGATACCATTACCATCAGAGCGTATTGCGAAAAAGATGGAAAGCGTGTAGGATTTGGTCAATGTAGTGGTAAGATACTACCGTAGACTATTCTTCCACATCACTTTCTGTTATCTCTTCGTCGTCGTGAAAATCGATGTGAATCTTATCTATATTAGCACTATCTAGCGGATTTTCCAGTGAGTCTAAAAATACAATTTCAGGGGGAACGTAGTAGCATAGTAAATCTACAGAGTAGTTATCCGGCTTTTTAAATTTACCTCTGGTAATACCAGATTTAGAATCACTCAAGGCTAGTTGCAAATAGCGAGCTACTAAGGGTAATCCTGTTCTGCCTCCTTGTCCATTTGCATTTTCGAAATGTATCCGCATATCTCTGCCACCTACCCAAGCACCCGTCACTAGGTCATGCATCACACTTACATACCAACCATCTGCGTAATCATTAGACGTTCCTGTTTTCCCTCCTATCTCATTGTTATCGCACACTCCATAGTTATATAGTGAGCGTGAAGTGCCTCCCGCTTCTTCTACTCCACCTCTCAGAAAATAAGTCATCGTATATGCATTGGAGCTTGTCATCACTCTAGTTTCGTCGTCATTCTTTCTATAGTCTTCCAGCATATCCCCTTCACTATCTTCTATAGTAGAGAGCCATCTCACCCTCTTCAGCTTCCCATCATTCACAAATACCCCATATGCTTGTACTAGCTCAAATAGAGACACCTCAGACGTGCCTAAGGCTACGCTTAAGTTATCTTGCAACTCACTATTGATTCCCATCTCATGAGCTAGTTTTATTATTTTCTTAGGACCTACTTTTTCTGCTAGTTGTATAGAAACTGTATTTACGCTCTTAGCCAAGGCACGACGCAGCATCATAGGTGCATAGGTGAAACCTAGATTAGCATTTTGAGGTTCCCAAACACCGGGCTTACCATCTATTACAGTACTATAGCTCAGTGGCTTATCTACTATTGTAGCACACGCATCCATCCCATCTTCTAAAGCAGCGGCGTACACCATAGGTTTAAAAGTGGACCCTGGTTGTCTTCTAGATTGCCAAACATGGTCATACTGAAAAAAACTCCAGTTACTACCTCCTACCCAAGCCACTACTTCCCCGGTCTGAGGGCGTATAGATACCAGACCACAATGCAACTGCTGCATATCAGATTTTATAGAGTCCATAGGCGTCATATCTACTTTCACTCGCTTGCCTCCATCAAATATTTCTATACGCGATTTTGTATTCATTAGCTGCATAGCTTCTGCATCTGTTTTGCCTGCTGCTATATGATTTTTGTATCTAATACTGCCTTTAGCAAACTTTTGTAATTCCCTTTCTAAAGGAGTCAGTTCCCCTTTGCTTGCAGATTTTCGTTGCTCTGCGATCCGCTTATCATACCATAGCTTGCCACCTAAACTAGCTTTAAAACTTGCCTGTATTTTTCTCATCCCTTCGCTTACAGATTGTTCTGCGTATCGCTGAGCTCGACTATTAATAGTTGTGGTAATCTTTAGACCTTCCATATATAGATTTACATCATTATCCTCACACCATTCTTTTAATTCTTTGGCTAGTGTCATTCTGAAATAAGGAGCAAGACCTTCATCTTTTATTATCTCTGTAATTTTTAGTTTCACAGGTTTTGCAACTAATTTCTGCACACTTACCGAGTCCAGATAGTCATATTTGAGCATTTGTGTAAGCACCACATTTCTTCTATCCAAGGCTCTATCAGGATGTGTCTTAGGATTATAATAAGAAGTACCCTTGAGTATGCCTACTAGCAGTGCAGACTCTTCTGGTTTTAGATCTATTGGTTCTTTAGAAAAATAATATTCTGAAGCACTCTTTATACCAAAGGCATTATTACCAAAGGTTACTGTATTAAAATAATGCGTTAGTATTTCATTTTTAGTAAAGAAGAATTCAAGTTTAAAACCCGTAATCCATTCTTTAATCTTGGCCGTGAGTGTGCCTACGAGAGGTATCCGTCCTAAGATACCTCCGGCTTTTCGCCCACGGGTTTTGTATAAGTTTTTTGCTAGTTGGTTAGTGATAGTACTTCCACCTCTCGTATTACCTCCAATAGTACTGGCCACAGCACCTCCCATGCCATAAATATCTAGGCCACTATGCTCATAGAACCTAATATCTTCTGTAGCTATCAGTGCATTTATTGTATTAGAATCTATTTCTTCAAAATCTACCGGTTTACGTTTCTCTACATAGTATGTCCCCATCAGTACTCCATCTACACTATACACTTCGGACACTAATGGAATAGGTGGTTTTCGTACATCTTCTATACTTGGCATGTAGCCATATAGCCAAAGAAAATTCACCTCGATACTTGCCCAAAATAAGAATAAGCAAAGCATAAATGTATAGCTCAAACTGCCAATTTTCTTTAGCCGACTGTAACTTTTGAAAGTTGTTCTATTAAAAAAAGAAATGGACCATATTCTCTTCCAAAGCTGATGTACTTTGATTACTGAACCCTTTACAGGCTGAGGCAACCTATGGTAATAGCTAGCTAAAAAAAATTTGATTTGTTGTATCATAATTCCACTTGGAATAACAGCGGAAATATACCTGAAAGACTAATGATAAATCCTATAAAATAACAAACTACAACTAGCTTATTATCTGCATTTTATCAATCTTCTGACATACGCTTTCTACGTGGGCGTAGCGTTCTTTCTTTCTTTTCTGGCTCCTCTCCTGGTTTAGGACGGGCCTCTTGTACACTTAGTGAACGGTCATTTATCTTCTTATTGTTTAGACGTAAAATAGCCTTCTGACCTTCGTAATTACCGCTCATGAGTACAAAACCATATCCTTTTGGTTTCTGATCATCCATATCTTTTAAAATTTTTACAGACTTTACTTCACCATATTGCTCAAATAAAGCTTGTAGTTCTTCCTCGGTTATCTTGTAATCAATGTTAGAAACGAATAAATTCATCTGTAGATACTAAATAGTAATTTTTGGTTTTATATTGAAAGAGGCATTTAGCTCTATCTTTGGACAAAAGTATTATTTCTCAAATAAACTCACATACCACCTCCTTGTTTATTTTTGCCCATACGTCAAATGAAAAAGATTTCAAACTACATCAACGGCAAACTTGTTGCTCCAAAAGAGGGTCAATACATAGATAATTACAATCCCGCCACAGGTAAAGTATACTCTCTGATCCCGAACTCCACAAAATCTGATGTAGATGATGCGATACAAGCAGCCAAAGAAGCTTTTAATTCTTGGGCTGATCTTAGGAATACAGAAAGAGCAGATTGGTTAGAAAAAATAAGCCAAGGAATAGAAAACCGAATGGAGGAACTTGCCTTAGCAGAAAGTACTGATAACGGTAAACCATTATGGCTAGCCAGGTCTGTAGATATTCCAAGGGCGAAGGATAATTTTAAGTTTTATAGTACAGCTATAAGACATTACTCATCAGAAAGTCACCAAACAGCAGAAGGTGTAATCAACTATACATTAAGAAAACCGGTAGGTGTAGCCGCATGTATCTCTCCTTGGAACTTACCTCTTTATCTTTTCACTTGGAAAATAGCTCCGGCACTCGCTGCAGGGAATACAGTCGTAGCCAAACCAAGTGAGATTACACCTATGACAGCTTACTTACTTTCTGAAATTTGCGTAGAGATAGGCTTACCAGCAGGCGTACTCAACATAGTACATGGTTTAGGCCATTCTGCTGGCAACGCATTGATTTCAAGTGACGATATAGATCTAGTATCATTTACAGGAGGTACGGCCACAGGAGCTCATATCGCAAAAATAGTGGCCCCTAAGTTTAAAAAGATGAGTCTAGAGCTAGGTGGCAAAAATCCTAATATCATTTTTGACGATTGCGATTTTGATAAAATGCTAAAAACTACGCTAAATAGCTCCTTCGCTAATCAGGGTCAGATATGCTTATGTGGCTCTAGAATATTGATACAACGAGGCATTTACCAAAAATTCAAAGAAGCTTTTGTAGAGAAAGTTAAAAAAATGAAAGTGGGGAATCCACTCAACGAGGATAGCAGATTAGGTGCCATCGTAAGTAAACCACATTACGAAAAAATATTAAGTTACATAGAGATAGCCAAAGAAGAGGGCGGCAAAATACTAGCAGGGGGACACGCAGTACATTTAGATGGCGAGCAGTCAGAAGGTTGGTATATAGCACCTACTATTATTGAAGGACTAGACCAGCAATGCCGTACAAACCAAGAAGAAATATTTGGGCCTGTGGTTACCATTCAACCTTTTGATACAGAAGAAGAAGCCATAACATTGGCTAACAGTACTGAATACGGACTTGCAGCCACTATATGGACTAGCGACTTAAGTAGAGCACATCGCTTAGGAAATGAAGTCGAAAGCGGTATTATCTGGATCAACTGCTGGTTACTAAGAGATCTTAGAACTCCATTTGGCGGAGTAAAAAACAGTGGAGTCGGACGAGAAGGTGGCTGGGAAGCACTAAACTTCTTTACCGAACCTAAAAACGTTTGTATTAAATACTGAAAACCTAAGTTCGATTCTGCTTCTCGATCATAACACAGACTAAAAACATCAAATAAAAAAAGGGGGCTCAAACAACTTAAATTTGTTTGAACCCCCCTATGGTATAAGTCGTTTTTAGTAATCGTCTTCTACGAATCCAGTTCTACGGTGACCTGTAATCTCATATTCAGTTCCAGGATCATCACTAAATGTAGCTTTTACGTAGATACTATCTACAAGTACACCAGTCTTCGATACTCCACCATCAGCGATTATTTTACCTTCCATTATAGTGATGGTCTCATAACCCTCAAAATTCTGATTTACAGAATCTATAGGATCAACATTCTCATCACGTATAACGTCCAATGTATCATATGAATAAACAGGAGCTTCTATATTATCTCCAGTACCTGCAAAAGAGTTATCTCCTGCATTTGCATCAATCTTAGCTTTAACAGGCCAAATGTGACCAGCATCATCAAACCATATTTGATTACCGTCTGCAGCTGCAGTTGTATAAGTCATTACTCTTTCATGACCTACCACAACAGCACCTCCAGTTAGTGTTTCTACAAACCATTCTCCAGCAAGTTCGCTGCCAGGAATAAGTTCTTTCTCATATTCTTCTTGACACGCAGCTAATCCAATAACTAACAATGTCAAAATAATTATTTTTTTAAATTTCATTTAATTATTTTTTTTAAAGTGCAACTTGTGTTAATTCTACATCGAAACTATATCCATATGACCATTCACATGTTAGGTTCAAAGTCTTAGTAACAGGATCTGCCGTAAGTTTCGCATCAGTAATAGCTCCACCAAATCCATCATTACTAAAATCTGTAATTGAGTACGTATTTAAAGGAATACTTGTAGCAGTAACAACGCAACCACCACTTTTATACCCAAGACCGTAACCTGTACCTATCTCGTAATATCCTCCAAAACCACAAGAAAACTCATATGTTCCGTCATCGTTTTTCCAAACTAGAACATACTCAAGATTACTAAATTTAGGATCCCCATTTCTCACGATGGTCGAAGTATATAAACCTGCTATACTATTTACCATATCACCTGTTTCTACAACGTATACACGTCTTTCAGAACTACCATCAAAACCATCAGCATTTGTAGCGGTATATGTAACATCATAGCAGTCTGCCTTGGATAAATCAAGACTTGAACCACCTCTATAAGCACCAGACGCAGTAGTCGTAACTTCAATTTCAGCACCATTTTCAGTTGCTGATACTCCTGGATCAGTATATGTACCTCCTTGTGGTACAAACACTACGTTGTCTCCAACGACAGTTATCAATGGGTAATTGGTTACTCTTGATTTATCTGCGGTAGTTTCTTTATTACACGCTGAAAACAAGAGGAAAGCAAGTCCCAAAATTGTTAAATTAAATTTTTTCATTTTTCTACTTTTTTAAATTTTATTTCTGATCCCACCAAACTTTTGTTGCTAAACCATTCGCTGGTTGGCTTGGTGCATTACTATTTCTTACAACCTCTACATCTGGTACTGACAATCTTCTAGGAGTCGCAGTGCCTGACAATACAGAAGCATATGACAGAGTTCTTTCTCCGATATTCCCTGGTGTACCTTGAGCATTTGTAGATAAAGGTGGTTGTTGAGTTCTGTTTACTTCAAAGAATGCTTCAAGATTTTGACTGTTGCACATTGCAACCCATTTTTGCATCATTATTTGAGCAATATCAGTTTCTACATCACCAGTAGCATTGTAAGCATACTTATTGCCGGCTCCATAAAAACTTGAACTTGTTGACAAGCCGTGCATTGCAAATGAAGCATCTATTCCTGCCTCATATTCCGCTTGTGCCCCAGCACCTGCAGCATATCTTACCATAGCTTCGGCTTTTAAGAAATGCAACTCAGTCATAGTTATAAAATAAACTGGTGTCGTTGCTTCGTAATAAGGTATAGACAAATCGTCTGAAGAAATATCTCTATTTGCAAAATCACCTTGCTCCTTAGCTTGATGAGCAGATCCCCCTGCCATATATAATACATCAAGTCTATCATCAACAGGTAAAGAATCCCTAAGAAACTTAATCATTGTGTTACTTGCTCTGTTATTCACATCACCAAGTCTATCTACTTGTATTTCATAATACGGATTACGTTGTCCTTCTCCTGAACCAAAGCTACTCATACTTGCATCAGCAGTTAAGAAATTATCTTCAGTTAACAAGGCATTGATTTCTGCACCTTTAGGTGATGAAGTATACGATTGTCTCATATACATCTTCAGTTTAAGTGTATTCGCAAATCTGATCCATTGATCCATATCTCCTGCAAAAATTATATCGGCAGTAGACAAATCATTTGTTGACGGATTAGCTTCATAAGCAGCAATCGCTTCATCTATTTTGCTAATAATTGCAGGATATATATCTGCTCCATTATCAAATTTAGGAGTTGTATTAGCAGCCCCCGCAAGAGCTTCAGAATAAGGTATCTCATTGTACAAATCAGCTAACATTTGAAAAGTATAAGACTCACAAAGTGTCGCTACTAAAGCATAGTTAGTAGCTCCAGTCGCATTCGCTTCCTCTTTAATGTTTCTTAAATTCTCTAATGCTCCGGTATAAACTTCAGACCATTCTCTATCAAACTCATCTGTAGTTACTCTATAAGAATCCATATCCTCATATTGCCCTGCATCAGGACTTTGAGTACTATACTGAGCCCAAAAACTTCCTAGGTTGTGGAAAGATCCACCAAAGGTGACAGCCATAGATGCTTGTGCCCCTGGCAACTGTAGGTTCATGCCTACAGCTCTTACGCTATCTTGGTTTTCGTTTACATCTAAGAACTTTTTACAACCATAGGTTGAAGCTAATAATGCGACGAAAACTATTTTAAATATATTTTTCATTTCTTTTAAATCTTAATTGTTAAAGTGTAAATCTTAAAGCAAAACCATAAGAGCGTGTTGTTGGGTTAGCACTAAACTCTCCAAACTCTGCATTAATTCCATTTCCAAAAGTGGTAGCTTCAGGATCAACGTATTGATTCTCAACCGGAGTCCATAATAATAGGTTTCTTCCTATTATACTGAAAGACATACCGCTAAATGGCATTTTTTCTATTGATGAAGCTGGTATAGTATACGTTAAAGCAAGCTCACGTAACTTAACAAAAGACTTACTGATCACATTGTTTCTATCAAAAGCTTCAGCTCTGTGATAATCATCCATATGTGCTGGGTCTACCGCTATAGTATTTTCTTCATATGTAAAAGTTCCGTCACCTTGGTCAATTTTTCGAACCGAATTCGGAACTACAAATGGCTTTCTGTCATTGTAAGCTGTCTTGATAGAATTCCCAGTAAAGTGATTAATATCCGCAGTTCTTGAGAACATTAATCCTCCCTGACGAGCATCAAATAAGAAATTCAGTCTGAAAGCTTTATACTTTAGTTTACTGCCAATACCTAGCATATAACCAATTTGAGAATTTCCGTATTCCTCTTTTTGTGTAGAAGCTACTGGTACGCCATCTGCATCTACAACTACTTGACCAGAAGGAGAAGTTTCAGGAACACTTCCTTCGAAAACACCAATTGGCTGACCATTTCTGGCAGTAAATGAAGTAGTAGACAAGCCACCAAGATTAAAATCTTCAGAGAGACCCCTAACTTCATTTAAGTTTTTAGAGAAATTTCCAAATATGTCCCAGTTAAGTCCATCCTCTTTTCTTAATACTTTGTAAGAAGCGACAATCTCAACACCCTTATTTAGGATGTCAGCAAAGTTAGATATTTGATTAGTACCCCCTGCTGAAGGTGCAACAGCTTTGAAAAGAATCATATCATCAGTAACTCTGCTATATAGAGTTAAGTCAAGTGAAGCTCTATTATCAAGTGCTTTTAAATCTAAACCAAATTCCCACTCTCTGTTATACTCAACTTTCAAATCAGGATTTGCCAAGTTGCTATTTATACTGAAAGAGTTAACTCCTCCAACTGGGAAATTCATTGATCTAAATGGCATATCAATAACTGATTGGCTATAATATCTATCAAAAGCGTAAGATGGTGCGTCATTTGCAGTTACACCATATCCGAATCTAACCTTAGCAAATGAAATTGCTTTTGGTAAATTTAGTCCTTCTGATAAAACATAACTTACGTTAGCTGACGGATAGTAATATGCATTACTTTCAGATGGCAAGGTAGAAGATTGATCTCTTCTAAGTGAAACGTTTAAGAATGCAGTATTTTTATAATCAAGATTAGCTAAACCATAAAAGTTAACTTGCCTTCTTGAGGCATTAGACTCAGAAATGACAGGTTGACTTGGACTGTTCTGGATATTATAAAATCCTGGGATATCTAATGTACTTACAGAAGCAAATAAACTATTATTTGATCTACCGTTAATGTTCATACCACCGGTTAAATCTAATTTAATTAAAGAATTGATCTTCTTGTTCCAAGTAAGCATAACATCATTGTTAAATTCTTGACTTCCTGAACTTTGCTCAGAAACAAACCCTGGATCATCTATTGAACCTCCGTTTGGCCCTTGTGGCAATAAGATAGCTCTATGATTATGAATATTATTATCATTCATATCATATCCAAATCTATATAGAACCTTAAGGTTATCTTTTATATCATACGAAGTTTGAAGATTACCATAAATTTTTCTTCCTTTATAGCTATTCCCATTTTCATTTAATATGAAGTAAGGATTGGTAACACCATATCCTGTAAAGTAATCCTCTACATTATAGAACGGTGCATTATAATCTTGCATATCAACTACACTCATATTACGAGGCAATTGCATAGTATTATTATATGTTCCTGACTGACCTTGACCAGTTGGGACAAACGTACCGTCTGTCATTGCAATGTTTACACCTCCAGAAACTGTTAATTTATCAATTTTTGTTTGTGCTTTAAGAGTTATAGTATTTCTATCATTAATATCTACTTGACCTGGATAAATCCCGTCTTGCTTTACGTTTGAGTAAGAAGCATAGAAACTACTTGTTTCATTTGCACCAGATACTCCAATACTATTATTAATAGACTTACCTCTTTCAAAAAACTCTTTTACGTTATTTTCTAATGGAGAATAAGGAGCAAGTAGTTGAGCGTTATCTACTACTCTTCCATAAACTCTATCTCTTCCATCAAATTTTGGGCCCCAAGAACCATTTTCGTCAAGCCAGTGATTTCCATCCCATCCTTGACCAAATTCATTTTGAAATTCTGGCAGTCTAAGTACGTTAGAAAAAGTAGCTGATCCATTATACTCTATACCTAGCCCTTTTTTAGCACTTGCTCCAGAACCGCTTTTTGTAGTTATCATAATAACTCCATTAGCACCTCTTGAACCATATAACGCTGTAGCAGCTGCACTTTTCAGTACATCCATGCTTGCAATGTCATTTGGATTGATAGTGTTTAGTCCATTACCAAAATCAAAACCACCATTTAAAGAACTTGAATTGGTAGATGCATTACTAATAGGTACTCCATCCACTACTATTAGCGGTTGCGTCCCTTGACTTAATGAGTGAATACCTCTAATAAATATTCTAGTTGACGCCCCTGGATCTGAAGATGCAGCCGATATCTGAACACCTGCAATTTTACCTTGCAAACCATTCACAGCAGAGCGAGTTCCCCCTTCTACTATATCTACTGAATTAACAGAAGCAACGGAGTAGCCCAAAGAACGAGAATTTCGCTTTATGTTTTGAGCTGTCACAACTACTTCATTAAGAGACTCGTCAGAAGCGGATAAAGTAATATAAATAGAATTGGATGCTCCAACTACTACTTCTTTATTTTCCATTCCGACAAAACTCACCACTAAAGTAGGCGATGCAGATGCTATCGTTATACTGAAGGTACCATCAATACCTGCTATTGCAGCATTACCAGTTCCTTTTTCCTTAATCACAGCTCCAATAACTGGCTGAGATTTTTGATCCACTACCGTCCCGGTAATCGATCGGCTTTGTGCATTTGCTATGACTGAAAAAATCAGCATACAACAAATACCCAAGCTTCTAAATAATTGGCTATTCATTTCTTTGGGTCTTATTCTGATTTGTAAAAATAACTATATTATTTAATAGACAATGAAAGTCACGAAATATAAATTTTATACGAACGGCCAATTTAATTGAACAAACGGAGGTTTTGTTCTTACGACGTTGTCCTAAAAAATATAATAAGTGGAAAACAACTACATCTTATACCTATTAGTTAGTAGCCTACATATATCTTTGCTCACAAATGGAATTGTCGTACAACACACAATTAGAAAAAATAGCCCTTACAGAATATGGTAGAGGTGTACAAGAGATGGTAGAGCACCTAAAACTTGAAAACGATAGAGATAAGAGAAATATTCTAGCTCATACTGTTTTTAAAGTGATGGTAAATCTTAATCCAGAAATAAAAAACCAGACTAATTACGAGCAAACCGTGTGGGATCACATGCACGAGATAGCTAATTTTGAGCTAGATATAGATAATGAGTACCCAGCACCTGAGCCCACAGCTAAAGCAGAAAAGCCAGAACACTTAGGCTATAAAGATGTACTGAGCAAGTATAGATACTACGGTAGAAATCTGATAGACATGATAGATGGGGCTAAAGACATGGAAGATGGTGAGCTTAAATCTATGTACATCAACTATATAGCTTCTTTCATGGTCAACTCAAGTAAGAACTGGAACG
>Ga0209119_1002543_pt1 | contig 16599 bp, 15 predicted proteins | sample COG_03_FD_184747 | JGI IMG/M metagenome (GOLD analysis project Ga0209119, IMG submission 184747) | Pelagic Microbial community sample from North Sea - COGITO 998_met_03 (SPAdes) (version 2) | ecosystem: Environmental > Aquatic > Marine > Neritic zone/Coastal water | place: Helgoland, sampling... | reverse complement strand
AAAAACATTTGAATTTTCATTATAATTTTCATTATAATTATTATTTCCTTTTATTAATAAATCTCTATAAGAGAGATTCATATACTTTAAAATATTATTACATTGCTGTAAAGAATATATTCTCTCAAATTGTAAAAATATATTGCTCAACTCCATATATTTTTTTATATTTTTTTTATTATTCAAACATCCATATGCTGTAATTAAACAATTAATTATTCTTGCCCATACTTCACAATAACTCTCATAAATCAAAAAATCACTTTTTACATTAAATTGTTTTTTTATTTTATATTTTATCTTTTCTATACTTGATGTTGAAAAATCAAAATCAAAACTGTGAAAACATTCATGAATTAAGACTTTAAACCACTCTTCTTTTCTATATATAATTATCTCTCCATTATTATTACAACCACTCATTGTAAATGCTGTATTTACATTATTATGATCCAAAGTTATATTTGGTTTATTTGGTAATTTTTTTTCAAATGGTGTTAAATATATATAAATATTTGTGAATTTTGAACATTTGCTATTTATATACTCATTTGCTATATATAACCAAATAAAAACATTTTTCACATAATTATCAATATTATTTAATATTTCTTCATCATTGTAAATATAAAAGTAGAGAGAAAAAGTTCTTGAATCTATTACAATTGTATAATTTATCATAGTTGATTCCTCAATTTCTATATATTTTTTTATATTTTCAGGAAAAAAACTAGAATTCCACATTAACGGTTTTTCATTTTTATCAAAATAATATTGATAATTAATATTTTTTTTTATATATTTATTGTTTTTATATTTTTTATTAATAAATTTATCACCATTATAAATTATTCTATAAAATAAATATATGTAATTTTTTAATTCATCTAATTTCAAATCTGAATAATCTTTGCTACATTTTTTTATTATATCCATATTTATTTCAATAATATCACTACTAACATTATTTAATATCATATATTATATATTAATTAATTATTATTTTATTTTCCAATATATATAGTTATCTTTATCCAATAATTAAAATTGATTTTAAATTAAAATAATAATTAATCTATAACTATAATAATTATTATTAATTATGTCACTATCTCTTGTATATTGTTTACTTTATAAAGTTAAATCGTCACCAACAATATGGATTGTTAATATTTATGAAACAATAAATAAGGAACTTATAGAATATGTTGAAAATTTTATTTCCCTTGAAGAAGTTTATTATTTAGTATCAAGTAATAACTCTTCATTAGATATTGATAATATAAAACAATTTACTACTTTTAATTTAGATGATGATTGTGAATTAATCTGTAGAAGTTATTAATTCTGTTCTTATCTTCATTAAAATATCTTGACGCTCTGGTTCTGAACCTCTTTTAAAATGCATTAATTTAGCATCTTTTGTTTTTAAAAGAATATCAGCTAATTCTTTATTTTGTTCATATTTTGCTTTTTGAGCCACACTCATCACTTCATCTTTTTTATCAAAAAACCCTGGGTCTATTTTTATTTTATCATCTCTCACTTTCTTTCCTTCATATTTACCTGTTGGACCTCCAGCAGCTTTTGCTAATGCCGGATCCTTTGAAATATCACTACTCGAATCAAGCGTAAATTTTTCATAAAATTCTGGATGTTTTTCTTTAAATTTATTTCCTTGATAATAATGTTCAACAGTTTTCCATTTTTTTCCATCTAATTTTAAGTTAGTTTCCCAAAAATTTGATAACTTTCTTCTCCAGTCTGGTATTTTAGATAACTCTAGAAATTCCTTTTTTCTCTCTTTATTAAGTATTTCACCAGCCCCTTCACCTGGAAATTTATTTCCTGCTGATTTTGAATAATATTGAAAAACTACATCTTCTTTATATAATTCTTTTTCTGGAGTAATTATTTTTTCCATAACTTCTTCATCGAGCTCTTCATCTTTATTTTTCAAATCAGTTTTTTCTTGTATATCATATTCTCTAAATTCTGGTATTAAATAATAAGGACCTGCTTGTCGTTCTAAGCATTTATCTTTTATTAATTTTACTACTTTTTCTGGTAATTCATCATATGTAAAAGCTCCCTTTTTATTATATTTTATTAACTCATAATGATTACCACTATATGCTAACATTATATAATGTGTCGGATTAAATACCCCAGCATCTTGTAATATTGTATCATTAAGTTGTCCACAATTTAATACATTATCTTGATCTCCCATCTCAAATGATTGTTCAGAAAATAAAATAAATTTTAATTTCAATTCGCGTTCTAATGTAGATATTGACCATGTTTCACCCCAAAAACTACTTGTTTGTATTTTTCGTCTTAAATCTTCTATTGTATTTACTCCTTCCATAAAATTAAATTCTTCTAACATTTCTTTAGCAAAATCTTGATTATCTTTTTCTGTTTTGAATTTTTCTGTATTTTCTTTTGCTTCTTTTATTATTTCTTGTTGTTCTTTTCTATTTTTTACACTAGATAATTGTGTTTTTAATACCTTATTTCTGCTATTCAATTCTCTCATAGTTTTTCTTATTTCTTCGTAATTATTTTTTGTTTCATCATATAATAATTTCCAATTTGAAAATAGTTCTTCTGTTACTTGTTCTGATAAAATTTTACGCATTTCACCTATTGTTATATCGCGACCTATTGTTTTTAACCCATCTCTTATGCTAGCAAATAAGCATTCGCCACCTCCTTCATTATGTAAAATTTCATAAAAATTGCTTTTCATATATTGTTTAATCCATTCATTATATTCTTCTTCATCACTTTCTTCTTCATCACTTTCTTCTTCATCACTTTCTTCTTCCTCTTCTTCTCCTTCATCTTCCTCTTCTTCATCTTCCTCTTCTTCATCTTCTTCACTTTCTTCTTCATCTTCTTCACTTTCTTCTTCATCAGTTTTCTCTTGTTCATTTTCTCTTTTCTTTTGTTCATCTGATAATTTTTTCTCAGACGTTTTTACAATGAAATCTTCTATAAAATAATTGTAAAACAATGGATCATTTAATCTTTCAATGTCTATATCACCATCTTCATCTAAAAGATTGGGTTCTCTATCAGCTAATATTTCATATAAACCAATTTGAGAAACAACCTTATCTTTCACTACTAAATAGATTGGATAATATATAATATTCTTTTGTATAAAACTATATTTAGCTTGACCTAAAGCTATTTCTTGTGTTATTCCTAATATTTCAATTTCATATACTGTAGCATCAAACTCTAAATCATCTTTATCTAATTTTTTTATTTCTGGATAATTTATTGTATTATCTAAAATAGATTTTACCATTATAAAATTTATATATATTTTTGTTTTATTAAGTTATTAATTTAAATATTAAATAATATTAAATAATATTTAATATTATAAATATGATTTTTCGACATATTGAAGATACTGATTATTATAAAGATTATTTAACTTTATTAGAACAATTAACTATAGTTGAAAAAGAAAAAATTAATTTTATACAATTTAAAAACTTTGTTAATAATCTCTCCAACAAACATATTATTATTGTAATTGAAGATAATAATAAAATTATTGGAACTGGAACTTTGCTAATAGAAAATAAAATTATACATAATATGGGTTTAGTAGGTCATGTTGAAGATATTATTATACATAATAATTATAGAAAACTAGGTTTAGGTAAAAAATTAATTGATGAATTAATAAATATTTCTATTCAATCTAGCTGCTATAAAATTATTTTAGATTGTAATGAAAAAAATGTAAATTTTTATCAAAATTCTGGTTTTACACAAAAAGAAATTCAAATGGTAAAATATTTATAAATTTTATATTTTTTATATTTTTTATAATTTAATCTGTTGTAACGCATTTTGCTAAATTTCTTGGTTTATCTGGATTTATATTATTTATTAATGATAATTTATATGCTATAATTTGTAATGGAATTATTGATAATAATTCATTATAAACCTCATTATATGGTATACTTATTACATATTCATAATCATCATTTCTTTCATTTTCATAATTATTTATAATTATTACTGGTGCTTCTCTCGACATTATTTCTTCATAACATGAATAATTTTTTGCATAAAATTTATTTTTTAATAATAATAATATAACAGGCATATTTTTTTCTAATAGAGCAAAAGGTCCATGTTTTAAAGCACTACTAGAATATCCCTCTGCGTGTATATATGAAATTTCTTTTATTTTTAAACTAGCTTCTTTTGATATTGCCTCTCCTTTTTCTTTACCTAAAATAAATAGATTTTTTTTATTTAATATATCAATTATCTTATCATCAATTTTTACTTTTTCTAATATTTCTTTTATATCATATGGTAATTGTCGTAAATATTTTATATATTTTTCTCTTTTATTCGTATTTATATTATGAATTTGTGAAAACCAAATAGCTACCATAGAGAGAACTATCACTTGATTTGTAAATGATTTTGTTGATGCTACACTTATTTCTCTCCCGGCATTTATATAACAACCACAATTTGTTTCTCTAGCTATCATAGAATCAACCGAGTTTACTATTCCAATTGTAAATATATTATTTTCTTCTGCCAATTTTAAACAATCGTATATATCTTTTGTCTCTCCAGATTGTGATAATAATATAATTACTGTATTACCTTTTTTTGATATATCATTTATATTGAATTCTCCTCCGTCAATTATAAATACACTATTAAAATTACATAAATCATTAAAAAAATATTTACTTAATAGTCCAGAATGATAAGAGGTTCCACAACCAATAATTACCAAGTTTTCTACTGTTTTCAAATATTCTTTATTTATTTCTAATCCACCTAATATTACCTCACTATTATTTAATAATCTACCACCTAAACTGATTGCTCTCAATGATGATTCGTATTGATCATGTATTTCTTTTTCTATCCAATAATTATATGGTTCTGGTGTTAATTCTTGAGAGATATTATTATTTTCATTATAAATATATTTATTTTTTGTATTAATTTTAATATTATTGGATTTTAACTCAATAATACAAATATCATTACTATTCAATATAAAATAATTATTAATATATTTATTAAACGCAGATTTTTCTGATGAAACTATAGCACAATCATCACTTACACCAATTAATAAAGGACTTCCATGACGACAACAAAATAACTTATCTTTGTAATCTAGATTCATTATAACTAAAGCCCATGTCCCTTCTAATTCATTCTCTAAATTTTTTAAAATCTCTTCAAAATTCTGTTTTTCTACATTATAATAATAATCTATTAAATTTACTATAACTTCACTATCTGTTTCTGATAAAAAAATATAATTTTTTTCTAGTAACATTTGTTTTATCTTTTTATAATTTTCAATAATACCATTATGAGCTAATATTATATTTTTATTAAAACTTAAATGAGGATGAGAATTATTATCTGTTTTTTTACCATGCGTTGCCCATCTAGTATGCCCAATACCTATTTTTGAACCAATATTAATTTTATTTATATTATTAAATAAATTTTCAAAACAATCATTATCATTTGATGCGTATTTTATTATTTTAAAATCATCTGACATAACAGAAATACCTACAGAATCATAACCTCTATTTTGTAATTGTATCAGTCCTTTTTTTATAATTTCTATTGTATTATTTGATATTACTCCAATTATTCCACACATATATATATATAATTATATAATATTATATATAATTATATAATATTATAATTATATACTTGTATAAGTATTAGTATTTATCTTCTTTATCTTCGTTTTCTTCGTTATCTTCTTTATCTTATTTATCTTCTTTATCTTCTTTATCTTCGTTATCTTCTTTATCTTCTTTATCTTCGTTATCATAATTAATTATATGATACTTTCCATCTGAAAAACTTTCTATAACATTTAAATATATTCTTTCAAAAGCATGTTCTATCATCCCATCTGCTAACTTATAACCATCTAAAGTATTAACACTTGCTATATTAATATATGATTTACTACCAAATATTTCATTATAATTATGATGTAAATCATTACCATATAATTTTTTATTCAAAAAATTTTCATAATTATTTATAATAGAGACATTACTACATTTATAATACCAAGTAAACCAATTTAAATCAAAACTATTTTTTTTATTTAATAACTCATAAATAAATAAATTATCTTCAAATATTTTTTTCACTATTCTATATGATAATATCATACAATTACCTTCTATAAATTGTTTATTTTCTATACTACAATTCAAATATTCTAATAAATCTTCAGTATATGGTTTATTTATATACCATTTATTCGTATTCCAATCACCATTTATTATTAAATTTGGAAATATACCATCGTAATTTTCATGAATTTTTATCATTGTTTGTTCTATATTTCTATCATTAATTAAACTGAAATATTTTTGTCTGCGAGCTATATTTTTTTTGCTATGTAAAAACAAAATATATTTATACTCTATATTATTTTTTATTAAATAATCTATCAAGCAAAATTTAGCTCCTATATCCATTCCCTTATTTTCTATATTTAATAAAATAAAGTTAGAATCTAATGATTTATAACCGTGCCCTTCTTTTGATATTTTACTATAAGTAATTATTATCTTAAAAAATTTCATTATATTATTTTTATAAATACTATATATCTCATCAAATTCTGATAAATTATAACAATGTAAATGAGCAATATTATCATAATATTTTTTTTTTATTTCTATTCTTTCGCGATTAACATTATTTATTCTATTTGTCTTTTTTAAAATATCTAGATATAATACATTGTGTTTTTCACTATTAAAATTAATATTTATATCTTTTTCTATATATTTTTCTTTAACTCCTATAAATTTTTGTGATATGTTTGTAATATTATTATCTTTATCTAATAATGATAATTCATAATTTACTTTCCCATTTTTTATATTTAATAAATCTTTTGAAAATAAATTGTAATATTTAATTTTTTTAACAAAATTTTCAAAATCCACATTATATTTGTGTAAATTTTTTTGAATTAATCTATCAAAATCTATATTTTCATAATTTTTTAATTCCTCGTCTATTTTTTTATATACGTTATCTATATCATCAAAATCAATAAAGCTACAAAAATCTTTATAACTATCACATAATTTTAAATCATCATTTGATATTTCACTTATTATTCTACAATTATATGGTATTGCCTCATGAATTCTACATAATTCTAATAAAGCATCATCATAATAATGAATATTTAAAATTATTTTACTTCTAGATATATATTCAATTAATTCTTTATCAAATGACTTTTCGAGTATTTTTATATTATATTTATCTCTAATACGATCTAAAATTTTTTTTCTATAACTATTAATAGTACCATAAAACAATATATCAATATCTTTTTTTTTCATATCTATAATATTTTCTGTTTTAATAATTGGAACACCTACAAATATTTTATTAGTTTCATTGTTAATATTATTATAATTACTCATATTATATTCTAAAACATATAAGGCATTTTTCATAAAGATTTCTATTTCTTTATTTATATGTTTATCATATTTTTCCTTATTGTTAATTTGCTCAAGTTGATATAATATATATTTTTTTCTTTTTAATTTTAGTATTTTTTTCTTATTTGGTGAATTTAAAAAAGATTGAAATGCTATCAAAAGTATAAATGTATTACTATCGTGATTTACTAACTCTATATGATCATCTGAAATAAACGATGGTATTACATAATTTTTAATATTATAATTTTCTAAATTTTTTGAAATATATTCTGCTATGTTTACAACATAAGGCGATGTATAAATATATATTGTTATATTATTTCTTAAATTATCTATATCAATATAATTATTAATACTCATTAATAAATATATTTTAATACTTTTTAATATTATTTTTATATTATATATCTAATAATATATAATTTTTTAAAAATTTATCTGTTTTTATAATTTTCACATATTCCCATAATAATTTTCTATTTTCAACTATATTTATATTATCTATATTAGATTCAAAAAATATAATTTCCATTATTTTTTCTTTTTTTGATAATTTTCCTTTTTTTATTTTATAATAATCACATATTAAATTTATATTTTTTATTGATATGTCAGTATAATCATATTCCGTAAATAAATATTCATCGTTATATATTAAATTTTTTACATCATTATTATCATAATTTACATCATTATTATCATAATTTACATCATTATTATCATATTCTTCTATTTTATAATATATATTATTATCCATAAAATTATATATTATAGCTTGTCATATTTTTATATTTTATAATATATATTATTATCCATAAAATTATATATTATAGCTTGTCATATTTTTATATTTTCTACTTATATTTATCTAATATATCCATTAATTTAAAAATAATTTTATTACTCAATCCAGAATAATTTTTTACTTTATAATTACTTAGTTCTATTATTTTATCCTTATATTTATGACCTATCTCATTTATATTCGTGATAATTATAAATAATAATTCTGTTAAATCTTCATTGTTTTCTTTTTCTTCTACTTTCATAATATTTTCCTCTAAATTTTTTAATATTATATCTAATGTTTTTTTTAAAATATAAAAATTCTCTTTATCATTTTTAAATACATTTACAAAGAATAATAAAATACTTTTTTTTTGATCATTATTTTTATTATAATCACAAAGATTATTATAATTATCTTTATCTTTATTATTCTCAACCATTAATAGATATTCCGATAATTTTATACCATCTTCAATAACTTTATCAAAAAAAAATTTATTAACTTCAAATAAATCTTTACATATTTTGGCATAAATTATTGAAAAATAAATATTATTTTTTATTATATCTCTCATAATATTATATATATTACCTAAATTTTTCTCATAATTTTCATCTTTACTTATGTTATTTATAATACAAATTAATTTATTTTTTTGAATATCATAATTATTATCTGTAATTTTATTAAGTATATTTTTTATATCAAAATCAAATTCATCCTTTACTATTTTAGTTGTTTGAAAATTACGCATACTGTGCCATTGAAAATTATTATTATTATTATTATTATTATTATTATTATTATTTTTTTTATTTCTATGATAATTATTTTTATCTTTTTCTTTATCATCTATAACAATGTGATTACATAAATTTTCTATTTTTTTTTTAACATCTTCATTTATGTTTTCAAATACCATGTCGCGTAATATAATATTAAATTCATCAATTGTATATTTATTTACAGTAACCATTTATAATTCTTATACAATTATTTTTATATATATTTTTATTAATACACTTAAATATTTAATAATAATTATTTATTATGAGTATTAATTCTAATAAAAACGATTATAATTCTGAATCTGATAATAAAAATTATCAATTTAATTCATGGGATGAATTAGAAATTAAAACTTCTTTACTTAGAGGAATTTATTCTTATGGTTTTGAAAATCCTAGTCCAATCCAAAAAAGAGGTATTATTCCTTTTATATCAAAAAATGATTTAATTGCTCAGGCACAATCTGGAACTGGTAAAACTGGTTGCTTTACAATCGGAACATTAGAAGTTATTAATGAAGAAGATAATAATATACAAGCTATTATTTTATCTCCTACTAGAGAATTAGCTGTCCAAATTAAAAGTGTAGTAGATAAAATTGGGGTATATATTAAAAATTTAAAAACGCAATTATTAGTAGGTGGAACGTCTACATATAATGATATTGATCTAATTAAGAACGAAACCCCCCATATTTTAATTGCTTGTCCTGGGCGTTTACATGATTTGCTTAAAAATAATCATATTGATACTAAAACGATTAAATTAATGGTTATTGATGAAGCTGACGAAATGTTATCTTATGGATTTAAAGATCAAATATATAATATTTTTAAATATTTATCTAATGATATACAAGTTACTCTTTTTAGTGCTACAATGCCAAGAGAATTATATTCATTAACTGATCAATTTCTACGTAATCCAGTTAAAATTTTAGTAAAAACTGAAATGTTAACACTAGAAGGTATTCTACAGTATTATATTAATTTAGAAGATGATAATCAAAAATTTGAATCTTTAAAGGATTTATTTTCTGTTTTTTCTGTTTCACAATGTATTATTTATTGTAATAGTGTTAAACGTGTTTCCGAGTTATATAATTATATGGTTAGTGACGGTTTTCCAGTTTGTCAAATTCATAGTAATATGACAAAAGAAGAAAGAGACCTTAATTATAATAATTTTAGAGAAGGTAAAGAGAGAGTTCTTATTTCTTCTAATGTAACAGCTAGAGGTATTGATATACAACAAGTTAGCACAGTTATTAATTTTGATATTCCAAAATCTGTTCATACATATTTACATAGAATTGGTAGAAGTGGTCGTTGGGGTAGAAAAGGAACAGCTATCAATTTTGTTACAAGAAGAGATTATCGTTTAATGAAAGATATTGAAAATTTTTATAATACTAATATTAGTGAATTACCTCAAAATTATAAAGAATGTTAATACGTTAATAAATTATTAGAATATTATTATTTATATTTAATGAGTATAGATAATAATTCAAAAAACATAGATATAAATTTTATTGACTTCAAATTACCAATATTTTATATACAAGATAAATATACTTTAAATGATAATGTAAAAAATGATCTTGAAATATCTAATTCTTTCGAACATCTTTTATATAGAAAATTTTTTAATAATACAGATTTAGATAATAATATATTCTATAAAGATTTATTAAATAAATACTCAACATATTATACTAATAATTCATATTTTTTAAATGATATGAAATACTTTATTAAAAATTATTCTGATACTAGTAATGAATATGATATTAATAACATACAAAATGTTTATAAAGATATAAATGAAATTAATAATATTACAGATAAAGATAAGGATAAAAATTTTGTCAATACATATCAATACTTGGAAATTATTCCAATATTTGAATTTTTAAATAGAAACTCTTTATTTTTACAATGTTTATCTTTATATAATATTTTTAATCCACTAATAACTATTGTAATACCAATTATCATAATGTTTATTCCGTTTTTTATTATTCTTTTAAAAGGTCATTATATAACTATGGCAAATTATGTAGAAATATTACTTACTATAATGAAAAATCATCCACTTGGTAATACTATTAAAGATTTTGCTAATGTTGGATGGGATAGAAAATTTTTTCTTACTTTTTCTCTAGTATTTTATTTTTTCAATATATACCAAAATATAATATCATGTATTAAATTTTATAAAAATTTCAATAAAATAAATAATTATCTACATATATTCAAAAATTCATGTAAATACTATATTAATTTAATTGATAATGTAAATTCATATTGTAAATCTAGTTTACAGGGTTTTATAGATAAAAATAATGAAATTAAAAATTATTTAACATTATTTTACAATAATTTAAATGGTATTAAATTCAGCAACCTCAATATATTTGACCTACATACTATGGGTGATAAAATGAAATATTTTTATGAATTATTCAAATGTCAAGAATATATTTATAGTATTAAATATTGCTTGTATTTACATTCATTTAAAGACACCCTTTTATGTATACAGAAAAATATTAATGATAAAAAAATAAACTTTTGTAAGATTGTTAATAATAAAGAAACAAAAATTATCAATTCGTATTATTGTTGTATAGATTCTAATTATATTACTAATAATATAGATTTAAAAAATAATATTATAATTACTGGACCGAATGCTTCGGGAAAAACCACTATTCTAAAATCTACTTTATTTAATATTATTTTATCACAACAATTTTGTTGTGGCTTTTATAAAAAAGCTCAAATTAATCCATATAATTATATTCATTCTTACATAAATATACCAGATACTTCACAGAGAGATAGTTTATTCCAATCAGAAGTCAGAAGATGTAAATATATTCTAGATTCTATAGAAACTAATGAAGGTCGTCATTTTTGTATATTTGATGAATTATATTCGGGAACTAATCCTACCGAAGCAATATCATGTGCTTATTCATATTTAAAATACTTAAGTACTAATAAAAATTGTAATTTTATGTTAACAACCCATTTTACTACATTATGTGAAAAATTTAATTCACATAAAAATATAATAAATAACAAAATGAATATTATTAATAATAAATTTACATATAAATTATGTAATGGAATATCTTATTATAAAGGTGGAATTAATGTATTAAAAGATTTGAATTATCCAGATAATATAATTAAAGATGCTGAAAATATAATACAAAATATTAATATTTAATTACGTTAAAATATTATTTAAAATATATTCGTTTTATTTTAAGTATAGATGAATTTATTTGGATTAGAAGGTAGTGGATTTATCATTTCTTTAGGAATTACATTACTATTATCTGGGTTGATTATGTATTATTGCGTTCAGCGTATTAATTCACTCGAACAATCATTAATTAAACAAGGAGAAATTATTCAAACGTTTATTTATAAATTAAATAACTTAGAACTACAAAATAATTCTGTGAATTATCAATCTAATTTAGAAACAAATTTTAATAATGATAATCAATTAGTCGAAACTAAAATAGATGTATCTGATGATGAAAGTGATCCTGAAAGTGAAGATGAAGAACATCGTGAAGATAAAGATAATATTAAATTATTAACAATCAATTCAAAAAATTCCAACTTCTTACAAGAAAATAGCGATATTGAATCTGATAGCGATAGCGATAGTGATAGTGATAATCAAAGTATTAGCAATAATGAAGATATTAAAGAAGATATTCTTCTTCCATCATCTAATATTAGCTCTCTAAAATATCTTCAAGATATATCATTAAATAATATTGAAAAAATTGTTATAGATAGTAACGATAATGATAATGATAATGATAATGATATTGATAAAAAAGTTATTGAAATTAATAATGATGATTTAAGTGAAAATATTAATTATAATAAAATGAAAGTAACAGAATTAAAAGATTTAGCTGTTAAAAAAAAATTAGTAAAATCTACCGATAACACAAAATATAAAAAAGATGAATTAATACAATTATTACAAAAATAATTTATCATAATAATATATTATGAGTAATATACCATTAATGTCTGATGGAAGAAATTTTTCTACTTGGGAACAACCAATTAATATGGATTTATATTTACAAAATAATGCGAATATTAATAATAACTGGAGCTATAGAAAATATTTAACCGATAATGCGCACACTATAATGAAATTAAATCAACAATCATGTATTGAAAAATCAACATTTCCAATACAAAATCAATTTCTGCCAGAAACTTATTTTAATTCTGATCTTAAAAATGTGTATTTATCGAGAGAAGAATTACAAAATAGAAGTATTGCCCCGACATTCTTCAAAAATTAATTTATAATAAATTTATATAAATACATTTAATTATATAAATACATACATGTCACAAAAACAAATTAATCATATTATTGACTATACTAATAAAATAACTAATGATATTACTAATGATATTACTAATGATGTAGATATGAATATTAAATTTAATATTGAGGAAACAGATGGTAACAATTACTTTACTTTAAATAATGACGATAGTAATAATTACAGAAAAATCTATAATATTGCAGTTGATATTGTAAATTCTAGAAATTCTTATTATCTTAAAAATATTTCTATTGATAAATAATTTTATATATGTTATATAAATTATATAAAATATATAAAATTATAATTATTTATATTAATAATGAAATTATTAAGTATTGACGTTGGTATTAAAAATTTAGCATTATGTATAATTGAAAATAATGATGATAAAACCTTTAAAATACTCTTTTGGCAAGTTATAAACTTATGCGAAGAAAACATTGATTTATGTAATTATTGTAATAATAGCAAAACACCTAATAAATCCTGTAATAAACCAGCTAAATATTTTAAAAATTCAAATTATTATTGTAAATTACATACTTCTAAAAGTGACTATAAAATTTTACCAAATGAATTTAGCAATTTCAATAGACTCAAAATTAGTAGCTTAATTGATTTAGCAAAACAACATAACATTTCGCATGACATGCCACCTAATAAAGATAATATTCTCAAAAATATACAAGAATACATAAATAATAATTATTTAGAATATATTAATAAAAATATAAATGCCAATGATATTAATTTGATTGATATTGGTATCAGTATTAAAAATAATTTAGATAAAATAAATTTTAATAATATAGATAAAATATTGATTGAAAATCAAATTAGTCCTATTGCTACGAGAATGAAATCTATTCAAGGAATGATATCACAATATTTTATATTGAAAAATATATTTAATATACAATTTATATCATCGGCTAACAAATTAAAATTATTTTCATCATCAAAAAATACTTCATATACTGAGAGAAAAAAATTAGGTATTGAATATACAAAAGATTTATTAAATAAATACAATATTGATGAAAACTATATCACTTCATTTATATCTAGTAAGAAGAAAGATGATTTAGCAGATTGTTTTTTACAAGGCTATTGGTTTTTAATTACAAATAATATAATTAAAACACAATAAATCTTTTAAAATTCTTTTATAAATATTTTAATTTAAAAATTAATATATTTAATTGCGAATTACTTAAAATTATATATTCTTATTTCTCTATAATGAGTGAAACTGTTATAGATTTACATACAATAGATAATAAAGGAGCTATAAATCATGGTGGAGGTTTAGAACTACTTATGAATGATAAAAGACAAAAATCTCAATCAATTGATATTGGTTTAGGAGAATTAAGTGAATTAGAAAATGAACTTAATAATTTGACAGATAATATAAACATTAAATCAAAACCTATTGAAACTGGTGGTAAATCTGGTCTTTTTACAAGTGCTATTAATAGTGTTAATTTAGATAATTTCAGTGAAAAAGCCCCTTCTGTTAGTTTTGAAGATTTTAAAACAGACAATGAAATTAATCTTGGAACATCTACAGCTGAAACTGGTAAAGATACTAAAACATGGGATGGTTATGGAAAATTTAATAATATCCCTACTCCTAATCCAGATCCTCAATTAACAAAAGAAGAATTACTAAGAGAAAAATTCAAAATTCTTAAAAAATTAGAGGATCTTGAGAGAAAAGGTGCTAACTTATCTAAAAAATATAGTATGGAAGACCCTTTAAATGAAATGCAAGGAGAATATGAAATGTTAATAAATGAAAAAGAAAAATCTAATAGTGTTAAATTTCAAGGCAAAATATTAATGGCTGCTATTACTGGTTTAGAATTTTTAAATAATAAATTTGATCCATTTGATATAAAAATGGATGGTTGGGCTGAACAACTTAATGAAAACATCAATGATTATGATGAAATTTTTTCTGAATTACATGAAAAATATAAATCTAAAGCTAAAATGGCACCTGAATTAAAATTATTATTCCAATTAGGTGGTTCTGCCATTATGGTTCACATGACAAATACAATGTTCAAATCTGCCATTCCTGGAATGGATGAAATTATGAGACAAAATCCTGAACTTATGCAACAATTTAGCCAAGCAGCTGTTAATAGTATGAATAATACATCACCTGGTTTTAGCGGCTTTATGAATAACTTTGTTCCTGGAAATAATTCCAATATGTCAAATATGTCAAATATGTCAAATATGTCAAGTATACCAACACCTCAAATGAATAACAATATGCCTCCACCACCTCCAATGAAAACCCAACAACCACCCAAGAGTAGACGTGTAGATATGCCAGCAAATCGTCCAGATATTTCTATGGCTAGAAGTGAAGAAGGAATTAATGTTGAGCAAAAATTTGCTTCAATTAATGATAGAAATGTTCCTTACCCTTCAAGCAAACCTCAATTGCCACCTCAACAAAGCAAACGCCCTGAAATGAGAGGGCCTTCTGATATTTCTGATATTCTATCTGGTATTAAAACAAAACAAATTAATATTCAACAAGAACAACCTGATGTTAAAGAATCTAGCACAATTAGCATTCAAGATTTAAAAGAACTAAATTCTTCTAAAATGCCAAAAAGTAATAAAAAAGGGAAAAAAACAACGAGTGAAAGAAATACAATTAGTTTAGATATTTAAGTTTTTACTTATCTTGTATAATTTATAATACACTATGTATTACCATATCTCTTTGACTTACTATTTTCCATGTAATATTCTTATTTTTTTTATTACAACAATTTATATGACCAAAATTATATATTATAATATCTTTCAAAAATTTTATAATATGTAATGTAATATCATGTGGAAATATTTGTTCCAAATATAATATAATTCTCTCCTTTTCATTTTTATTGTAATAGCTAGTAATATTGTTTGAAGTCTTTTTTATTTTCGTACCAACATAAAATTTCTCTCTACACACCACGCAGTTTTTTGGAATTGGATATAATACTTCACTCGCCATAATAGTAAAACAATTAATTATTGAATGCTTTATAATCTTCTTTTATATAAGTATTTTACATCAATTTTTTTATTTA
>Ga0209119_1002538_pt1 | contig 16634 bp, 11 predicted proteins | sample COG_03_FD_184747 | JGI IMG/M metagenome (GOLD analysis project Ga0209119, IMG submission 184747) | Pelagic Microbial community sample from North Sea - COGITO 998_met_03 (SPAdes) (version 2) | ecosystem: Environmental > Aquatic > Marine > Neritic zone/Coastal water | place: Helgoland, sampling... | reverse complement strand
CAGTCGATTCGTCACCAGCCACGATCTGGTGATTGACGGCGGCCGCACGGCGATGTTTAACGAGCCACGCGGTTAAGCCTGGCCCCAAGCGAGTAAAAGCTCGCTGAACAGGTCCATACCGACTGGCCCTCAGACCTGGTTTTTTTAGGCATAGTAGTCACTATCAATACTCAGTAAACATCGAGCTAGCAGCCCGCGATGCATAACATTTCACCGCCATCCAATACGCGCTTGTTTAACGAAGCGTTCAGCTGGCTGGAGCTCCCTCGCCTGCTTCTCCATGCCCCAGATTTACTCACCCAGGTCCGCGGCAAGGGAGAACGGGTTTTAGTCTTCCCTGGCTTTGGCGCCGGAGACCTTTCTACTCTAGTATTGCGCCAGTATTTGGCTTATCTGGGCTACAACAGTGCGGGCTGGCAACAAGGCATCAATACCGGTGATGTCATGGCGATGATCCGCACCCTTACCGACGCGGTAAAAAAGCAAGTACAGGATACCAGCGCCCCCGTCATACTGGTGGGCTGGAGTCTCGGCGGTTATCTTGCCAGAGAGGTCGCCAGGGAATTACCCGACCACGTCAGCCAGGTCTTGACCATGGGCAGCCCGATTATCGGTGGGCCTAAGTACACCCGCGTCGCCGCACTGTTCAAGGGCAACGGCGTCAGCCTGGACATGATCGAGCAGGCTATCGCAGCAAGGGATACGCAATTACTGCAGCTACCCATCACCAATATTTACTCAAAGAACGACGGGGTCGTCGCCTGGGAAGCCTGCATCGACCACAAGTCACCCGACGTCGAGCACTTTGAAGTCCGCAGCAGCCATCTGGGGCTCGGCATTTCAGCTGACGTCTTCCGTATCATTGCGCGCCAATTGAGTAAAAACCAATTGCGTCTGAAAAATCCTTAAACAGGCTAATAACAAAATATCTACTCACAATATGACATCCTGTGGAATAAGACGGTAAAGTAGCGCTATCAAAGCTCTGGGTTTACCGTAACGTTTTACCAAAGCTTCCCACTAGAACAATCAGGTAGTACGCAGCAGAGTAATCCTATGACCAATAACGACGTGTTACGCCGAATCCGCTACACATTTAACTTCAACGACAAGACTATGATTCAGTTATTTGCCGAAGCAGGTCACACCGTGACCCGCGAACAGGTCAGTGATTGGCTCAAAAAAGATGATGACCCGGCCTATCAAGACTGCTCAGACGTTGAACTGGCAATATTTCTCAATGGTTTAATCAATCTGAAGCGCGGCAAGCGTGAGGGCCCACAACCAGAGCCAGAACAACGCTTATCGAACAATATTATTTTCATGAAATTAAAAATCGCCTTAAACTTGCAGGCAGATGAAATCCTCGAGATCATGAATCGCTCAGATTTCAGGCTCAGCAAACATGAACTCAGCGCATTTTTTCGCAAATCGAGTCACAAGCACTTTCGAAAATGCCAGGACCAGGTGTTAAGGCATTTCCTGAAGGGTTTGCAGGCCACTTACCGTACTGACACCGATAGCAGCGACGACCAGGAACATCAGGTCGACGCGACCACCCCAGACCTAGCACCCGTGGAGACCACCAGTACACAGACAGCAACGGCGACTGTCGAGCCAGAAGTCGAATCCGTGTGGCGTCGCAAGAAGCCCTGAGAACGTCACGCGGCGTCACATCAAGCCCCTAATAATTGCATTCTCTCGAATGCTAACCACTGCAACGTCAAAAGAGATGGCGGTTATAGCGAGAGGCTATAATCGTTACAAACACGGCAAATCAAAGCCAGATAGCCAAGCCTACGTTGCAAAGCCACAACTGCGTCGCACGCCGCAAAAGATCTGTTAGATAACAGCCCCGCCGTGCTTCACTGGAATCAAACCGCAAACGATGAATCGCTCTTAAGTTTCCCTTAAGAAACTTAGCGCAAGATGAACTCATTCTTCAAGCAAGCGGCAATGACATGCGGACACTTCACTACCTCCGACCACTCATTCTAATCACCCTCTTAGGATTAACCGCTTGTGGTGGCACGCCAGATGGATCAGAGCACGCTAACTCACGGTCAGACGACGTTGCAAGCAACCAAAACACAGATAGTGATAATGATGGTGTCAACGATACTAGTGACGCTTTTCCATCAGATGCCAGCGAGACAATTGATAGCGACTTAGATGGCATTGGCAATAACACCGATACTGACGATGACGGCGACGGCGTCATTGATTCAAGCGATGCGTTTCCATTAGATGCCAACGAGACAATTGATACCGACTTAGATGGCATTGGCAATAATACCGACACTGATGATGACGGCGACGGCGTCATTGATTCAAGCGATGCGTTTCCATTAGATGCCAACGAGACAATTGATAGCGACTTAGATGGCATTGGCAATAACACCGATACTGACGATGACGGCGACGGCGTCAATGACATAGCCGATGCCTGCCCATTGGACCCCACTGAAACCTTGGACTCTGACGGCGATGGCATCTGTGACAATGCTGACTTAACCCCCAGCAGCACTATCGACGAACTTATTAGCGGAGGCGTCGTCGGTGGATTTGGTTCTATATATGTTAATGGTATTCGATATTCGACAGATACCGCCGAATTCGTCAACGATGACAATCAGTCACTGATCAACGGCGAGCAGCACCTGGAAGTCGGCCACTACGTCTGGATACAAGGCACAATCACTGACGATGGCGCTACAGGCATTGCTAACGTCGTCATTTATGATGTCAATTTAAAAGGCGCAGTCAGCACGATTGATCCGCCAAATCGTTCCTTCACGGTTCTAGGCCGAACGGTAAAAATCAGTCAAGATACCATTTTTGACAATGATTTCGCCATTGCCGAACTGTCAGGACTCACTGTTGGTGAGAACATCGAGGTATCGGGCTTTGATCAGACAGATGGCAGCTTGCTTGCCACGAGAATTGATTTGCAAATACCCTCCGCACCCGCTGAGCTGAAAGTGGAGGGCTTAGTCACACAAGTAGACTCATTAAACCGCACTCTCCTGCTTGGCACTCAGGTCATAGATTTTTCAAACGCCGTCATTAACTTCTCACCCAGCACACAACAGTGGATTGAAGTGTATGGCAGTTTGGATCCACAAAATGTCATTATCGCCAGAGTCATTCAGCTTGAAGCCCATCAAACTGACTATGGTCTATCTGCTACCAATAGCCCTAACACTAGTAATTTAAACACCCGAATATCGGTAGAGGGCAGCGTAACCGACGTCAATGCCGGTAGTGGGTTTTCCGTCAACGGCTATCCTGTGTTAACCAGCACATCGACACTCTATATCGGCGGTAATAGCACGGATGTTAAGTTGGCCAGTCGCGTTTTGATACAAGGTCTAAGATCTGCTGATTTGCAAACACTGGTAGCCGAACATGTTTACATCCGATTGCCTGAGAATTTACAAATTGAAGGCTTAGTGACAGCCATTGACCGCACAACAGATCAATTTGATGTGGCTGGCATCACCGTCGCAGTACAGACAACCACGCAGATGGAGGATGGAACGGGCGTCGACCGACGATTCCGCACACAGAATCTCGTTGTCGGTGACTTCGTTGAGGTCAGCGGACAGTACACTGGCGACCTGTTGATTGCATACCGGATCGGCAGGGATGATAACGACGATGACCTGGATGATTATGCCGGCCATGCCATTGTTGCTGACGGCGTTCAATACCACGTAGATGACGACGGCTTTTTACAGGACCCCGTTGGAAACTATCATATCGAGAACGATGGCACCTATACGCGTTACTCTGATACTGCGGATTATTTGCAGCGAGTCGACAACGCAGGCAGCACTATCGAAATTCAAGGCATCGCCAGCGCCTTCAGCACGACCGCTTTAACGCTTTACGGCAATGTTATTAACTTCACAAACTCAACCACGTTTGTGTTTAACAATCGCATAGTTGATAGCGCCACGTTTTTCGCTTCCACCGTTTCGAACCCCTACGTTGAAGTCAACGCGACGGTCAACCAAAATAATATTTTCGAGGCATTAACCGTTAATCTGGAATCACCAACCGAAAACGTTAGCGAATCCAATGAATCTGGGTCAGACGACTCGAGCCGCGTCGCTGAGTACGGTTTTGAACTCAAAGGTATTATCACCGCCATTGACACCTCAAGCCTTCAACTCAGCAACGGCTATAACCTTCAATTTACGGCGACGACGACCTACGAAACTTACTCTTTAGTCAACCAAGCCACATTTCTATCGACCCTCACATCGCTGATAAACCCGGCCGTTGAGCTTAAGGTAGTGAGAAGTACAGACGGCACCTTACGCGTCACTAAGATCGAGCTGGAATCCAGCGAAATCAGCGACGACCGCGGGGAAGCTTATACTGGCTCTCAAGTTGAATTTGAGGGATATGGCGCTATCAATGAGCTGGGCGTGACTATGCAGGGTAATCTCATCACCTTTTTAGATTCAACCTACTTCGAATTATTCGATCGTCAAGTCAGCTTGACCGAGTTTTTAGCACATGTGTCTAATACGGACAGATTTGAAGTCAAAGCCCGACGCAATACCGCCGGAGCCTACGAAGCCATTAAAGTGGAATTAGATGATTAGTACGACGTTTACATCGCCGCGCTGATCTTCTCTGCGGACTTAATGGAGAGAAAGGAGAAAATGCTACAGGGACGACCATGAATCAAGCTATACGTCTTGGTCGTCCCAATTTTCAAAAAAACAACATCCGTAAATCCTGCAACCCTCATTCTCAGACAAACTTACCATGCCCCGGCAAGCTGCGACGTACGCCAAACCTTTCCCGCGTTAGCGAAATTTCAATTTTTCAGGCTCAGGCAGGCGATCATTGCCTGTCAATATCTTGATCTAAGTCGGCTGTTTGCTCTTGAATGCGTTGCCACCAACGGAATTCATGAGGCATATTATGCGGACATAGGTTTCTCGGAGAGATTAGTTTGCCGCTAAAACTTACCAAAACAATCAGCGCAACTCCTCCTCGATCACAGGCTGACAATCAATTTTTTAGCATGTTTCGATCAATTTATTTTATTTGTAATCCCTATGGGAATGCAGTCAACTCGCCTTTTAAACTCTCACGCAATACCTTGCTCGGCACTTTGACTATTACATAATTCGGAAACATAGCTTGAAAACATAGCTTGAAAACATAGCTCGGAAACACAGCTCGAAAACATAGCTCGAAAACCTAGCTCGATACATAGCTCGGACACATAGCTCGATACATAGCTCGGACACATAGCTCGATACATAGCTCGACACCTATGCTCGACACACATGCCAGATGATTTTTGATTCTTGACCCAAAGGATGAACCCCATGCTGATACACATACCGACACAAAGGATATCGCTACTGGCGCTACTCGCCTGTCTCATTTTACCGTTTGGTGCCGGCCTTGCTTTTGCCGATAGCAAGCCGAAGACAACCCAATTTTGGTGGCCAGAACTGCTAGATTTATCGCCGTTGCGCCAACATGCTGCTGAGTCCAACCCGATGGGCGAGGCGTTCAACTACGCTGAAGCCTTCAACTCAATCGATCTGAAAGAGCTGAAGCAGGAAATTGAGACAGTCATGACCACGTCGCAGCCTTGGTGGCCGGCAGACTATGGTCACTATGGACCCTTCTTCATCCGCATGGCTTGGCATAGCTCAGGCACCTACCGCGTCACGGATGGCCGCGGCGGCGCCGGTGGCGGCCAGCAACGATTCGAACCTCTTAACAGTTGGCCCGACAACGTGAATCTTGATAAGGCTCGGCGATTACTTTGGCCCATCAAACAAAAATATGGACATCGCATTTCATGGGCCGACCTGATGGTTCTGGCCGGCAACGTGGCTATGGAATCCATGGGCTTTAAGACCTTTGGCTTTGCGGGTGGTCGTATAGACGACTGGGAACCTGACCTGGTCTATTGGGGGCCTGAAGCTGAGTTCATGGCTGACGAGCGCTACAGCGGCGACAGGCAGCTGGAAAAGCCTCTGGCGGCCGTGCAGATGGGCCTGATTTACGTTAACCCGGAAGGTCCAAATGGTGTACCCGATGCACTTGCCGCGGCCAAAGATATTCGTGAAACCTTCGGTCGCATGGCTATGAACGATGAAGAGACCGTTGCGCTTATCGCTGGCGGCCATACCTTCGGTAAAGCGCATGGCGCCGCTCCACCAACGGGCTGCGTCGGCCCTGAGCCGGCAGCTGCCGGCATCGAAGAGCAAGGCCTCGGCTGGCGGAACACGTGCGGTACAGGCAATGGCGCTGATACTATTTCAAGTGGCCTGGAAGGTGCTTGGACGACAACCCCTACAGCCTGGTCGATGCAGTATCTCGGCAACTTATTCGCCTTCGAGTGGGAGCAAACTCGAAGCCCAGCAGGCGCGATCCAATGGATACCCAAAAATTCCGCTGCATCCAACCTGGTACCTGATGCACACGATACCACCAAGCGTCATGCTCCGATCATGTTTACCACCGACCTGTCGCTGAAGTTCGATCCAAGTTATCGCGCCGTATCTGAGCGTTTCCTGGCAGACCCAGCGGCATTCGAACTCGCTTTCGCCAAAGCCTGGTTCAAGCTGACACACCGCGATATGGGACCGAGGGCTCGTTATGTTGGGGCTGAGGTGCCTGCCGAGGCATTGATATGGCAGGATCCGATTCCCGCTGTCGACCACAAGCTCGTTAACGCACGGGATATCGCGAAGCTCAAGTCTGAAATCCTGGCAACAGGGCTCACTCACTCAGAACTTATCAGAACCGCTTGGGCCTCAGCAGCCAGTTTCCGTGGCACAGATATGCGCGGCGGTGCCAATGGCGCGCGTATTCGTCTTGCGCCACAGAAAGACTGGGCGGCTAACAACCCGGCGGAGCTGGCTAAAGTATTGAAGTCCCTTGGCGATATTCAACAAGGCTTCAATCGCCGCAATAAGCAGATATCTATTGCCGACCTGATCGTATTAGGGGGCGCCGCGGCCATCGAACAGGCCGCCAAGCAAGCCGGGCAAGAAGTTAAGGTACCTTTCATCCCCGGTCGCATGGACGCTACCCAGGCGCAAACCGATGTGAATTCATTTGCGGTACTTGAGCCCACCGCTGACGGGTTTCGCAACTACTTTAGCAACGCGCCGCAAAGATCCCCGGCGGCAATGCTGGTTGATCGAGCCAATATGTTAACCCTCTCGGTGCCTGAAATGACCGTTCTGGTGGGTGGTCTACGAGCACTGAACGCCAATACCGGTCAATCTGCAGTTGGTGTACTCACCGACCGACCTGGCACACTCAGCAACGACTTTTTCAAGAATCTGCTGGATATGTCAACGACCTGGGCAAAATCACCGACATCCGCAGGGATCTACGAAGGTCGTGATCGCACTAGTGGCGCGCTGAAATGGCGAGCTACGCCGGTCGATCTTATCTTCGGCTCAAGTTCAGAACTACGATCTGTCGCCGAAGTGTATGCCGCAGCTGACAGTCAAGAAAAATTTGTTCGCGACTTTGTTGCGGCATGGTCCAAGGTGATGACCCTTGATCGCTTTGATCTTCGCCGCTAATCACGCTGAACAATAGGCTGGTTAGCGCGGTTGCGTGGATCGGCTGAAGGGCATTAACGCAGCATCAGGCTTTATCCACAGGACCTTTGCAAAAACGGCGACGCCCACAGCGTCGCCGTTTTTTTTGGTTCTTTGCCACCAACAAGAGCGGTGCTGGCCATTGATACTACTCACCTTACTTGGCAACGATACACGTCAACCCTTGTCATAAAAATTCTTAGCATCTGATCTTAACGACAATTCGATCTCACATTTAAGCCCACATTTAAGCCCACATTTAAGCCCACTCAAGTGGGCAGTCTCGGCAGACCCACGTGGGCAATCATTAAGGGACCAATACGATATGGGCCGGCTATCTCTCGTTATTTTCAATTTGATTGTCACAGATCAATAGAACAGCTATCTCAACTTTCTAGCAGCTCACATGCAGGTAGAATCGCCCTGAGCCCTAAAGCGGGTAAACAATAGAATCAGGAGTCCAAGTTGAAAACTCAAAAATCTGTTAGCCACCGTTGTTCTTATTCTAACGCCCGGATTGCCAATCCATCGGTAACATCTAGCAACTTTAAAAGTCGGAGTATCCTGGCTATCTTACTGGCAGGCAGTTTTTTGGCCCCTGGTGCCTGGGCAGAAAGTGAAGCGGCACCAGCTGCTGCTGGCATGCCTGCAGCTACTGCAGCGGCTCTGGGTATTGGCGCTGTGATCGCGTTAGGAGCCATTGTTACCGTCTCAGACAACAAGTCTGCTGTTGCTCCGGCTGAGGACACTCCACCCACCCCATCGACGACCAGCACCACGTCAACGACAGCTACAACAGCTACAACGGCTACAACCGCTACAACTAGCACAGGTTCCTAAGATACTCTTGGCCTGTGTTCTATCAGCATAGATTATTGGCCCTGTTGTCACGAGAAAGGGTCACGAGAAAGGGTCAAGAGAAAGGGTCACGAGAAAGGGTCGCGGGAGAGGGTCGCGGTTTCACTGAGATGAGAATTCTCAGCGAGGCGGTTTCGTGACGACTAACGCGCGAGGTTATGGGCTGAGTAAAAGCCTGCTGGGGCTACCTGTTGAGACTACCTGTTGAGACTACCTGTTGAGACTACCTGTAGTCCCAACAGGGTACCGGCTTTCTCGTCAGCTTTGTGCAGCAGATACTACTGAGGCTGTCAGAGTTACTGAGGGCACAAGACCGCGCTCCCCATGACGATAACAATATCGAACCACCTGTAGGCACAAAAACTCTTACATACTCGGCAGCTCAACTACGGCCCTCCACGTTTTATCCGACTTCAAGAACAAGTTGCGCGACTCGAGCTATGTTGGAAGTGTTGGTCCATCGCGGCAACGACTAATTCTGCTAAGCATCGCAACACTCGCGGGCGCACTTAGAGACTCGAGATTGCTTATTTCGCGCTGTGGCTAAATCGCCAACTTGCCTCGCGCCAACCCATTAGCGGCTTTGAGTTCATCAATTAGATGAGGTATTCAAACAGCTGAGCAATACGAAGGGGGCCACGGCAGAAGGGCTCAAGCTATATTTTTTTGGGTGATGGCAGCGCTATAAGCCGTAGATAAAACGAAAATAATCTGGAGCGGGCGACGAGATTCGAACTCGCGACAACTAGCTTGGGAAGCTAGTACTCTACCAACTGAGTTACACCCGCACCGACCTGCATTCTATCCTTAGAAGGCCGTGGGTGGACAACCTTTTCCCTCTAGCTACTCAAATTTTTAGCTTTGTGATGGAATAGGTTAGCCAACGGACTGGCGTTTACTAAAAGTCTGACCTTTAACAAGGCAAGCCATAAGGATTAGCAGGCTCCTCAGGGCGTCGGCTGAACCTGCAATTGACGTTGTATCTCGAGCAAACGCTGATTATTTTGTTGCCGGTACCTGTCTATGACAGCAATCGCCTCCGTGACGTCCTTCATCTGACTATCAAGGGCCAGCAGGCTACGACGATTGCCTTCCAGCGAGGCACTTTGGTTCTGATACTGTCCTCGAATCAATGCGACGCTGGTTGCCAGCTCTTCATTATCTGCCGTCACCTGTGCCGAGAATTTTTCAAACCGCTCGGCGATCTTATTGACACTACTCACCTGGTTCGCGATTTGAGTGTCTAATTTCTTGTCCATCGCCGTCAGTTTAGTCAGCGTCGCTTCAATCGTTTCAATCCGGGGCCGATTTTGACGATACGCGACCGCCCAAAGCTTATCAATTTCACCGACATTAGTGCTCTGCTGCATCTGCATCACCTGCAGAGTTTTCGAGACATCAGTGCCAGTCGCCGCCAGCCGATCATTCAGGTCACGGATGCTTTTCTGGCCTTCAGCCAACAGCTGATTCGATTGATCTAGCTTCTGCTGAATCTCATACAAGGCAAATCCACCGACACCCATCACTATTGCCATCAGGACTAAGGCGAAGACTAAAATGCCGTTGAAGTTGCTTTGCTTTGGCGCATCCGAGCGACCGCTACGCCGGTACGATGCAACTTCGTCTTTCGCTGGCGCGATAGCTGGAATCAGATCGAGATCGCTGCGGTTATCTACCATGGCGGCCAGTCCTGCAATAGGTTTCAGAAATAAAAAAAGGGCCCCTAAGAAGGAGCCCATGGATCATGCTGTACCGATATGACTAGAGCGCGACTGTCAGGCCATAGAGCACTGCGGTCAAGACAAAACCACTAACAATAACACCACGCACTGTAGTCAATGGACCTTGCTTGCCAACTATGCCATTAATTGCCAAGGCGAAGACTACAACCATAATAGCGATTAATGCATTCGAGCTGGCGGGGTCGGTCAACATGCCGCTTGGCATGTGCGCTGATGATCCCATGAAATATAACATTGGCAGGGAGAACAGCGTATTCGTCCGTGATGCCAGCGCGGCTTTTGGTGCTGCTGCTGCGGCCTCGGGTAGCGCTTCACCGCCTTGCGCAACCTGGGTTGCTGAGGCAATAACGATCTTTTGATTTGGCCAGATAATCATCCAGACATTCAAAAACATAATGGTACCCAACGTCGCGCCAACGCCAATGTCCAACGTCAGCCCCTGATGCCGGTTGGCCAACAACACGACGCCGGTCAGGAATGTCAACATCGCACCCCATCTAAACCACCAAAGAGCCCGCGGCACCAGCTTTTGAATAGCGCCTGAGCGATGCGCAGCATCAGCTTCTTTGAAATATTCGCCTTGAATAAAATTGAAATAGTACAGCAATCCAATCCAGGTTACGCCAGCCAGGAAATGTCCCCATCTAAACAAATAATCTATTCCGCCCGCGGTAAACAATGTGATGTTGTCCATTGAAGCCCTCTCTAATTCATTCTTGGGTTGTACCCACTTTTCATTGCGGGATAGCTTGGTTTTCTCTTCGTAGCGCGATGATAACATTGCTATTTTTAAAACACTATTACCTTTACTAGTCCCGCCTATGCGGCCTGCAATGGCGCAGCGCCAGACGCGGCCTAGAGAACCGATCAAAAACGCTCAGCCCAGACACGACGAGGCTTACACCACTTCCCACAAGTACCAGATTTGCGCAGAACCCAGCTTGGTTCGCAAGGCACGCAGGCACATTTAAAGTCGTTCGATTGACGTTGATCATGGCAGCATTCACCAATTAGGCGGATTGTTGATACTTTGAACCGGAATCCAATGTGAACCGATTGAGCCTCAACCAATATCGACTCATGCGTCGTCGTTTCTACTTCCTCTGCCTGCTTTCGCTCTTTGTCGTTAGTTGTTCAACCCAACCTGCGGGCATCGGTACTCGCGTATTGATCTGTTGCCCAGCGGGGCAATACCAGACGTTCTCAGTATCCACCGGCGACATGCCGGCTTTTCTCGGGCCCATTATGGTCAGCAATTTCGCCGTGGCCTTCGCAAGTCATGGACTGGATCTCCAAGAGGACGGTGCTGACCTGGCCGTCGTTCTTCGGTACGAACAGGAAAACCTTAGCCTCGATGAAGCCAGTGACGATTTTGACGAGCGGATTGCCACCGGCAATTCTCTAAGATTCTTAGCCAAAATTGTGATCGAGGTTCGAGAAACCGGCGCAGAGCCAATAATTTGGTCCGGACAACTGCATCGGATCCATGACGTCGGTCCTGGCGAATATATGCATACGGGCAGAGCCTCTGTTGCCTTACTGGAAGCCTTTACCACCGCGCTAAAAACCTTTCCCTGGAGTTCTGCCAAATGAATATATTCAAAAAGATCCTTTTTTTTGCTGACGGCGCAAAAGGTGAAAAACTCGCCTTGCAGCGCGCCGCCGAACTGGCGCTGCATAATAAAGCCTCACTGACAGTCATGGACGTGGTCGCAGAGGTGGACTCTAATGATGTGAGACTCAAGCCGACCCTCAAAAGGCTGCAACAGGCATTGATCAAAGAGCGCAAAACAGCATTGGAAGTACTGGTCAAGGAGCTAATTCCTGAGAGTGACACACTGCCCATCAAAATTCATGTGACCGCCGGTAAAAACTATATTGGCGTAATCCAGACCATCATCCAGAAACGTTTCGATCTGTTAGTAAAATCTGCCAACAAACACAATGCCGTTGCGGCAACCCTGTTCGGCAACACAGACATCAGCCTGCTACGTAAGTGTCCTTGCCCGGTGTGGATCATCAAACCAAGCAGGAAAAAACGAATAGATACCATACTCGCCGCGGTGGATCTGACTGAAACATCAGAAGCGCAACAATTGGCCCGACAGATTCTTAATCTTTCTGCGGGTCTGGCCAAACTTGAAAAATCCGACCTGCATGTGCTTAACGTCTGGCAACCTAATTTTGAACCACACCTACGCACCCTCATTGACCGTCAGGAATACGCCAATGTGATGAAAATGCTCAAGGAAAATAGTCTTGCCAACCTGCAAACCCTAATCCAGAGCACCACTGCTTTACCGGTTGATGGCGCTATGTCCCAACACCTTGAGAAAGGTCATGCCGAGGTCGTGATTCCGAAATTCGTCAAGGACCATAAGATCGACTTATTGATCATGGGTACCATGTCGCGTACTGGCATTCCCGGTTTCCTAATCGGCAACACCGCTGAAAAGGTGCTCGACACCGTTGACTGTTCAGTGCTCACTCTCAAACCCAGTGGATTTAAGTCTCCCGTTGCATAAACCCCGGCGGTAATAGGTCGGTCAGACTGGCAGCAAATGACTCACGCTTTAGATTGCTGAATATCGGGATGATCATGCAAGTCGTTGTCCAGGCCTCGGCCCATCAGATCAATGAAATTGTCCCGGAAGAACTTACCTCGGGTCGCTGCCGACAGCCCCTCCAAGGAGTCGTTGAAGCGCTTTAATGGGTTACGGCCACCCTCAACATGGGGAAAGTCTGACGAAAACAGGCACATATCCTCACTGGTATTTTGGATAATCCAACTTGTATCTTCGTGGGGGTATGGCGTCACTCGAAATTGGCGCTGGAGAATTTCACTGGGTCGAGACTTGAGACTCTGCAACCGCTCTTCGCCTTTGCGAAACGCATCAAAACCCGCATCCAGAAATCTCATCCAACTCGGCACCCAAGATGCGCCAAGCTCTATGGCACCAAACTTCAACTGCGGAAACCGATCACACACCCCATCAATAACCAGCATAGACATGGTTTGCCAAAGCGCCAAGGGGATCGTCATAAAACTTGCAGCCGTGAAATTTTCATCACCACCGTGGAAATCCTTGACCCGTGGCAGGCCGTTCTCAAAGTAGGCTGGCGCCATTTTTTCTTCGCCACCCACGTGAAACAGGATCGGCACGCCGGCCTCTTGCGCGAGCGCCCACAGACTGTCGAAACCGATATGACTGGGTGAATGATGCGCGGGACAACGTGAGGGAATCACCAGCGCCTTACAGCCCAGTTGCAGTGCTTCCCGAGCCACATCTACTGCGGCATTAACGTCAACGAGGGGCACATAGCCGGTGGCCAACAAGCGTCGGTCGACGGCACAAAAATCCGCCATCATGCGATTGTGAGCCCGCGCCGAGGCAATGGCGAGTGCGGGATCACCAGCATGTTCCAACCCATAATTGCTCAGAGCGGTGGTGGTAAACACCAATTGAGAGGTGAAGCCAAGCAGATCCAGGGCCTTTGATCGGTCCTGATTGCGGAATGAACCTAGCGCCTGATAGTTTTTTCGTAGCAGGATATTATCCGCATCACCTGCCCTGAAATCGGCACTTTGTTGCAAATTCACCGCATCCTGAACCCAGCTCTCGACTTCCGAGCCATGGCGCGTCGCCGCTTGAAATTGATCGCGGTATTTGGCCTCTAAATATTCATTTATGGTGCCAGGCAGCTCCATAACATGGGAATCAGCATCATGGACCGTAGCATTCTCAACATAAGCCATTTTTCCCTACTCCTCATTCAACGCATGATTTCGAGCAAGTCAGCAACGATGACTTGCCCTGACGCCCAGAGCTTAATCAATTGAACCGGAATATTCGAGCGGGAAAACATAAGGCGGGGGCGTGCTATCTTGCGGGTCAAAAAACTTGCGGGTCAAAAAAGAGCGGCCCCTGCCTAGGCAGGGGCCGACTTTGATCAGGCAGCAGCATCAAGCTGGGCAAAGGTTTTGCCTTCAGCTACCAGCTTTTCCAGCAGTGCCGACGGCTTGAAGACTGAATCACCCGTCTCTTCATAGAAACGTTTGATGTCCGCTAAGACGTTCGCCAATCCTTGGGTATCGGCAAACCACATGGGACCGCCTACATAGGTCGGAAAACCATAGCCGTTGACGTAAACCGTATCGATATCACTGGCGCGCAAGGCGTGGCCTTCCTCCAGTAACTTAGCCCCAATGTTGATCAATGGGTACATGCAGCGCTTCAGAATTTCTTCATCCGTGAAGTTTTTCGGCGTATAGCCCAACTCGCTCGCCACCTTTTGAATGACTGCATCCGCTTCAGGATCTGGACGTGGTGTTCTGTCGCCTTCCGCATACTGGTAATAACCTTTACCATTCTTCTGGCCGTAGCGGCCAAGCTCACACAAGGCATCAGGGATGCGGGCAGTGACTTCATTACTACCACCCATCATCTTGCGGGCGCGCCAGCCAAGATCCAGACCTACCATATCGTTCATGGTGAAGGGCCCCATGGCCAAACCAAAGTCAAAGATCACTTTATCAATCTGGGCCGGAGTCGCACCTTCAAGGATCATCATGCTGGCCTGACGGGTATAGCCACCGAGCATTCTATTGCCAATGAAACCCGGGCAATTACCGGCAACCACAGACACCTTACCCAAACGCTTACCCAGCGCCATGGCAGTACCCAGCACGGCAGGTGATGAATCCTTGCCGCGAACAACTTCGAGTAGGCGCATGACATTCGCCGGGCTGAAGAAATGCATGCCGCAGACATGATCCGGGCGAGTCGTCATAGCCGCAATCGCATCAACGTCCAGACCTGAAGTATTAGTCGCCAGGATCGCGCCCGGCTTCATCACTTTATCGAGCTTGCCGAAAATCTCCTTCTTCAAGTCCAGATTTTCATAGACGGCTTCAATCACGATATCGCCATCGCCAAGCTCATCAAAATCCTCAGTCGGCGTAATCAGCGCCATGCGCTTGTCCATATCTGCCTGTGACAGACGTCCTTTGGACACGGTACGCGCATAGTTGCCCTCGATCACCTTGAGGCCACGCTGCAAATTCGCCGCATCGTTGTCATACATGCGCACTGGAATACCAGCATTGGCGAAACACATGACAATACCACCACCCATGGTGCCAGCACCGATCACGGAACCCTTATTAATGTCGATCAGCGGCATGTCCTTCCCCAGACCGGGAATTTTATTCGCTGCTCTCTCAGCGAAGAAAATATGAATCAACGCCTCGCGCTGCGGATCTTTCATGCATTCGGCAAAGAACTTACCCTCGGCTGCCATACCCTCATCGAAGGTCTTGGCATTAACCGCCGCCTCTACGCATTTGACAATTTGCTCTGGCGCGAACTGGTTACGATGGGTCTTGTTGAGTTGGGCGCGAGCCTTCTCAAACACCGCAGTATTCCCACGATCCTGACTAATCACATCCTCTAAGTCTCTGATCTTGCGGGTCGCACTACCGGCGGCAACAATTTCTTCCGCATAGGCAATACCAGCATCAACAATGTTGCCTTCAGCTACTCGATCTACGATGCCGAGCTTGAGCGCAGCCGGCGCCATGATTGGCGCGCCGGAGACAATCGCCTGGATCGCCGCTTCGGCACCAATCAATCTTGGCAGGCGCTGCGTACCACCAGCACCGGGTAGCAGGCCCAGCTTAACCTCAGGCAAGCCCAATGGCGCAGTGGGAGACGCAATTCGATAGTCACAACAGAGTGCAACTTCTAATCCGCCACCAAAGGCCGTGCCATTAATCGCGGCAATAATCGGTTTCGTACTGTTTTCCATCTTTTTCATCGCGTCGCCGAGGCTCACGCCCTGAGTCGCGGCCGCCCCGAATTCGCTGATATCGGCGCCGGCAATAAACGCCCTGTGCATACCGGTAATAACGATCGCTTTGATGCTGTCGTCATCAAGGGCTTTGGTTACCCCATCATAGAGACCCTGGCGGACGCCAGAGCTCAATGGGTTTACAGGTGGATTATCAATACTCAGTAACGCGATTTGACCGCGGGTTTCATAATGGACGCTGCCTTTCATTGCTTCTCCAGCTTATGGTTTAAAATTCGAGCCCAGAGTCTAAACCAAGCGTGACGACTTTGCATCGCTACTAGGCGCTACAAATGATCACGCATCAACAGGCCTTACTTGCCCGGCCGATATCACGGCGTAAGTTGCCCCGTCGACAGCCTTATTGGCGCATCAATGACAGCCTGAGCACCCTTCAATCTCGTGACTAAAAGGCCAAAAAAATACCAAAAAAAACCCCGCAATCGCGAGGTTTTTTTTTGGGAACCAGGCGCGCACCTAAGTGGCGCCTGCAACAGAGCAGTTTTACATCATACCGCCCATGCCGCCCATACCACCCATACCACCCATATCTGGCATACCACCACCAGCACCGCCTTCTTCA